>Ga0115567_10003885_pt1 | contig 14652 bp, 16 predicted proteins | sample COGITO_mtgs_1204_2_FD_88679 | JGI IMG/M metagenome (GOLD analysis project Ga0115567, IMG submission 88679) | Pelagic marine microbial communities from North Sea - COGITO_mtgs_120412 | ecosystem: Environmental > Aquatic > Marine > Epipelagic | place: Germany:Helgoland, sampling site Kabeltonne... | reverse complement strand
CTTGCCGCCGCCGCCCTTGCCGCCCGCCGGCGCCGAGAGCGCCTCGAGCGTCAGGCCCACCTCAGCGAGCAGCGCGGCCCGGCTCGCATCCATGCGCCCCGCGCGGAGGCGCGTCTTCTGCGTGTTCACCCACGCCGCGAGCCACGGCTCCTCCGCGTGCTTCTTGGGCACGGCGGTGTGCCCGCGCGCGTCGAAGAACGCCTTGAGGCTCGCGAACTTGACGCGCCACTCCTCCTCGCGCCGATCGGCCAGCGTCACCTCCGACTTGTCGTCGCTCTCCGTCGTCATGTCGTCGTACGACGAGAACGTCGGGTCAGGGTCCCCGCGCACCATCCCGGCCGTCACCGGCGCACCCTCAGCAAGGTACACGTCGAAGAGCGCGGCCGTGCGGTTCTGCACAAAGCCCGTTGGGGACGCCTTCTGCGCCGCGTACAGCGCCGTGTCGCGCGCGTCCCACGCGAGCGCCGCGGGGTTGGCGAGGCCCTCCTGTGCCAGGAGCGATTTGCGCTCGAAGCCACGGACGACCTGGAACATGAGCAGCTGCGCGCGCGAGACGTTGCCGTGTGCGAGCTCGAGCTGCTCCATGCGCGCGTCGTTGATGGCGCGTACGTGGAAGCGCTTCCACTGGCGGAGCAGCGCGGAGAGGCACCGCCGCGCCAGCGACCAGTCCTCGAAAGAGTGCTGCGCCGGCGCCTGCTTGACCGCCCGGCAGTACTCGGCGAGCCCCATCCCCGCGGCGCGTGCCGTCGCGTTCAGGTCCGCCATCCACGCATGCTCCGAGCTCTCCTCCCGCGCCGCCTTCCGCCGCCGCGCTCGCGCCTCGCCGTCCCCCTTGACCCCGCCCTCCTCCCGCCCGCCCTCCTTGGAGCCATTACTCCCCGCCGACTCCTCCCCCGCCGACTCCGCCCCCGAGGCCGCGCCCTCCGACGCGCTGCGCCCCGGCTCGCTCGCCGCCGTGCCCTCCCGCCCCGCGTCCTGCCCCCGCTCGCGCTACGGCGCGCGCGAGGGCGCGCGCGAAGGCGCGCGCGAGGGCGGCGCCGAGGCCGAGGGGTCGACGGGCGCCTCGCTCACTGCGAAGCTGTCCGGTGAGGCGGAGCGCCGCCGCGCCGCGCCACGCTCCGCGCGCGGCTTGCCCTCGACGATGGTGATCTCCGGCACGCCGCCAAAATGCTCGTCGACCTACGGGAGGAGCGCGGCGAGGAGGGTGAGACTACAAATGCAGGAGGGGGGGAGGGCTACGAACGAAGGAAGGAGGGGGGTCGGGCGACCTGGTGTGTCGCCTCCTGGAAAAGCTTCGCCTGCAGCGCCAGCAGCCGCCTCTGCTCCACCTCCCGCGCCTCCGCCTCACGCGCCTTGGCTTCCTTGCGCCGCGCCCGCGCCTCCTCCGCCAGCTGCTTCTTGGTCACCTTGCCGCTCCCGCCCCGCTTCCGCCCCGCCCCGCCCGACCCCTCCCGCGCCTCCTCCTGCCCCCCGCCGTCCTCCTCTGGCGGCGCGCCAGTACCCGGCCCCGCCTTTTCAGTCAACTTTTCAGTCACTCCCGCCCCCGCCCCCGCCGCCAGCGCGGTCGCCGCCGCCGCCGCGGGCGGAGGAGCGGCGGCAGCGAAGAGATCCGGGCGCGTGAGGCGCATCGCCTCCCAGTCGTCCCCCCCCTCCTCGTCATCCAGCGGTCCGCCCCCGCCGCGCAGCGCCGCCCGCCCCGCGTCCGGTGCGTGTCCGCTTAGTACGGAGGGAGGGACGAGACGTGTCCACTTAGTACGGGATGCGTCCGGCGCCAGCGCCATGAAGCCCTGCCCCGCATGCGCCACCTCCCCCCACGCCCGCCGGCGACCGCCCGCCCGCCCGCGCCCCGCCCCGGGCGGCCGATACCGGTCGTAAAAGTTTTCCACTGACAACGGCGCGTCCGAGCCGCCTGCCTCCGCCTCCGCCTCCGCCTCCGCCTCCGCCTCCGCCCCGCCGGACCCTCCCGCTGCAGCCCCCGCGCCCTCCGACGCTGGCCGCTTCCGCGCGCCGCGCGCCTCGGCCGTGTGCGCGCCGCCCAGCCCCGACTGCGCCCCCTTGTCGTCCGCCTCCCTGCTCGCACCCTCGGCGCCGAACCGTGCGCCCCCCGCGTCCCCCCCGGCCGCCTCGCGCGCCTCCGGGCCGGAGCGCGGGGCAAGCAGCTGCTGCAAGGTCTCATCGTCCACCACGGCCAGCGGCTGCATCCCCAGCGCCTCTGGCCGCACCGCCGCCGCCGCCGTGTCCTCGGGGGACAGCTCCCCTGCGCGCGCCAGCGCCTGCACGAGGTCCGGCAACGTGACCGCTACGTACTCGTCGCCCCACATGCGCGCGCGCGGGAGCCCGGCCCAGCCCGGCTCCTCGCACAGCCCACCGCCGCTCTGCCCCGGTGCGGTGCCCCCCGGTGCCCCGGCCCCCTCCGGATGCAGTCCGTCGATGTCCAGCCTGCCCTCGGCGACGAGCCGCCGCGCCAGGCTCCGGATTCCCGCCGCCAGCTGGTCGGGCCCTACGCGGTCGCCGTCTTTGGCTCCGGGGGCCTTGCTCCGCGGCAGATGCTCGTGGGCGAAGCTTTTGAGGTCCTGGGGGTCGCTGAGCGCTGCGGTGAATTCTCCGGCCAGGAGAAGCGCCTGCTCAACCTCTCCGCTGTCGAAGCCAGCCTGCTCGAGCCAGGAGGCGGCGGCGGCACGGGTCGTCGCGTTCGCGAGGAGTCCGCGGGCCGCTGGCAGAGCAGATATCAGCGCGTCGTGGGACAGCCCCCGATCCGCGGAGCGGGCGAATTGAGCGTGGAGCTGCTGCTGTGGTGTCCCTTCATCTTTGCCCTTGCCAGCACCAGCCTCGGTCTTCACCAAACAAAAGGGAGCGCCCGGCATCTGCCCAGGGTCCCACCCGGACAGCATGCTCTCCGCCGTGTCCGAAGCATCGCGCGGCCCGGGCCAGACATCATCGCCCCCCTCATTCTCTTCCTCGGAACTACCGGGACCCCGCGAGCCTTCCCCGCCCCGCAGCATGATGATGTTCGCCGCAGCAGCTGGGCCGAGCCCTTTCTTCAGACTCTGAGGCATCCGCGCGGAGTCACACGCCGCCGGAGCAGCGATATGCTGCAGACTAAGGAGCGGTGTGAGTCCATGAGCCACTAGGATCGTCAAGAGGAGCGCCACGGTGACGGCCGCGGGCCTCATCGCTCTCAATGCGCCCGGCCCGAGCGGCGACTCCATTCATCCGAGGCGGGCTCTTGGCTGTTGTACTTGTTTTTTTCGGCGGTTTCCAAAGTCAACTTGCCGTTGGGTCAGCTACAAGTATTGTAAACCAAAAAAAACCCACTTTGTGGCTGGCGGGATACCGTTTTCCTTTTCCTTAGAGGAGTCCCCCCCCGAGAGAGAACCTCCCCACAGTCGCGACACGTCGCCACACACGATGCGAACCACCATGCCGACCTCCGGGAATGACCTCCTTTCCCGCGCTCTCCTGGCTGTCTCCTGTGTTGCCGCTGCAACGGCGTTCCACACTGACGCGCTCGCTCCGCCGGCCGCGTCCCTCGCCGGGCAAAGGCTCCGGGCGCCATCCCACATGACGGCATTCGTGACACGTGCGCCGATGCAAATGATGACTCGCCGGCCGGCCCGAGATGCTCGGCGCCCGGTGAACATGCTGACCGGACGGGATCTGCATGTAAACTGGGCAACGCCTGATGCGGCGGGGGGCTTCGGGTGCGTTTACTTCGGCAAGGACCGCGATGGCACGGAGGTGGTGGTCAAGGTTGCCTTCAAGGATGACTTTGCAGAGAAGCTTCTTTCGAACGAGCTGCACTTTAATCGCAAATTGCACGGCGCCGTGCCTGACTTCCACGGGCGCCGCTGGGCGTCCTTCCTTGGATCTTGCCGGATCCCTGATATCCCCGGCTTCCCGGAGGAGGTGTCGCGTAAGCAGGTCCGCCTCCCATGTCCTGGTTCTTCGCCTGCGAAACCAACCAGCACACGCGGTGCACGGTGCCTGGTGCAAGAAGGTCTTGCGCGACAGTACCTTCTGCCCGTGCTGCGCTTTCATCCGCTCATTTCACCAACTCATTTCACCCGGCCTGCCCCATCCTGCAAGAATTGCGATTGACCTGGCCCCGCCTTACAGGCGCTCGTCTTCAAGAGGGAGAGAGGTGCGACTCTCGACGACTACCTCGCGTCAGAAGACGCGGCCAAGCAGCTCCACGAGGTCCGTGCAGCTCTTTCGCATTTGAACCAGCGCCTTGCGCGAAAGCAAATCGCTCGCCGGGACTGTGTGGCGCGCTGGCTGACCCCGTGCGGATCCCAGGTGATGGGCATCCGCGGGGCGCTTCCAAAGGCACGTGTGCGCGTGGCGCTGTTTGTCAAGGTGCTTGGCGAGCTGCTCTGCTCGATCCTTCAGCTGCACCGCTCTGGCCTGATCCACCGCGACATCAAGCCGGAGAACGTCCTGGTGGTGCCCGAGGACCAGGACTGCACGATCAAGCTCATCGACCTCGGGAGCGCAGCCGACATGGCCGCAGCCATTCGCCGCGGGCTCTCCGACGCCACCATCGACCCGCTCTACGCCCCGCCCGAGCTGCGCGTCAACATGGAGTCGCCGACCTCGTTCGACGTTTTCACGGCAGGCATCACCGGGCTACGCGTGCTCTTCCCGTCACTCGGCAAGAATCCAGCGCTGCTCAAGAACATTGTTGACGTCGAGCTGCCCGCAGTGGACTGGAATATCCGCCGCTGGGTCACGCAGCGCGCGCTCGGCGACGCGTCGGAGGAAACGACGTGGGAGGCGCGGGCGCTGCAGGACCCCACGCTCGAGCCACTGCTGGCCCTCATCGACCCGATGCTGCGGCGCGACCCCGCGGACCGCCCGACGCCACAGCAGCTGCTGCGCCAGCTCGGGCCGGTCTGGGCGGCGCGGCTGGACGCGCTGGAGATTCTCACCCCGGAGGCTCCGCCGATGGCCGCTGACCTCTTTGCGCGCCTGTACCGGGAGCTGCGCTCGAACCCGACGGCGCTCGCGGGGCTCGTGACGCACGGCATGATGGCGATCTGGGGGGTGCTCGCGCCGGTGCTCATCGACCTCCCGCGCCACACGCTCAACACCGTCGCGACCGTCACGCGCGCGGTCTCGCGCGGGACGCTGCGCGGCACCAAGTCGGTGTTCCGGGGCACGAAGAAGGTGTTTGGGTGGACGACCAAGGCGCTCAAGATGGTGTGAGAAAGATGCAGAGACCTCTGCGGTGCAAGTGGGTTTGGAGGGGGAGCTGGACGGTGTACGTTGACTCATTTCCATCAATGCTGAGGAGCTGTGATCAGTTAGTTGGTCGTCAGAGGAGCCTCGTGTGAGATGAGGCGGGGCTTATGTACAGTAGAGTGTTGGCGAGTTGTAGGTGCAGACACTCATTTAGACATTTGAGATGATAGATATAATTAGAGACAATTAGAGACACGTGGAGGCTTCAACTGTAATGAAGGCATTCCTCACGAGAGCTGCGCAAGGCGTCGACCAAAACAACAAGCGCTGTAGGGATATAGTAATATCAAGAAAGAGCCAGAAGGCTCAGAGTCTCTGAGTCGGAGAATTTCATACCGTGCTTACTGAGGAAACTTCCGGTATCTTTCGGGGTGGGGCGCAGAGGCGTCTCCAAAGTCCTGCCGAGCATTGCATGATTCATCAAAAATTTGAAAGCCTGTCTATGCCTGGACGGAATGGGTAGGGACCAGCATTGGGTCTTGCTCGTGCGCGTGGCTGGTCCATAGAAGAGTAGTTTGGCCCGAGCCCGGAGTGGCTTGGAGCCCGAGACGGCGGGAGCGGAGCTGGCCTTGTACAGAATCTGTGGGAAATGTGCGTTACTCAAATTCGAAGTGCTCGCAAAATGGTGATTCGCACTTACCCGGAGGATAGAGCGGCTGTGTAGCCGCCGGAGTCCTCCACGGCTGCGACGTCATGGCAGAGGTTCCTCGCCCCAGTACGTCGTTGTCCCCGTAGTGCCCAGCTCCGTACATTCTTTCGAGAACCGTGTCCAACCTTCCCCCAGAACCAAAGTGGTGGCGTGGGTCCGCGGCGTTCTTGCTGTAGCTTTGCTCAAGCACCTTACGCGTCATTTTCTCGGCGCTATTGAAACGCCCGACAGGGCGCGGGTACGTCTGAGCAGAGTTCTCGAAATTGAACAGCGGACCGACTGGGCTCATCTGCTCTACACCTCCGGCCCCGGGTGTCAAAAACATCTGATGATGATTGCTTGCAGCTGGCACATATGAGGGACCGTCCCAAGAGAGCCCTGCTCGCATTATTCGCTCGTTTGGCTCCACTTCCAAGAGGGTACCCTGGTACCTGCAGTGGTGATTAAAATTTGTGTTCAGGGACCGTAAAGCTCTTCATGTTCTGCAAAGGTATCGGCACCTATGCGCCGGATATGTTTCGTGGGCCACTCCGTATGTTGCTGGAGCGTAATCGGCGATGCGTGCGTGATGTTGGTAGTTGCTGGGTTCGTTTGCGTCTTCAAAGTGCTCAGCAGGCAGAACTCGTCCGTGCTGCTCGAAAGTGGCACGAGCTTTCTTGGGTGCACGATCATACTCTCCAGCATCTGCCACAGCCTGGGGAGATGGGAGTCCCGTGTAGAAACCCAAAGCTGCTGAGGTAGTTGCGATTGCTGAGAGCACACTCGGTGGGATGCACCGCACAACTTCCGAGGGAGGGGCTTGCCCGGCGTTTAGGCCTATAAGCAGGTCAATTGCTGACTCCGCTGTGATTGCAAGCGCAGACAGCACAGCCTAAGTGCCCAACAGGTCAGACGAATGCGAAATCTGGTGCAAACTTTTTGCAAACAGTGATCAACGCTGGCATGGTTACGTTTTTGCGGACGGGGAGTCAGGCCTGTGCAGAGAAAGGGTTGAGTGATGGAAAGAGCATCAAAAACTCTTCTGCCTTGCTTTCTTCCTTGTCGCCACACTTACGTTCAAGTATTGACTTTTTGGAGCACAGCGCTTGAGGAACCTCGTTACTTGTGACTTGTTCGTGACGCCCGCAGTCATCTTCAATAGCGACGCGGATGCAGATGGCAAGCTGTTCTTCCGAGTAGACCTGCACATTGCAAAACCACTGAGTTCCATTTCGATCCATCGCACGCGGACTAATCTCTCATACCCTTCGAACTTGTACGTATGACCCGTAGCATCGCAGCAGCCCATGGATTTTGCCCCAGTCCTCGGCGTCAATGAAGTTATTCTCCCTCTTTCCCTTGCTGTCAAAAGTTTTCGAGTACTGTCCGCTGACAATCACGACCCAGATGTGCGAATATGACACAGAAAGTTCCAAGAGAAGCACTGCAAAATCGTTTACAGCGTCTGTTGCGGCGAGCTGCCCAAGCGTGCGAACCAGGAGGCAGGTTTTCAAGCTGATGGCAACGTCACAAAAAAGTGCTGGTCGCTCCACAAGGTCTATGTTTTCGCGGTCGCGGAGCTGCTTGACCAAAGAGCGCTGTGTGAAGAGATTGTGGCTCATGTAGATACGGCTGTTCACAGAACGCCACAAAAACATACCTAGGCACAATTCCTCCTGCAAGTTTCAAGCAATTTCTAGAGTTAAAGACAAGAGCACAATGTGAAACTTGCAAAGGTTTGCAAAAAAAATAGTGGTGCGCTTTTTACCTTTCCATCGGATCGCAGCTGCTCCTCTGACACGTCAATTCGTACGTTGGATGCAATGCATTCGGCGCCAGAGAGGAGGGATGCTTCGTCAATGACAGGATCTGAGCAAGCGGCGAAGATCCTTTGTTACACCCCATTATTTTTTTGTCATACCATCTTTTTTACCCAAACATTTGTGAAGTGAAACTGTTTACCGGGGCATTCAAGGTGCACTTGAGAGGGCGGAGAATGCGGTGATTTTTGAAGTAACAGGGCGGCAGCCGCATTTGGCTTGCAGAAGCAAATAAGCAGCGCTGTCCCTTCCAACACTGCAACCTCGTGGTGCAAGAATGCTAACTCAGTGCAGACGAGCATCTCAAAGTTACCACATGATGAAGAGGTGTCTTGTCCAGAGAAAGTTTTCGTTGCGTTTCTCAGCGTGACATAGGTGACCTACTTCATGCCGGAGTGAGTGAGCATGAATGGCACACCGTTCAATAGCGCACCACGTCTATCTAGGTGCGAGGGTGACCTCATTGCAGACGCCGTGCAGCGCCTTGGCTGCAGATTCGAAGATGAGGCTGCTGCGAACGAGCAAGACAGTCTTGCTTTGTCCGCTTTGCATCTGCTTTTTGACAATTTCTCGCAACTCGACAAGTTTTGGGTGGTGCAATTCCTCATCGTCCCTCATCGCTGTGAGCGGCTTCATCACCTCTTTCTCAAGAAAACCTGGAACGGCAGCCCGAATCACCCGGTCCCACTTTTCGTCTTGCATAGCGGAAGCGATAAACATTCCCGCAACCACCGGCCCAGACATGACAAGATGCTGATGGCTCTTGTGCAACAAAAACACAGTCATCAGAGCGGCCCACTGGGCAGCTTTTTGGGACTTGTCAAAGGTTGAAGTCAATCGGTCGAGGGAAGACTGGAGATTTTCAGCGACGACCCGCAGGTAGTCCATGTCAACATAAAGAGGGTCGCTGTCGACTATTCGAGCTTCGCGCAACTGCCCAAGTAGCATATCTCTGAGCAAAAAAATTGGTGGGTGCCTGCGGACCAAGCAAGTCAAGGGAGGTTTTTTGGAAAATACCTGTTGGAGAAGAGCGACAGTCAAGGTGCGCATCGTGTACGCAGTAGCACCAAGAACTGAGTCGCTTCTGATCTTAACTTCCATGACGTTGACCACGCCTCCAGAGTCCGCCCCGAGCCCAGCAGACTCTTCTATCAAAGGATTCCAGGAGAGCTTCTGTCCCTTGCGCGGTGTGGTTTTCTGCGATGTAAGACCTTTTTCGCCTCGAACTGACTTGCCTCGGACCTCCATGTACGAGTCCAGGTCCTCCTGAAATGGAAAAAAATCTAAGCATCTGGTCATTGGAACGCGCGCAGGGCCTTCCATTTCGAGGGGCACACCTCCATAGTAGAATCGATATTCTTCAGTATGACTGCAGCAGACACGTCTTGCTCTTCTCGGGTCGATACTCTCTGGATCGCCTCTGGCGCCTCAGAATGTGTCATGTCCACGCTGTTCTCGATGCCGAGCCCACTTGCCCTGCCTTCCCTCGCATCGAAGATGCGCGCAGATTGAAGGTAAGAGCTTCCGTCCGAAGTTACGGGCTCCATGAGCTGCGGCAGGAAGATTTCTTTAAGTTCAACCTCATCGTCCAGGACGCCTGAAGAATTGGCACACTCGACATCGGTCTCTTCAAGGCCTCTCCGTGAGCCGATTGCTTCCTTCGCAATCGGATGCAGCGCAGCAGCTTTCGGAACTTGCACACTTCGAGGGGCTGCACTGTGGAGCGCTGAAGACAGTTCACATCCAGATGGCGATGTCTCTGTAAGACTTTCGAGGACTTGTCCAATGCCTGGTGCCTCAATGTTCAAAATGTGTGCTTCACGAGCCAGCGGCGGCGCATGCCATGCCTCCGATCTGGAAATGTCCACCAAGGACTTCCACTCAGCAGCTGCATTTTGAACTATACGTAGCCTCTGTAATGTCAGAACCTTGGTGCCGGCAGAGTTGTCGAGCACAGCGCCCCTTGTAGTCCAGATAGTCCTGGCGAATCGTGACCCGAGTAGGATCATCGCGCTCATTTTGATCTTTTTGCTATCATTTCCCTCCCAACAAGCACGTGCAGCGCCAATTGGATTACCCTGCTCTTTCCTCATAAATTGCGCCTCGATCTTAGACGCAGTGAGCGTGCTTCCTGCATGCGCCACACCCGAGAAGCAGTCCTCGAGGGCAGGCTTTCCCGGGGGCAGGCTACGCAGCGCCAACACCTCTCTTAGCTTCTTTATGAGCCCATCGTCTTCAGCGAGGAAGTCGATGTGTTTGAACAAGCTTGCAGCAACGGGCAACAGCTTGCTGCTGCACTGTTGCACAGCATCACCTTGCGGCCGCACAAAATCGGAGACGCTAATTGTGGGCCTCGTCCCTGCGCACCCATCAAGATGGGCCCTAGGAAGGTACTGGGTCTCGCGTTGAACTCGTCCGCGTAGTAGACCAACGATCTCATGGTCCAGCACGTCGGAAAAAAGTCTGGCCGAGGCGATAGACGAGGAGTGCGTTTCCACAAACGCACTCATCTCGTCTGTCGCGATCAGCTTGAGCTCAGCATCGTCTTGGTTCTTTTCCCGCGCTTGACCTTTCGTCGCGCAGGGAAGACACGTTTCCTCCATGCAATTCGAGAGCCCTCCAAGCCCATCTACTAACCGAGGAGAAGAGAGCGAGTCGCTGCAGACCTCGATGGACCAGGCTTGCCATTCGGGGCAGGAGCTCGGCGACGCGCGCATTTCTTGATCAAAGAGGACTCTTGCCACTGCTCGATCGATGGCATGAAAAAAGTCGAATTCGCTCATTGTTGAGTCCTCAAGCGACGATCCGTGAGGCGATGGGAGCAAGCTCTGAGCGAGGCAATCGCCATCCAACGAGAGGGCAGAGAAGGCTTGCTTTGGCCTGAATATGTTGCTTCCATCCCCCTCTAGGTCTGCAAGGGCCGCATTCGCAGCAGCCACATCAAATACGCTGCGAATAGCCCGACTGCCTGACCTCGACGCTGCCCCGGCTGCTCTCATACAGCAAGGTGCGACGCACTCAGGATGGGAAGCCCTTTTCCTTTGACTTTTTTTTTCCAGATCCAACCAAGGATGGCTTAGGGCGGGGGGCTTCCAAAGGCCCCAGGGCCAAGGGCGGGATGCATTGTCGGAGCACACTGTTCATCGTGGCTCTATCTCTCGTTCTCAACTGCTCAGGTGAATCCGTTCAAGGAGCCGAGTCAGGAAGCGCTGCAGCGCAGGAAAGAACCATCCAAGACGCGGTGCTCGCCTGTGAGCAGCGTGGGAGTATTGAGGTGTGCTCTCTTGGAGAGAGGTGAATGCTCCCTTCAGCAGCTGCGCTATTTGCGATGTCTCATACTCAACCTGATCTACCCCGTATCTGAAACCTTGGCGGCTGCAGATTCGAGTTCGAGCGGCGGAGGGTAGAGCAGAGGAGCGCAGGGGATGTCGGTGGACACCCGCTTGTGCAGGTAGCTGAAGGAGACGGGCTCAGCAAGATGGTTGCTCCAGGCGTCAATCGTGTTACGGGGCAGGAAGTCTTCCTTAAGTGCCGCCCAACAGGCACTGGCGGCCGCGGCACGGTTGGTCTCATTAGACTCGTGCTCGCCCTGCGCGTCGGCCGTGCTCCACATGTCAACCTTCTAACCCCCCCACCTCGCAGGTTGCCGGAGTGCAGGAGTGGCGGGGTATGCAGGCAGAACGTGCAGTAATGGGAAACCCAAACATCCTCTCACCTGATGTAACATTGCGTATCGCCGTGACGGGTAAAGGCAGCGGGAATTTGGAATGCAGCGTGTACACGCGCGCCCAAGGGTCTGCAACAGACCTGCTCTCGACGCCCGGGGCGCTTGCTCCAAACGATGCGGTCTCGCTTCTGCGCGCTGTGCGGGCCGGAATTGCCGCGATGCACGAGGTCGGCTTCGCGCACCGCGACGTCAAGCACCGCAACGTGCTGTTTTTCCCCGGTGCTGCGATGTAGGTCGCTCAGCCCCGCTAGCCCCGCTCACGAGCCCTCGCGGCCGCTTAGGCTGATGCGAAAATCTCCACTCGGGAGCAGGGGCGCTTTCGACTGGCAGACCTGGACGCGGCGGCTCTGCTAGGAGACGAGATCTCAGAGTTCATGGGGATGCCGTGGGAGGTGTGGGCGCCCAACGTGCAGACTGGCCCGTGGCCCACCGCGGTGCCGCCTCCGGAGCATGCTCGGTACATGCGCGCGCGATGGGGGCCCGCGCCCGTGGAGCCGCTGCGCGCGACGCGCGAGCATGACTGGTTCCAGTTCGGAGTGCTGGTCTTCGAGGTCTGCCCCGGCCGCGCGCCGCCTACCGCTGTGTCGGGCGCGGACAGGGACCCGCATGGCGCGCGCTCGAACGGTGCAGGCCCGCCTCAGTTGACTGCATGGACCAGGTCGTGTGCCTGCGACCGGTGCTCGCGGGCCGCCCCGGGCGGGAGGTGCTCGCGGAGCTTGCAGCGTCGGAGCCGCTTCCGCTGCCTCCATGCGAGGCCGCCGCGCGGCTCGGAGAACCGTGCGCCAGCAGCCTGCAGGCCTGACCCTGACCACCCAGCGTGCTCAGCGGATGTGATGCGGCGATGCCTGCGGCGCCCCGCACCGACCCTGGCGCGACCAATGCTGATGCCTGCCTGATGCCACTACTGGAGCAGAGTCTTGGGCGCGCGCTAGTTGAAAAGGACCCGGCCGCGCGGCCGAGCGCGGCCGAATCGCTCGCTGCCCTCCGGCGCTGTATGCCGCCTGGTGCTTCTGTGTGGGCGTCTGAGCGATCTGAGGCTGAGGGATCCTGCCGCTCGCCTGGCAGCGGCCCGTGCCTCGCCGAGGAACGGGTGGACGACGGCCCTGCCTTCAGGGTGCATTGGCCGGCGCCGTAGGGTAGAAGCTGGATGACGTGCAGCGCCGTGCGGCAAGCATTGTATGTTTTGTGTATCAATCTATCGGTCGTGGCTGGTGCACGCCACGGGTGTGGCTCAGTCGATGGGGAGAGCCACTTGGCGTTGCAACTACACGAGCAACGCCACACCGCGTATCCGCTCTAGCACATCTCACGCACTAACAGCAGACTTGAGCTGCAGTCGGACCTTTGACAGGCCTGGAGTCTTGGGGTTACGAGGACGGCGATCGAGGATCAGCAAGCGGCGGATCGCTTTCTCCTGCCCCTTGTGAACACGCACCTTCTTGCGCAGCTTCTGCCGCTTGCGCCCACTCGTCCCATAGTTGAGATGCTGCTTTCCCTGAGGCATGCACATGACCTTCCCCGTATGAGTCACAAAGAAGCGCTTCTTGCAGCCTTTGTGCGATTTCAGCTTCCTCCCCCCCGGGGCGCCCAGACCTGCGATACCGCGCACCGCATAAGACCACTGACAGAACGGTCATCGCTTTTCATGCAATCGCGATGCACGGTAACGCCCGCTCGTCTCAGCTTTGATCACGCAAAGGGGCCGCGTCACTGATACTGGTGATAGCGTGAAAAGCAGGTCCGTGCCTGCCGTATTGCGCCACTTCCGCGCCTGCTTCCTCGTCTGCAACATCCTGACTCCTCCCATGGCAGCAGCGCCCTCAATTCCCAGGCCCCAACCAAAGAGGTCCCGACCGCAGAGCCGAGACACGCACCGCATCAGCGCTGGCGCTCTCTCCGTGAGGGAGCACCCTGCTCGCTTAGCCCCTTGCAGGTGCCTTAACGGCAGCACCCCGCGCTGAGCCGGGGCCACAAACGCTCCAAACGTGCCTGACGGCACCGTACTTGCTATGCGGCATGAAAATCTCGCGGAGATAGCCGCGGACGCGCGGCCCGCCGCCGCCGCCGCGAAGCCGTGCCAGGCCGCAGGCCTCATCGCGAGCACTGCCTGAGAAGGAATCAGCCAACTATCAACTTGTTGGAAGCAACTTTGACAAGCGAAGAGGAGTCACGTACCCGGCTGAGATCCGTTTGGTCACGTGAGTTGACTGAATCGCGAACTCACGTGAAGTGCACCTGAGTGCAGAAACTGTACGACTCATCCGTCAAGACTCACGACACCGCTCGCGAGTCGCCGTGCAGCTCTCTTTGACGAGTTTCTCCAATGACCATGACTTCGGCAAAGAGCAAGTCAGTTGGGCTCAAGCGCAAGTCCGCGGACGAGCCCACCAAGAGCAAGGCCGCGAAGAAGGCGGAGTCCTCCGAGTCAGAGAGCGATTCTGATTCCGAGAGCGAGGAGGTCCGGTCCTCCCAGCACATGCCCATCCCCACACGCCCCGGTTCACTTGAGGAGCTCATATCCTTTTAACCCACGATTCGTGCTTCTTGCTGGCCATGCCAGCCTACTTTTTCTGCGGGGTCCATGCTTTTGCTAACAGTTTGTGGCATCGTCTTATCAGGAGGAGGTGGTCGCCAAGAAGGCCGCCCCGGCGAAGAAGGCCGCCCCGGCCAAGAAGACGGCGAAGAAGGACGAGTCCTCGTCGGAGGAGTCGTCTTCGGAGGACGAGTCGGAGGACGAGAAGCCGGCCAAGAAGGCCGCCCCGGCGAAGAAGGCTGCTCCGGCGAAGAAGGCGGCGAAGAAGGACGAGTCCTCGTCGGAGGAGTCGTCTTCGGAGGACGAGTCGGAGGACAAGAAGCCGGCTGCCAAGAAGGCTGCTCCGGCGAAGAAGGCCGCCCCGGCCAAGAAGGACGAGTCATCGTCTTCGGAGGACGAGTCGGAGGACGAGAAGCCGGCCAAGAAGGCCGCCCCGGCCAAGGCAGCTGCTCCGGCGAAGAAGGCGGCAAAGAAGGACGAGTCCTCGTCGGAGGAGTCGTCTTCGGAGGACGAGTCGGAGGACGAGAAGCCAGCTGCCAAGAAGCAGGCCCTCGGCGGAAAGAAGCCCGAGTCTGCCGCCGTGACCAAGAAGGCTGACACGAAGAAGGCGGCGAAGAAGGACGAGTCCTCGTCGGAGGAGTCGTCTTCGGAGGACGAGTCGGAGGACGAGAAGCCGGCCAAGAAGGCAGCCACGGCGAAGAAG
>Ga0115567_10003882_pt1 | contig 14654 bp, 19 predicted proteins | sample COGITO_mtgs_1204_2_FD_88679 | JGI IMG/M metagenome (GOLD analysis project Ga0115567, IMG submission 88679) | Pelagic marine microbial communities from North Sea - COGITO_mtgs_120412 | ecosystem: Environmental > Aquatic > Marine > Epipelagic | place: Germany:Helgoland, sampling site Kabeltonne... | reverse complement strand
AAGTATTGGCGTAGAAGAGAAGAATTAAGAGCGATTTTAAAAAGCCAAGATGCTTCTCATGAAGAAAAATGGGCTGCTCAAATGGCGATGCAGAAGCTTCCTCGAGACTCGTCCGCATCAAGGCGCAGGAATCGTTGTGGTATTACTGGTCGACCACACGGCTATTACCGGAAATTCGGTCTTGGACGTAATAAATTACGGGAATACGCGATGAACGGCGAAATTCCTGGTTTAGTTAAATCTAGTTGGTAGAGGACGAAAATGAGCTTACAAGATCCTGTTTCCGACATGCTTGTTAGAATAAAAAACGCGCAAGCAGTGTCAAAGAAATTTATTGTGTTTCCGGCCTCAAAATTGAAAACTTCTATTTTGGCAGTTTTAAAAGATGAAGGATTTATTTTGAACTATGAAACGGATGCAGAAAAGAAGCCACAAACACAGGTAGAACTCAAGTATTACGAGGATAAGCCAGTTATTGAAGAAATTCGTCGGGTGAGTCGGCCTGGCCTTCGGATCTACAAGGGTAAGGATTCTTTACCTGTAGTGAAAGGTGGTTTGGGTATTGCAGTTGTTTCTACTTGTCAAGGTGTTATGACGGCTGCATCCGCAAGAGCAAAAAATTTAGGTGGCGAGCTGCTTTGTGTAGTGGCTTAGTCATTCAATAGGTTATTGACTCTAATGGTGGGTTGTTATGTCACGTGTTGCTAAAAGTCCCATCACTATTGAAAGTGGTGTTGAGGTAAATCTTGAAAAGAATGTTGTCAAGGTCAATGGAAAATTAGGAAAATTGCAGTTTCTTTTGCACAATGATGTGCAAGTAGAATTAGTGTCCGGTGTTTTAAAAGTATCGCCAAAAAATAATTCTAAGCAGTCTTGGGCGCAAGCCGGAACTGCTAGAGCTATTATTGCTAACATGATCAAAGGCGTTAGTGTTGGGTTTGAGAAAAAGCTTCAGTTAGTGGGTGTTGGTTATAGGGCGGCTTTGAAGGGTAAAGTACTTAACCTTGTTTTAGGGTTTTCCCATCCAATCAATCATGTGCTTCCGGATGGCGTTACTGCAGAGGTACCGAGCCAAACTGAAATAGTGCTTAGAAGCCCAAATAAAGAGCTTTTAGGAGAAGTGGCCGCTAATATTCGAGGGTATCGTCCACCTGAGCCTTATAAAGGTAAAGGCGTTCGTTATGCAGACGAACAGGTTCGCCGTAAAGAAGCGAAGAAGAAGTAGAGGGTAGGCAATGAATAAATTTGAAGCAAGAGCACGTCGATCCAAGAAAACGCGCTCAAAAATTAAGTCGCTTGATACTGATAGGCTTTGTGTTTTTAGAACGCCGCGGCATATCTACGCTCAAGTCATCGGAAAGCACGGTAAAATTCTTGCTGCTGCTAGTAGCGTTGAAGCTGACTTAAGATCTAAGTCTGGTGGTAATGTAGATGCTGCGCAAACTGTTGGTCAGTTAATCGGAGAGAGAGCTGTCAAAAACGGTGTATCCAAAGTTGCATTTGATCGCAACGGTTATAAGTATCACGGTCGTATTAAAGCGTTAGCAGATAAAGCTCGTGAATCAGGTTTGAATTTCTAAGGCGGAAATAATTATGGCGAGAGACGATAGACGAGACGACAAAAACTCTGATGGACTACAAGAGAAGCTTGTGCAAGTTAATAGGGTTGCAAAGGTAGTAAAAGGCGGCCGGATTTTTGGTTTTACAGCGCTCACAGTTGTGGGCGATGGTAATGGTCGAGTCGGATTTGGCCGTGGTAAAGCAAGAGAAGTTCCTTTAGCTATTCAAAAAGCATTGGATAGTGCTAAAAAGAACATGATTACCGTTGAATTAAATGGTACTACCTTAGTTCATCAAATTAGTGCTCAACATGGCGCATCTAAAATTTACATGCAACCTGCAAGCGAAGGTACAGGTATTATCGCTGGCGGAGCGATGCGAGCATTACTTGAAGTATTGGGCGTTCAGAATGTTCTTGCTAAATGTTATGGTAGTACTAATCCTGTGAATGTCGTACGAGCGACGTTCGAAGGGCTTAAGAAAATGACAACTATCGAGCGTGTTGCTGCTAAACGAGGCAAAGCGGTTGAAGATATTTTGGGGTAAAGCATGAGTAGCACTGTATCTGTTAAGTTAGTTAAAGGTCTGAATGGTCGTCTTAAGCGTCATATTGCCTGTGTAAAGGGGCTTGGGCTGCGAAAAATTGGTCATGTCGTGACGCTCGAGGACACACCTTCTGTCAGGGGTATGATCCATAAAGTAGATTATTTGCTTGAGGTTGTGTCTTAAGATGCAACTAAAAAAATAGGGTATTTCAATGAAACTTAATGAATTAGCACCGGCGCCGGGAAGTAGAACGGCAGCGCGGCGAGTTGGTAGAGGCATAGGTTCTGGGCTTGGAAAAACCTGTGGAACAGGACATAAAGGACAAAAGTCTCGATCGGGCGGAAAGGTTAAGCCAGGTTTTGAGGGCGGTCAAATGCCTATTCAGCGTCGTCTACCTAAGTTCGGTTTTACGTCTAGAAAGTCCTTAACTCATGAGAAGGTAAGAGTTTCTGAGTTGTCTGCGTTAACTGGCGAAATTTCTTTAAATGCTTTAAAAGATCATGGCATTGTGCGTAAAACCACGAAGTCCGTTAAGATTTTTCTTTCAGGTGAGCTTGGTTCTGTAGTAAATGTGAAGACCAGTCCTGTAATGCTGGTGTCAAAAGGCGCCAAAGAGTCTATTAATGCAGCCGGTGGAACTGTTTCATCTGCTGCAGAATAAAGAAAATCGGAATTTTGATCAAGCAGGAGCATATCATTAATGGCGACTAATTCACCGAATATTCCTCCCATGCTAGCGAATAAGCTAGGTGAACTTTGGGCGAGATTAAGGTTTGTGTTTTTAGCGATGATCGTGTACCGCATCGGCGCTCATATTCCGGTTCCGGGTATAAATCCAGACCAGTTAGAGCGGCTTTTTAGTCAAAATGACGGCACGATAGTTGGGCTCTTTAATGTTTTTTCTGGGGGAGCCTTGGAGCGAATGAGTGTATTAGCTCTGGGCATTATGCCCTATATCTCTGCCTCTATTATTATACAACTTTTGTCGGCGGTGCACCCAGCACTTGAGCAGCTTCGGAAAGAAGGTGAGTCTGGGCGCCGTAAAATTACTCAGTATACAAGATATGGTACCTTAGGTTTAGCAATCATACAGTCATTTGGGATGGCTGTGGCTTTACAAAGTCAAGATATTGCGTTGTCTGCGGGTCCCGCGTTTCTATTGACCTCGGTGATTTCGCTTGTTTCTGGTACGATGTTTTTAATGTGGCTTGGTGAGCAAATTACTGAACGCGGTATCGGAAACGGCATATCTCTTATTATCTTTGCTGGTATAGTCGCAGGCTTTCCAAGTGCTGTGGCGCAGGTTTTTGAAAAGGCTAGAGAAGGCGAGTTGCATTTGGTAGCGCTTTTGCTACTAGTCGTTATTGCCGGTGGTGTTATTGCTTTTGTAGTGTTTATGGAAAAAGCGCAGCGTAGGCTTAAAGTGAATTATGCAAATCAGCGTTCAAGTGGTGGTATTCCAACGCGATCGGCAAATGCAAGTCATTTACCTTTAAAGGTAAACATGGCTGGCGTAATACCGCCAATATTTGCCACTAGTTTACTTCTGTTTCCCGCCAGTATCAGCCAGTGGGTAGGGGATGCGCAAGGTTTAGAATGGTTGCAAAACGTAGGTCGAACTCTTGCACCAGGAGAGCCTTTATATTTAGTGCTTTTCTCAGCTGGTATAATATTCTTTTGTTTTTTCTATACGGCATTAGTCTTTAGTGCTCGAGAGCTTGCTGATAATTTAAAGAAATCCGGTGCTTTTTTACCAGGCGTGCGTCCTGGCGAGCATACAGCTCAGTTTATTGATAAAGTGCTCTCTAGGCTAACACTGGTTGGTTCTTTGTATATTACAGCAGTCTGCTTACTTCCGATGTTTTTGCAGACATGGTTAAAAGTTGATTTTTATCTAGGTGGCACTTCGTTGTTAATTGTGGTGGTGGTTGTAATGGATCTTGTAGCGCAGATTTTCGAGTATGTTCAGCAAAAGCAATACGAGCCACTGTTGAAAAAACGAGGAAAGATGTCTGGCAGTAAGGCATAAACTCTATTGTAATTAATTAGGGTGCTATGTATAATACACCGCTTTTCAGCGGTTTTTGCCCATAGAGGCGTTTGTAGGGGTTAACGATGAAAGTTCAGGCTTCAGTAAAAAAAATATGTCGTAATTGCAAAGTCATTCGACGAAATGGTTCTGTCAGAATTATCTGTAGCGCAGATCCTAAGCACAAACAACGCCAGGGTTAATCTGGCTATTAGTATTATGGAGAGTTTCAATGGCGCGTATTGCAGGTGTTAATATTCCAGACAATAAGCATATCGTTATATCTTTAACATATGTGTTTGGTGTAGGTCGAAAAGTATCACAGAAGATATGTGAGGCTTTATTGATTGATCCAACAATAAAGGTAAAAGATTTATCTGAAGATATGTTGGATAAAGTGAGAACCGAACTGGCGAATTATCAAGTAGAAGGTGATTTACGTCGCGAGGTTGCGATGAATATTAAGCGACTTATGGATTTAGGGTGCTATCGTGGGATTCGTCACAGACGTGGCTTACCTCTGCGAGGCCAGCGAACTAAAACTAACGCTCGCACCAGAAAAGGCCCAGCTAAACCTATTCGAAGGTAAGGTTGATGCATCATTAACGAAAGTGTAAAACACTTTCACGTTAATAACTTTAATTTTAGTATTAAGAGTTTTTTATGGCAAAAGCACCAGTTAAACAACAGCGAAAAAAATCACGACGTGCAGTCAGCGACGGAGTTGCTCACATACATGCGTCTTTTAATAATACTTTAATTACTATGACTGATCGTCAAGGTAATGCATTAAGCTGGGCTACTGCTGGTGGCTCAGGTTTTCGTGGCTCTCGAAAAAGCACGCCTTTTGCAGCGCAGGTTGCTTCTGAAAGAGCGGCGCAAGCGGCAATAGACACTTACGGTTTAAAAAACGTTGAGGTTCTTGTCAAGGGTCCGGGACCTGGGCGCGAATCAGCTGTTCGAGCTCTTCATAGCGTGGGTTTAAAAATTAACAGTATCGTAGACGTGACGCCGATTCCACATAATGGATGTCGGCCACCGAAAAAACGTAGAGTATAGGTTGGAGTAGGAATATGGCAAGATATACAGGCCCTAAGTGCAAGTTATCCCGTAGAGAAGGACAAGACCTTGGTTTCAAGAGCGGCGTTAAGTCTCATGAAGTCAAATGCAGGGCATCTGCGCCAGGACAACATGGCGCTAAAAGAGGTCGTTTATCTGATTATGGCTTACAGCTACGAGAGAAGCAAAAGATTAGACGAAGTTTTGGTGTACTTGAAAAACAGTTTAGAAACTACTATAAGTTAGCAGCCAGTAAGAAAGGCGCGACCGGTGAGACAATTCTTCAGTTATTAGAGTGTCGACTTGACAATGTGGTTTATCGTATGGGATTTGGTTGTACTAGAGCGGAATCTCGTCAATTAGTAAGTCACAAGGGTATTGTGGTAAATGGTACTGTTGTAAATGTTGCCTCTTTCCAAGTGAAGCCTGGCGATATAGTTGAGGTTAGAGAAAAATCTAAAGAGCAACTTCGAATTAAAAATGCTTTGGATTTAGCACAGCAAAAAGGCTTTGTTGATTGGGTAGAAGTTGACGTGTCTAAGAAATCCGGAACTTTTAAAAGCGTGCCAGAGCGAAGTGACTTGGGTGCGGATATCAATGAGAATCTTATTGTAGAGCTATACAGTAAATAAATCGGGGGCATATATGCAACAACAAGGTGAGTTTCTTGTTCCTCAATCCATTGGATTGCAGCAAATCTCGAAACGCAAAGCAAAGGTAACCTTAGATCCACTGGAGCGTGGTTTTGGTCACACTTTAGGAAACGCGTTACGCAGAATTCTGCTCTCAAGCATGCCTGGTGCTGCGCCAGTCTCTTGTGAGATATCCGGAGTCCGACATGAGTATTCGTCGATCGAGGGTGTTCATGAAGATGTGATGGATATTATGCTAAACTTAAAGGGTTTAGCAGTACGATTGGAGGGTCGAGATGAGGCTGTTTTAGAAGTTGATAAAACAGGACCTTGCGTTGTATTGGCATCCGATTTTGCACAGGTTACTGGTGCGGAGATCATCAATTTGGATCATCCATTAGCGACTTTAAGCGAAGGCGCTCGATTGCACCTTAGAGTTAAATTCAAGATGGGTCGCGGTTATCAACCGGCTGAGATAAACGAAAACGATTCAACTGTCATTGGCAAGCTTCGATTAGATGCAAGTTTTAGCCCTATTTCGCGAGTCAACTACACAGTAGAAAATGCTCGGGTGGAACAACGTACCGATCTCGACAAACTTGTTATTGAGCTTGAAACTAACGGTACTATCGACCCAGAAGAAGCGATTAAGCGTGCCGCCAGAATCTTACAACAGCAATTAACCGTGTTTGTAGATTTAGAGCAAGAGACCAGTCAAAGCGTTGATGAAGTCGAAGAGACTTTCGATCCTATACTGCTTAGACCAGTAGATGATCTTGAGTTAACAGTAAGATCTGCGAATTGTTTAAAAGCGGAAAATATTTATTATATCGGTGATTTAGTGCAGAAAACTGAGGTGGAGTTGCTTAAGACACCTAATCTTGGTAAGAAATCATTGACTGAGATTAAAGAAGTTCTAGCGCAAAGAGGACTTGGATTAGGTGCAAGATTGCAGAATTGGCCGCCATCAGCATTGAAAAACGATGAGCGTTATAGCAGAGCGAGATAGCTTAATTTATCTAATGAAGATATATCCCAGTCGAAGCAGTCTGGGCGAGGTGAGGAAGTGAGATGAGACATCGAATAGCAAATAAAAAGTTAGGACGCACTAGTGCACACAGACAAGCTATGTTTAAAAATATGGCAAATTCTTTGTTTGAGCATCAGTTAATAAAAACTACTGTAACAAAGGCTAAAGAACTTCGGCGTATTGCTGAGCCTTTGATTACTATCGCAAAGAAAGGCGATTCGGTTGCAAACAGAAGGTTAATTTTTAGTCGAACTCGTTGTAAAAAATCGGTTGGTATTTTGTTTGATGAGCTGGGCCCTCGATTTGCGCAGCGCCCAGGTGGTTATATTCGAATTCTTAAGTGTGGATATCGAGTAGGTGATGCTGCACCAATGGCATATGTAGAGCTTGTCGATAGACCTTTACCAGAAGAGTTTCAAGTTCAGATGTCAGAGGAATCAAAAGAGGTTTTAGAGGCATCGAAAGATAAAGAGTAAAATTTTAGTAACTTCAAAAAAACGCCTTACGGCGTTTTTTTTTGCCCAAAAAGGCCTTAGATATATTATTCAAGTTTAATTAAGAGTTATTTTGACATTGTCTATGAGTCGAGTAGTGTTAAGAACGCAGGCAATAGCAATGACAAGATTACGACTTGTGGCCGATTTTAGAAGAGTATCTTGGTCTATTATATCCAGATAATCAATTTTAAAGCCATGTTCCACAAGAGCAATTTTAGCGTGCTCTTCAATACTTGATAAATATTGAGGGGACTGAAGTTTATTTGGTTTTGCCTCAATGTCCTTCTTTGCTTCCGATATTATTTTATAAAGTATGGCTGCTTTTTTCTTCTCATCTGGCGATAAATATTGATTTCTGGAACTCAGGGCAAGACCCGATGGATCTCTCACAGTTGGTACTGTTTCAATATTGACAGGTAAAAATAATTCTGAGCATATTCGCTTTATAACCGCAATTTGCTGAAAATCTTTCTCGCCTAATACAAGTATGTGAGGCTGGACTATATTGAGTAGTTTAAGCACTACAGTGCTTACACCTGTAAAAAAATGCGGTCTTGTAATACTACACAGCATTTGATCAAGTGCGCCGCAGCTTACTTTGGTGAAGTCAGTGCGTCCGAAGGGATACATTTCTTCCACATCAGGGCAAAAAACAACCGAGACACCGGCCTTCTTTAGTAAGGTAAGATCGGCAGTTTCTGTCCTTGGATATGTAGCGAGATCTTCATTTATGCCAAATTGAGTGGGATTCACGTAAATACTGCAGATTACCGTATCGGCAATAGCTTTGCCATGCTCAAACAATGCTAAATGCCCTTGGTGAAGATTACCCATAGTTGGGATAAACGCGGTGCGACTTTTGTCGCGTAGTTCATTGCAATAGCTTGTCATTTCAATCACGGATTTTATAATTTTCATTCTGTGCTCCAGCCTAAGAGGCACCTAAAAAGCTATGTTCTGGGCCTGGGTAGGTTCCATCCTGAACTTCTTGCTTGTACTGACTAATTGCGGCCAAAATTGAGTGATTACTTCCATAATTTTTTACAAATTTTGGTTTCTTGCCCGGCGGTAAATCCAAAATATCATAGGTTACTAAGATTTGCCCATCGCAGTTTGGGCCGGCGCCTATACCAATAAGTGGAACGGATAATGATGCATGAAGTTTTTCAGTAACATTTGTTGGAATGCACTCGACTAAGATAAGGTCTGCGCCTGCCTTCTCTAATTGAAGTGCTGCGTTGATAAGATGGTTAGCTGCTGAATCTTGTTTCGCTTGTACCTTGAATCCGCTTAGGGCGTGAACGGATTGTGGTGTGAGGCCTAAATGAGCACAGACTGGAACTCCGTTTTGTTTTAAAGCTTTTACATGAGGAATAAGCCAGTCACTGCCTTCAATTTTGACCATGTGGGCGCCAGCTTGCATAAGCTGCATTGCAGAATCCATGCTTGATTCCACGGTCCTCGCCGACATAAACGGCATATCCGCCATTATAAGTGAGTATGAGCAACTAGAAGCGACTGCTTTGGTGTGATAGCAAATATTATCTACAGTTACCGGTAGGGTAGAGTTATGGCCTTGAATGACCATGCCCAGGGTATCCCCTATAAGCACTACCTCTATTTCTGCGTCGCTCATCACCTGGCCAAAGCTTGAGTCGTAGCAGGTCAGGCATGCAAACTTTCGGTTTTCGCGCTTAAGTTTATTTAATGTTGCAATCGTAACGCTCATAAACGAGATCCTCTTGTTTTTTTAGAGCGTTGGCTAGCTCTAATGCTGTTTTATTTTCATGTACGATAAGGTTTGGGGCGATTTCCGCAAGAGGTAATAATACAAAGCCTCGTTGTAATAAACCGGGATGAGGGATAGTGAGTGCCCCAGAGTTGCATTGTAATTCGCCGAATAAAAGAATATCGAGATCGAGTGTTCTTGGTCCCCATCGAGCCTCAGACTCTCTATTTCTGCCCTGGCGACTTTCAATAAGATGAAGTAGTTCTAACAGTTGTATCGGATTCTTTAAAAAATTAAAACAGCAAACACCATTGAGGTAGTCCGGTTGCGCCGGGCCCATCGGCGGTGTGATTATAATGGATGAACAGGTGAAATTGTTTACCAGTGTCGAGCTTTGCAAATCATGCAGGCCCGATCGAATGTGTAGGATCGGATTATCAATATTTGCGCCAAAGCTAACGAAAACTTTATTCATCGCTGAGCTCGCTCTACTTCCGTTTTGATTGGCCTGATCTTAAACCAGCTAATAAATTTTTGCGCTCGTCCGGCGATGCAACTTGTAAATTAAGCCACCATTTAGCGATACCTGGTTCGATATCTCCAGCAAGTTCCCGAATAACTAAAAAATCAAATGCGGCACGAAAACGGCGATGACCTAAAGTTTTAAGAGCGCTTTTTCGTGACGCTCTGCAAAGTCTCTCTTGTAATTCGAAAATATCTTGCATTGGGCCCGTAAACCGTTTGGGCAGTGCGGTAGAGTGAACCTGAATATCCACTACATGCTGTACTGCTCGATGAAGCGCTAACATCGGCGGTGTAGTTTTTTGACATAGGTGATGCTGCCATGCTCGAACCGGAGCCCATAAAAAGATAGCAAGCAAAAACGAGGGGGTGACAGTTTTACCCTCTTTAATACGTTTTTCTGTGTTCTCAAGTGCTAATTGAATCATTTTATAGGCAGTTTCATGACCTAAAAAATGAGAAGTTTGTGGTAGTAGATACCGAAAAACATTATATTTGACGAGTTGCTCAAGACATTTCTGGCCATACGATGAAATAAAGAGTTTTTGAAGCTCTTCAAAAAGCCTTGCTGGCGGTATTTCTGCTAACAAATGCGCAAAGCGAGGAATAGCAGCTTCAGTTTGTTCTTCGATCTCAAAATTAAGTTTTGCGGCAAATCGTAAGGCCCGTAAAATTCGAACTGGATCTTCGGTAAAGCGTGTTTCAGGATCGCCGATAAGTCGAATTTTTTTAGCGCTTAAATCCTCCAGACCGTTAACGCCGTCGATAATGGTGTTCGATTGTGGGTCATAATAAAGCGCATTAATGGTAAAATCTCGACGAATTATATCTTCTTCTAACGAACCAAAGACATTGTCACTTGTCAAGATCCCGCTTTTCGCGGTTTGCTGAGAAAGGCTTTCGTCTATCTTTTCGTTAAAGTCAGCCTCTAAGCGTTCGGATGCCTCCTTCCGAAAAGTCGCAACTTCAACCAATTCACCTTTTGAAAAAACGTGGGCTAGGCGAAACCGACGGCCGATAAGTCGACACTTTCGAAAAAGTGGTTTTACGTCTTCAGGAGGTGCAGAAGTTGCAACATCAAAGTCTTTAGGGTGTAAATCAAGTAATGCATCTCGAATGCAGCCTCCAACTAAAAACGCTTGATGACCTGCTTTTTGTAGGATTGAAACCACATCCTTGGATCCGCTCGAAAGTGCTTTAGGATCAAAAGTTGCGTCCACTGTTTTCACACTAAGTCTTGTTGTCGCTAGGTCAGTCTCTGGTGGTACCATTGTTAAACTCTTAAAAAATTTTAAAATTAAATTGCCGTAAGGCTTAGCGAATTCGCAATGTTGCCTCAATTGGCGTTTCTATGTCTCGCAAAGTCAAAAAAACAGCGTATTACCGAGGCGAGAGTGTACCACTATATTTACAGATTGTCTCTGCCCTGGTTTTTTAGCTAATTATAGTCTATATAAATACTTTAAGAGTAAGATGTTAAAAGTAAAGGGCATATGGCGATCAGGCCTATGTCATGGAGGGTATATGGATGTTCACTCTGCCACCAATCAGCAGCCCTGCACTACAAGTTCTGTTCGGCGACGATTTCTACATGGGATAGTCACTCTTTTTGGCGTGAGTTGCCTTGGTTTTGCTGGCACATGCTATTTAAAAGTTCAAAAGAAAATGCTGCCGGCCAATGGGTTTTTATTTTTGGATCAGCCTTCAGCTGATCTTATAACTCTTTTAATTAAAGATACCCAGCTCAGCAGCCATACTTCCGTCGATAATGCCGTGCTGCTTAGGGATATTGATGAGCATATGTCACGTTTGCCCTCGGCAACAAGTTTAGATTTACAGCGTTTATTACAGGTTTTACAATTTTATCCCATTCGAGTTCTTTCTGGCATTAGTGAGGGTAAGGTGGAGTCTATTGAGCATCCATATCAATTTTTAAGCGAGCTACGTAACAGCCGATTGGCTCCTATGCGTGTTGCCTATCGTTTCCTCGTATCCAGTATACAATTGCATCTTTATAAATACGAGGAAGCATGGCCTAAGGGGTATATTGGTTTGCAGCCATATGTTAAAAAACATCGAGCCCACATATGATTGAGCCCTGGCAGAATGAGCAGCAGTGGCGTTCTGATGGAGTGCTCATGGATGCTCTTGACCCGTTATTGCCCGCTTTTGGTAAGCAACCTTTGTTCGACGCTGACGTTATAGTGGTGGGCACCGGATCTGGTGGAGCGACCACTGCTCGATACTTAGCTCGTGGCGGGTTCAAAGTGCTTATGGTGGACTCTGGACCTTTTTTGACCGCGCAAGATTTTAATGGTAGTGATAATCTCTATCTCAAATTGTATAAAAATGGCTTGCTTCATTCGACACACGATGGCGATATTAATTTGCTTCAGGGCGAATGTGTGGGAGGGTCTGCAACAATTAATTGGACCTCAAGTTTTCGCTTACCTAGTAATGTGCTTGACTACTGGCAGGCCCACTTTGGGTTGACCGGACTACATTATACCGAGCTTGCAAGCGCCTTTAATGAAATGGAAGCATTGACGGGCGTTGCACCCTGGACAGCGCCGCCAAATGAGAACAATGCAATGCTAGCCGCTGGTGCTAAAAAATTGGGCTGGCATTTTGGTGCGGTTCCAAGAAATGTCAAAGGTTGCTGGGATTTAGGTTTTTGCGGGCTAGGGTGCCCTACTAATGCTAAGCAAAGCCCGCTTGTCACTAGTGTGCCTGATGTGTTGGCCCATGGAGGGGCTCTACTTTACAATGCGCCGGTAGTAAGGGTATTGCACGACGGCAATCGAGCCCATGGCGTGGTGCTTAAAAATGGCTTAGCTTTGAAAGCTCGCCATTTAGTATTGGCTGCAGGCGCAATTAACACACCTGGTCTATTATTAAGCTCTGGGTTACAACCGCAAATGCCCAATGTAGGTCGACGTACATTCTTACACCCGAGCTGTTTTTCTTTGGCCCGATTTCATCAGGATATCAATCCATTTTATGGTGCGCCGCAGAGTGTTTATTCTGATCAATTTCTGGTAGCGCCAGACTCATACAATGCAAATCGTATGGCTTTTAAATTGGAGGCGGTGCCACTGCAGCCTGTGCTAGCCGCTGGCTTGTTTGCTCAGCATGGTAAAGCTTTAACGGTGGATATGGGGCAGCTCGCAAATACTCAAGGTATGATTGCATTATTGCGTGACGGCTTTGGTGATGATACCGGCGGAGTTGTAAAACTCGACCGTCAGCAAGCAAGGCTCAGCTACCCAGTGTCCGAGCGGTTAAAAGCCTCTGCAAAACAGGCCCTTTTAGAGATGGCTCGTTGTCAGTTTGCGGCCGGTGCTTACGAGGTGCGGCCAGCTTGCTTGTCAGCAACTCAATGGTTTCAATCTTTTGATAAGCTTTCACATTTTTTATCTACTACCAGCTTTAGGCAATATGATTTAACCTTGGGTAGCGCCCATCTTATGGGCGGCTGTGGGCTTGGTGATGCAGCTCATGGGGCCGTAGTCGATGCTCAAGGCTTTGCCTTAGGTTTGGGTCAACTTTCTATTGTTGATGCATCTGTGTTTCCGACCAGTCTTGGCGTCAATCCTCAGCTGACAATAATGGCTTTTAGTCGTATTTTTGCCCGTCATATAGAAAAACGACTTCAAACTGCGGCTTAGTTCTCAGTTTTACTTATGAAGTATTGGTACTGTGCGTACATGATCTGAATTAGCTGTTTTCCTTATGTCTTTGTTGTTTTGGTTCGACAGCTATACTTTTAAAATCGACGGTGTATGGCGCGCTGGATGTTACAAAAGTACCCTCAAGCAAGATCATGAAGTCTGGTTTTAAATTAAAGGTAAAATTCTATGATGAATGCTGCAGAACAACAACGATTAAATGTAGAACTTAAAAAGGTCCCACCGGCCTCATGGAATGGCTTTCGTTTGCTGTGTCACGATTGGCGTTTAGATCGAGAGGATGGTGCGGCTTTATTGCGTTTGGGAAAGCTACACATGATGGGCTCTTGGAGTCTTGATCATGAAATGTACCTAGGCCCGGAGCAGATGAAGCGACTTGGGTATTTGTTGGCTGTGGATCACGAATTACGGCGATTATCAGCTGATCCACTTGTCATTATGCGTTGGCTACATCTACCAAGGCGCAATGGAAAGTTTGTTGGACATACTCCGTTTTCTGCAATGTGTCGAGCAGATACAGTTGCATTAGGCGCTATGATCTTAGAGCTCGTAGATGCTCGAAATCTTTTAGATTTATTCTAGAGCGCGCCTAAATGAAATACAGTTGCAGCTTGCATTGGCCATCAATCGCGTTTAATGCTCACCATACAACATTTGAGTTTGCCGAAGAGGCATGTCGGGATCATCGGCGCCATGAGTAGTTGCAAGTAATTTAGCCGTGAGTTAAATCAGATAACGCAGTTCGACGCTGCTCTGATGGCATCATCGTCAAATCAAGGGTTAATAACTTTTGAACTCTGACTTCAATAGTGGCCATAACTTTGAAAAAAGCGTCACGCATGGCTTGATCGCTGCCTTTAAGTTTAGAAGGGTCAGGCAGGCCCCAGTGAATTTGTACGCTACTGCCAAACCAGGCAGGGCATGTTTCGTTTGCTGCAGTATCGCAGACAGTAATGACGACATCTGGTTGCTGTGTTTCAAATTCGTCTCAGGATTGGCTTCTTAAGCCCGTTATTGCAATGCCTTTTTCTTGCAAAAACTGCAAGGAGAGTGGGTATACATGGCCAGACGGTTGGCTTCCTGCGCTAATAGCTTGAATCTTACCTTGGGCTAAATGGTTGGTAATGGCCTCACTAAGAATGCTTCTACATCGATTATGGGTACAAATGTATAAAATTTTCATATTGTTTTTGTGTCCACTTTTGATTCTACGCTCGTAATAATATCTCGAAGCTCTGGCGATACTTCGGCTTTTTTGTGGTGGTTAAAGTCAAACATAACAACAGTTGCTTCACCTTTAGTTGTAATGGCGTTTTGAGTCTTGCTTGCTATTTCATAGGCCATTACAAAATGATATTTTT
>Ga0115567_10003878_pt1 | contig 14665 bp, 7 predicted proteins | sample COGITO_mtgs_1204_2_FD_88679 | JGI IMG/M metagenome (GOLD analysis project Ga0115567, IMG submission 88679) | Pelagic marine microbial communities from North Sea - COGITO_mtgs_120412 | ecosystem: Environmental > Aquatic > Marine > Epipelagic | place: Germany:Helgoland, sampling site Kabeltonne... | reverse complement strand
GCGGCACGTGAAGGTGGCGACGACCTTGGTAGTGAGCTCCCGCAGGCTTGTGCCGCCCGCGTTGTTGTAGCGCGAGACGTCCGAGTATGCCACTGTCAGCTCGTCGCCGTCAATCACGTTCATGAAGCCCTCGCCGTCCGTGTTCACGGACGCGTCGTCAAAGGTGGGGAGGATCCCCACGAAGGTCAACTCGCGCGCGCCGGTTTCGTAGCACGTCAGCGTCTGCACCTTTTCGCCTGCGCGGCTGGACGTGACCGTCACTTCCACGGTCTCCACGGTGAGTTCGTCCTTGCTCATGTCCTGATCAGAAACGGTGACGATCAACGATCCTCCTGCAGTCAGCCTCCTAGCGACCGAAATCGTGCCATCCTGCCCCGGCGACAGGTGCAGCTGCGGGCGATTCGCCTCGTCGCTCTGCACGTCCGCGCCGGATACAACGGCCGGATCCCTATACTCAAAATAGGCTCGGTCCCACACCAGAGTGAGGTCCTGCCCGTCGGGTGGCGGCTGTACAGTCCCAAGCAGCCGCCCGATCGAGCACGCGCCGTCCATCACGACCAGCCCTCCGCTGCACGCGTCGTACCGCACCGACGCGGCCTCCTGGTCGAAGATAACGCGCCCCGTGAACATGCCCGTGTCGTCGCCCGTCTCGACAATCTGCACTGCGTAGCTCAGCGTCGCGCCGCGGCGCAGCTCCAGCACCGCCTCGCCGTCGACCGTCACGTACGTCTCCGGTGCGGCCGGGTCCTGGTTGAGGTCCGCGTCCGTCACCGCCACGTCCACGTACTCCGTCAACAGCGAAATGCGCGCGTCCTCGTCGTTGGAGATGGCGAGCGTGCCCGCGACCCCGCACGTCGCGCTCGCGCCCCGCTCGCCGCCGTCGTTGTCCCGATACGTCGCCGCGACCACGTCGCCGGTGCGGAGACCGCCGAGGACCCCGTCCAACGCTGCCCCCGCGACCGCGCTCGTCGCGATCACCCCCGTGTAGCGCCCCGCCCCCGCGCCGTCTTCCGTGAGCGACACCGTCTCATTGTCCGCCCCGCCACCCGCGGATAAGTCCACCGTGGCGGTCCGCGGCGGCGCGCCGTAGTCGAGATCCTTGTCAAGGAGCGTGACGCGCAGTTCGGCACCCACTGCGACACGCCCGGCGTCGACGCCGGCCTGCGAGAGCGTCACGACCCCGCGCCGCTGCGTCTCGAGGGTCACCCGCGTGTCCGGCACGCCCGCGATCACGTCGTGCAGCGTGACAAATATCGCCGACTTGGCCGCGCCGTCGAGCGCCGGGAGCCGCAGCACCCCGTCCGACGCGCTGGCGGCGGTGGGAACCTCCCCCGTGAAAGTGTCCGACGCGTCGCCCGTCTCGGTCAGCAGCACCGCAACCACGTCGTTTGGAAATTCCGCAGTGCGGACCGTCACGACGCCTGGCACGCTCTGCGCGCTGCCGTCGTCGCTGTTGAGCACGGCGTCGACGACCGTGACGCGGACGGGCGCGCCAACCGCCACAAGCTCGGGCCCGGAGCTGATGCTCCCGAGCGTCGCCGACGTGGCCGGCGCGCCCGGCCGGCGCTGCCCCGGCGGACAAGTCTCCGCGTACTGCACGTCTACGTCAACCCCCACGGCGTCCACATGCAGCACCCCGTCGCCCTGCGCACCGTCTCCGAGCGCGAGCGCGGTGCGCACGATGCCCGTGTACACGGACGAGACCCAGCTCGTCTCGCGGAGCTCCACCTCCTCCGCGTCCGCCGAGGTGTTGACGCGCAGGCGCAGCGTGTCCGCCGCGAAGATGTTGCCCTGCGCGTCGCCGTCCGTCACCGTCACACTCAGGTTCGCCCCGGCCACGAAGTAGCGCGGCGCGAGCTCCACGACCCCGCTCGTGCACATCTTCGCGCGCGCCACGCGCCCGCCCGCGGGCAGCGCGTCCAGGTACGTCGCCTCGGCCACGCTCCCCTCCCCGCGCGAGGAGTTGGTGGTTAGCAGCGCGCCCTCGTGCGCTGCGGGGTCCGAGGTGGTTGGCAGGCTCCCCGTAAAGCGTGGGGACGAGAGCCCCTCCTCGCGCAGCAGCACGAGCTCCCAGTCGCCCGTGTTGTCCGTCTGCACAAACACCGTCGCATTCTCCTGCTCCCCGGGCAGCTGGTCCAGGTCGGGGTCCGTCACCGTGATGTGCAGCGCATCGCCCGTGAGGAACAGCGGGTGGTCCGCCCGCACTGCGATGCGCCCCGCCGACGCCACCCGCGCCCGCGCCACGCGCTCCACCGTCGACCCGTCCGCCGCCGCGTCGAGGTACGTAACGTTGAGCGCCACACCTTCCACCGCGCCGCCCAGCGCGCCCGCCGGCGGGGCGGCGGACGGCGTGGTCGGCACGCGCGCAGTGAACACCCCAGAGCTCGCGCCCATCTCGACGACCGTGACCTGCACCGTACCGAGCGGCCCACCCGCTGTGACCTCCGCCTCGTCGGGCGCGTCGAGGTCCCCATCCAGGTCGGAGTCCACCACGGTCACCTCCACGGCGTCCCCGGGCAGCACCGTCGCAGTCGCCGTCGTCCCGCGCTCCTTGAGGACCCCCGGCATCAGCGGCCCGGCGTCCACGGTCCCGTCCGTCTGAATGCGCACAGTCCTGCGCAGCAACCGCGCTGGCGCCGCGTCGGCGTACGACACTGTGAGAACGTCGCCGGAGCGCACGACGACCGCGCCGTCGGCGTCGACTGCGGCGCCGTCGGGCGTGAGGAGCACAGATCCCGTGAAGGTGGGCGTCCCGGAGCACGCCGGGCCTGCCGCGAGCAGCAGCTCCTCGACCGGCTCGTCCGTCTTGCTCGACGCGACCGTGACGCGCACGCCCGCCGCTCCGGCGAGGTCCGCGTCCGCCACCGAGATGTTCAGCACGGTGTCGGTCACGCCGCTGGCGACGCGCGTCGACAGCACGACCCCCCCCCGCGCTGCGATCTCCGAAACCGCTGTCCGCGTTTCTGCAGGCGTCGTGTCTGCGTACGACACTGTGATGCGGTCCGGGCCGCACAGCGACCCGGCCCCGCGGACATCCACGGCGCCGTCGTCAGGCGCCGCGTGCGGGGCTGAGCCGCCCGCCAGGACGTGCGTGCTCAGCTCCCCGGTGAAAAGCGCCGACTGCGGGCCCGTTTCGACGAGCTGCAACACTTCGGTCCCCCGCGCGGGTCTCTCGCCCGCCTCGATCGGGCAAGTCAGCGGAGGGTCCGTCTGCACACAGGAAACCGTCGCAGTCACGGTGATTGTGTCCTTGGCGTTCTCTACAAGATTCGCATCCGGGTCATAAACTTGGACAATCAGTGTTTCCCCGGCAGCAATAGATGGCGGCAGCGTCACAACCCCCGGCGTCATGATGCGCAGCTGCTTGATGAGGTCGGCCCCCCCGATCCCCGGAAACGTGACGGATATCGCGCTCCCAGGCACGATGTGAATCATATCGTTCAACAGCGGCCCTGCAGCCGCATTTACAAAGGTGGTTGCAGCACCTATGAAGATACCGCTGTCGGGCGTGGTCTCTGTGAGCGAGACTTCATGTGTCGGCTCGTTGAGCTTGTCCGCCGATATAAACACACGCGAAGCTTCCACCACGGCAGAGTCCAGATTCAGCGCCGGATGGGACAAAGTGACTTCAAAACTGCTGCCACCAGCCAACAGCTGATGACTCAGACTTAACATTGGCTGCCCAGTGCTTCGCGGCAGCAGGCCCAGCCCCAGCAAAAGGACCGCCAGCGCGGCCCGCCCCAATCCATGAAAGCGAGGTAGTTGCCAAGCCCTGGCAGTCCTTGCTCTGTGGAAACGCCGTTCCTCTCGCCTTCTGGACGCCCCAGCATCATGGACTACAAATGATTCAGCGTTTTCGGTAGCCACTTGCCCCCCGGGGGCCCTGTTGGCTGCCTCCCCGAGCCCCACTGCCTCGCCGCCAGGCAACCCTGCTCCCGACGGGCGGTGTGCACCCACAGGATCTGGACCCATCGTTGCTGCGATCTAGGCCACTCCAACCGACTGGAAGCGCCGCCCCTCGCACACAAGAATGCGACGGACGAGCGCCCAGGTCCGGCCAGGCCGCGCCTGCTGATTGGCGGGAGGGCAGCTGGCGGTGTGGATCACTCGATCCGGCTGGATGAGTACTTTCGGCCCAGAAAGCACTTAAAGTTGACTGCCAGCTATGAGGCGGATCTTCTCGCTTCTCTGGCCCCACGCGCGCAATGTCGCACTGGAGTTCGCCCCTTCTTCAGGCGTTTGCTCTGCTTTTTGTCGCTGTCGCGACATTTGGGAGCCCGTCGTTTCCTTCCGATGCGCTGAAGCCCCTCCTCCGTAGCTCAGTTGTGATCCGGTATGCCTCCGCGGCTAACCTCCGCGATCCCTCCCCCTCTTGCACCAGGATCCCCCGCTACAGTCCAGCCCAGTTCATGCCGTGAGCATACGCGTGAGGGTCTTCATGTCTCGTCTCGTGCGGCCAGCATCTCCACTGCAACAGACGGCTTGCTGGCCGTGTTCGCGATCAAACCTTGCGGAGAGAAACCTGAATGCAGCCACGGATTTGCAGAGACGCCGCCGCGGCAAGGAGCGCGACACCATCCTTGCTACTTCGGGTCTGTGTCTCCCCGTCAACACGGTTCCATCAGGCACTTGTACGTCCGGTTCGTATGCGCTCTGAGACGGCAGCATGCGGCAGGGTGGCGATGGCGATGAGGACGACCTGTTTGCTGATGATGGAGAGGAGGACGCTGCCGCAGCTGAGGCGCGCAAGGCAAAGGCCGCTGAGATGCAGTCGCAAGCTGCTGGAAAGATCAAGGGGGACAAGCCCGCGAAGACAAACATCATCCTTGATGTCAAAGGATGGGATGACGAGACTGACATGGCAGCGCTGGAGGCCAACGTTAGGAAGGTGCGCAGTCAGTGGCCGCCATGCTGAGGACGGTTTCTTGACTTGGTCCACCATTTTTCCTTGGCAGATTGAGATGGATGGTCTCCTCTGGGGTGCGGCAAAGCTTGAGGAGGTTGGCTACGGCATCAAGAAGTTGCGCATTACTGTCCTGCCCTGGCCCACTTCAACGCGTCCTTCAGCGTTCATGAAGTCGCCGATCCCTGGACTGCGATGAGCTCACCTCGCCGATCCCGGCAGGTTGTTGTTGAAGACGATAAGGTAAGCGTCGACGAACTTGAAGAACATATCCGCGAGGACGAGGACCACGTGCAGAGCGTCGACGTTGTTACCATGAACAAGATCTAGCACTCAAGAGTTTCGTTGCCCCGAGCCCCCCGCAGGAATGAGAAGTGCGAAGCGCGGGGTGTGAAATATTCTTTAATACACTACTATCTTACGTTTGGTGATTCCCGGTCTGCCTGCATCTTGGTCGAAAGGCTCATCGGAACCTACGCGCTGCTGCGTCCATCATAATCTCCAGCATCGAAGATGACTTCGGCCTGTCGAAAATCCCACGTATCATTAGGTGGAGGTGCAAAGGCACACGCATGTACTCTTCCGTTTGTCCTTCAAAGACTAGGAAGTCAATGCAATCATAATCTGTTTCCATTGGAGCTAAAGAGCGAATGCACCAATGTTGCGTGTAACACCGAGTCGCGGGTGGGAAATAGACTTGGCTGCATGCTCCGGGCAATCGCCTTCCCATGCACTTGCAGTGGAAACCGACGCGGATGCAGTGTCCATAAAATATCGCAGCGTGTTGAACACCCCACCAGTTGCAGCATTCGCGCGCGCGACACTGAAGAAGACTGGTTAGACTCAAATTTCACATGCGAATGTACAATAGCTGGTCGGGAGCCTACATTCTATCCGCCAGAGAGCTCCGTTCATGTTCTTTGTCCGACAGGACGTCCATTTCAGACGGTTGGCCGCGTTTCTTTTCGTGCATAGAGCTCTCCCCGTCGCTCATGATAACCCTCCCCGACGACACCGCCTTCGCATCTGCAGATTCATCGACGTAGCCAACAAGGGACCGCTCATGGGTGCACTTGCTTGCGACACATATGCCATCGAGTGTATCACATGGGCATTTTGCTACACCGCGTCGCCTTGCATGCATTTCGACATTCTGGGCCTGGTTTAGCCGTGGGAGGTCATCTACGAGGACATACTTTCCGCCCTCCTCCTCGGCTAGCCTAGTCACTGCGTCCAGCAGATCACGATCATCGCTGCTCAAGGCTAATGATACATGGAGGATAAGCCAGAAAACTGCAGCAAAAATACAGGAGTGTGTTGGGCGGGCCATGGAATCAGCCCCGCTCCCCACCCTCGCAACTCATTTGCAACTCGGGTCATCTCACAACAAACTCGTAAATTCCGAGTTGATGTCGGACATAAACCCTCTACACGATGCACAGGCAAGACTCACTCCCCCGCCCCGCCGACGGCTCAAAATGCTTGCAGGCTCACCGTTACGAGGGACCACAGAGCAATCACGCCAAGAGTGGTTGTGCCTCTTAATCCGAAAAGTGCCGCAAGGACACTGGATTAGACGCGACTGGGCATCAAGCGTGATCCGAACCATGCGTCACCCCGGCCCCCTCTGAGATGAACCGGAGGGTGGAAGATAGTGGGCAGGCTTCGCAGCGGGTTTTTGGGACAGGCTAATCTGGAGCTCATTGAGCTGTAGTCAGCCAGCTGTCGTTGTATGTGCAGGCTCTTTGCACCAATGATGGGCGATTGTTCTGACACGATCGCACCCTGCGCAGCGTGCTTGCTCTTGCCGCCTTGTCCATTCCCGCGGCGGTTGCTTTCTCGCCGGCTACTCCTTCACTCGCGAGCGTAGGGCCTGTTGCACTTCGGCAGGCTTCCTGTGCTCTCAACCAGGAAAAGGGCGGCGGTTTCCTTGGGGGTCTCTTCGGCGGTGGGGACAAGAAGGACGAGGTCGAGGATGCCATTGACGGTGTGCACCGGCTCGATGATGTAAATTCGGTTGGATTGCTATCGTGCACTCAAACCACTCCTGCTCCAGCCGCACGTTGCAGTGCGCGCTTGCCGCCGTTGCCACCCGGGCAGTGAGGTTCTAACTTTGTTGCTGGTCGGACCACTCTGCAGACTGGAAGGAAATTGGGTTCGATATCGATGAGGTGATCAAGGCCGAGGAGGAGGCCAAGAAGAAGGAGAAGAAGTGAGTTCGCCCTGGTTGGGGCGATCTACCCGGCATGGTTCCGATCAGTGGCCAATAAACGAGTTCAAATCGCGCGCTTTTGCTGTGCCTCCCCATCTCCAGGCCTACTACTCTATTTTCGCCTCGCCCTGTCTCAAGATTTCATCCCTAACTCCACAACTTACTGGATTTCTTCAGTGCTTTCATGTACCTACACGACGCAAAGTACAACCACACTTGGCTCACGAATTTCCTTCTGTGTTCGAGAACACGTCAGACTGGAGCTTCGCGAGACGGTCCCTGCAGCCCCATGGGAAATCAGTGCGAAGTGATAGCCGCGTCACAACACGCACCTGGATAGGGCGCGTAGGGGGGAAGAGCGTACACAAGCGATTCGAGGCGTTGGGCGATGCGCTCTTCCGAGTTCTTGCGCTGCAGCGATCGGCGACTCAATCCTTGCTCGTACGCCGCTGTGCTATCTCCTGACGGCGGCGGGGCGACGAGACCACCGGCGTCTTCTTTCAACTCTACATCATGTTTACCGGCTTCATTCGTACTTTCAGCAGCTGTACCAGCCGTGGAAGCACGATTGTTCAACAAGGAAAACGACCCACTGAAAGATTTTTCCGTCGACAAACTGCCTATTTTGAATGAGTCAGTGAAAGAGCTTGCTTCGTCGGAATCTGGAAGCGATGCACCCGAAACGCTCTGGAGCCCCGCTCTTCTTGCGGACGCGTCGTTTCCAGAGACGGGTCCGTTGTATCCGCTGGATACGCCCGATGATGTTCCCTCACTAGCATTTTCTGACAGAATCGGCGATGGTACGCGGTCCTGACAGCCGGGTAGAGTATTGTACTTGTCGATCGTTTGGGCAATTCGCCAGGATAGGCGCATTCCCCTGTTTTGCAACCAGGTCTTCGTTGGAGCATCCTGTGTCGAAGCACTCGTCAAAGCATCCTCCGACAATTTGAGCATCGCGAGACTACCCTTTCGTGAGATCTGCGACTTGAGACGCCAGGAAGCGCCAAATGCCTTGTCCATGAGTGCCTCGTCGCGTGTATCGACCCTGTCTGTCATCTCGGCCGCGTCCGGCTCAACTTCTTCCATGAGCTCCTTCGCCAGGTTTCTGTCGGACGCGTTCTTTCGTTTGGGGGGCATCCCTTCGTTCTCTGCAGTCTCCTCCTCGGACGCAGCAGCAGACGATGCTGAAATTTCGTCATCAGACATTTCAGGTGTCGACGTTTCCGGGGTCGCCTCTTTTGATTGCTCGCCCGAGTCGACCACGGCGGCTTCTGCTGGCGTTCTCTTCGACTCAGAGTCATTGTCGGTTGTCGCTATCAAGTTTCCATGCGATCCAAGCTTCAGCGGAAAGAACATGGATCGATGGAAAAATCGATGATTCTTCGCCTGGGCTGCTGTCAGTCGCTGTTTCGGATCGATCGTGAATACCCCTCCCACGGGCTCCTCGCCAAGTAGCAGCGCAAGAAAGTCATCCGGAAGACCAAGTTCAGCAATCCGAGGCGCTGCCTGGGCCAACGCAGAGATCTGCTGCGCGCGGCTAGCACTTGATGGGGCGAGTTTTGCACGTCTGTCCGCGCCACGTACGAGCAGGTGACGATTCCACTGGTTCTGGTTGGCCAGACCGCGATCCAGGAGACTCTGTGGCAACTTCTGGCCGAGAATGGTCTCATACAGCACCAGGTGCTCGTCTTCACGTGTCACCTTGAACAGGATTTGACCGAGAACCATCTCAATCAAGATGCACGCAACTCCCCAAACATCGACGGGAAAAGTGTATCCTGCCTGGAGAACTGCTTCAGGCGCACGATACTCTGGTGTGCCGATCAGCGGCGGGTGCCACTCCTTTTCCGGGTTTGCAGAGCCAAAGTCCACAAGCTTGACTGCAAGTGGCGAGTTATCCTGAATGGAAGAGTTCTGGTATATCAGCACGTTATCCGTCTTGATGTCTGTGTGCAAGATCCCGAGGCTGTGCACGTATTCCAGAGCATGGTACAATTGCAGACCAACATCAGCGATCTGTGTGTCGGTGAACTGATCTTCTTTTGCATCAATCACACTTTTCAGATCTGAGCCGAGAATTTCAAGGGACATGCAAATGTGTCCCTGGAATTCAAAGGCACGCAGCATTCGCAGCGTTCCAGCACGCCCGTCGATCGCGGTCAAGACCTAGAGAGTTGACGCACGCAGTGAGCCCTCCGAGCACAGCGAACGCCTGCTCGTAATCAGAGAGTGCAACACCAGCCATGGGGCGCAGAGGGGGCATTCACCTTGATTTCTTTTTTGGCCGCCTCCCTGTAGATCGGCGGATCGCGGCGCACAATCTTGACAGCCACTTTCACACCGTACTTTTCGTCGACGCACTCGAGCACCTTGCCATACTGTCCGGACCCGAGTTTTCGGGTGATTTGGTAACGCCCTGTGGGGAACTGCGCCTGTTTATCGATGCGCTTTCCAACAGCTGAGAAGAAGTGTCCAGCCTCTTCTGTCGGTGCGGATGGCTCCGGGTCTTGCCCCTTAGCCACTTTCGGGGTCCAGGGGCCTCCAAACGTTTTCTCCCCAGGGGTCCACGGTTCGGCTGCAGTGCCCGGGGTCTTTGGGATCTCCAAGTTTGAAAGTCCCTGCAGCTGTACACGGGCAGAGGGATGTTAACGTTCACCTCTCCGAGAGTGATGTTAACCTTCACCTCTCAACTTTCTGATGCAAGGAGGACTACTCGGCACCACCGACGGTTGCATCGGTTCATAAGAACGCGTGCGCGTGGCCTAGGGTCGCCGTGAGCTACCTGCCGGGAAGAAACGTCCACTTTGGTGGGGGTACGCAGATGGGCCTCTGGAACTGTTGCTTGCTGACTGTTCCTGCTCGAGCGAGTGATGAAACTCAGCCTGTGCCTTCTGCTGCAGGTTTGACCCACCATGCACGCATCATCGTGCGGCACCGGCAGATCCACAGATCATCGAAGACGAGTTCGGCAGTCTCACCACGGGTGGCAGAAAAAGACGGCGCGCGAAGCCTTTGGGGGCAGGCTGCCGGGAGAGGGTGGGCTTTGCACCCTGAACTGTTCACTGGCGCGGCCGGACACCGTCCCGCTGCCAGAGACCCTGGCATCTGCGCTCCATGCATTCCAGCCACCAAACCGGAATGAGGCATTGCGGCCTGGTTTGGATGCACTTGCCTGACCGGTGAGTGCGTTCGCTGGAGCGGCCTGCCGGCAACAGCGCCCGCAGGCTGCTGCATATTGGTTGGCGCCTGTCGCGGCGCGCCCACACGCGGGCTTCCTGCCTGAGGCTGGCCCTGGACAAACTGCCCACCGGGTCGAAGGAGCGAATTGCCTTGCGCCATTTGAGGATGGCCCCACGGATGTTGCATGGTTGTCGAGTTTCCAGCTAGGACGCCTGGCGGAAGCAGTGCGCGCGCCAACCCCGCCCCTTGGCCCAGGCACAGACCCTACCGGCGCGGCCGTGAGAGCGCTTTAGAGCCGTCGCCTGCTGGATGTCGGATGGCACGTCGCACGATAGCCGGCGCTTCACGAATCGCAGCACAGAGCGCGCCTCCTGGCCACAGCTCGCCAAGGCGCTGCAAGCGGCGTCGCGGCCCACAATTTGGACGAAAAACAAATTCCATGTACATGTACGTCTCACTTGGCGAGATGCGTGATCAGGTACGCTATCATCTAGAGCCGCGTGTCGTAAAGTTCATAAATGTCATTATGATTCTACTTTTCGAGTCTCCCATTATTATTGTTTTGGGCGAGCAAGAGGCCTCTTTTGAACTGGCGGGTGAGTTCAAAATCGCCCCAACGGGAAGGGGCTTCTTGTTCGCCGTCCTCGCGGTGTGAACGGTGAGGCTGGGGCCGCTCCTGGCTGTCGTATCTTTGAGCTCTCTCCTTTTTCTCGTAAAGGGCGCAGCGCTCCTGCCTTTGGCGCTGGTCCGCAGTCGTCAGCAGCATGACCCAGGGCGGAGATGCAGTGGCGGTGCAGGTGGCGCTGCGCGTGCGCCCCCTTGTTCCTTCGGAAATAGAGCAGGGCTGCGTCCCGTGTCTCGATGTCGCACCCGGTGAGCCACAAATCACGGTTGGCGGCGAGAAGACGTTCACATTCGACCACGTGTTCTCCGCAACCACGCCTCAGGCCGAGGTGTACTCCAAGGCAGTCGACCCGCTCCTCGATGCCTTCTTCAGGGGTTTCAACACGACCGTGTTCGCGTACGGCCAGACTGGCTCGGGAAAGACACACACCATGGGCACAAATGCGAGCGCAGATGTAACCTTGGACGAGAAGACAGGCATCATCCCGAGGATGGTGTCGGACATGTATGCTCGCATCGAACAGGAGGGCACTTCGTGGAAGCGCGACATCACCGTTTCATTCCTCGAGATCCATAACGATGACATTCGTGACCTTCTCGATCAGGTCCGTGGCCTGGGCCCAGAGCACCGTGTGCGTGTTGCGCTGCGCAATCGCAGCAGCGCGTGGAACCTCTCGCCAGCGTCTAAACCGCGGGGGAAGCATGGATTGCCCCCTGCATACCACGCGGGTCCGTACTGACGCGCGGCACTGTGCGACAGACGCCCAAAATTTGCACGCTGCGCGAAGACGCGGGCGGGGCCGTCCTCGTGGCGAATCTGGAGGAGTTCAAGGTGGCGTCGGCGGGCGAGATGCTCGCGCATCTCTCCGCGGGCTCCGCCCACCGCGCGGTCGGCTCGACGTGCATGAACGCCACCTCGTCGCGCTCCCACGCCGTGTTTTCGATTGTGATGCACTCGTTGCGCCTGGGGGGGGCGGACGCAGGCGGCGAGGGGGCGGGTGGCGAGGCCGAGGCGTTTGTGTCGCGGCTGCACCTGGTCGACCTCGCAGGAAGCGAGCGCGCCAAGCGCACCAAGGCGGAGGGCGCGCGCCTCAAGGAGGGCATCAATATCAACAAAGGGCTGCTCGCGCTCGGTAACGTGATCTCGGCGCTCTCGGACGAGGAGAAGCGGCTGCAGGGTGCGCACGTGCCGTACCGCGATTCGAAGCTCACGCGCATGCTGCAGGACTCGCTCGGGGGGAACTCGCGCACGCTCATGATCGCGTGCGTGTCCCCGGCGGACTCCAACTTCGAGGAGACAGTCAACACGCTCAAGTACGCGAACCGCGCCAAGGCGATCAAGAACAAGGCGGTGGTCAACCGCGAGGGGCCCTGCGCGGAGGTGGCGGCGCTGCGCGCGCAGGTGCAGGCCCTCGAGGCGCTGCTGACCTCGGGGGGTCAGGCACTCCCCGCCGCCGGCGCTGCAGGCCTCGCGCAGGATGGCGGGACGGGCGCAGTGGGGAGCGCAGCGCAGTCGGAGCGGATTGGTGAGCTCGAGCGCGAGGTGGCGGCGCTCAAGGATGAGGCTGCGCGCAAGGGGCGCCGCGCGCTCGCGCTCGAGATCGAGGCCGACAAGCTGCGCCTGAAGCTGGGGCAGGTCTGCCGGGAGCACGGCGTGGTGCTCGAGGAGGCGGAGCCCGCGGCGGGGGCCGAGAGCGGCGCGCCGGACGGAGAGGGCGACGCGGAGGAGCGGGAGGGCGAGGAGGGGCGGGAGGGCGAGGAGCCGCCCGCCCCGGAGGAGGACGGCGGGTTGGGGTGGGCGCTGTCGAACGCAGCGATGGCGGAGGAACTGCACGGGCTGGAGGAGGCGCTGTCGCTCAAGGAGCAGCTGCTGGCGCAGATGACGACGGGCGGAGAGGCGGTGCGCGCGGACCAGGCGCAACTGCATCAGATGCAGGCGACCATCGACGAGCTGACGCGCGAGCGCGAGGCGCTTCTGCAGCTCGGGAACCAGGCCGCCAAGGTAGGCGACCTCGAGAAGCAGATCGCGGGGCTGCGGCACCGCGTGGTGGAGCAGGAGCGGCTCCTCAAGGTGAAGCACCTCACGGACCGCCGCGTCGGGCAGCTCAGCGACGAGATCGATGCGATGAAGGGCGCCAAAGTGCAGCTGCTGCGGCGCATCAAGACCGAGGCCGACAAGTTCCGCGAGTGGCGCGCCGAGCACGCCAAGGAAGTGGCGCTGCTCAAGCGGCAGCGCTCGCAGGTGGAGTACCAGAACCACAAGCTTCAGGCGCAGATCGACCGCCAAGCGGGCGTCCTCAAGCGCAAGATGGAGGAGAACCTCGCGGCGAACTCGCGCATAAAGGCGCTGCTGCAGGCCAAGAGCGCCGCCAAAAGCGCGCGCGAGGCCGCCGCGCCGGGCCGCGACGGCGATGGCGGCAAGGGCCCGGGCGGCGACTCGCTCGAGGCGTGGCTCGACGCGGAGCTCAAGCTCTGCGTCGAGATCCGCGCCATCAAGGCGCTCCTCGCGGAGCAGACCGCGCACCGCGCGACTCTCACGCGCGAGATCGGCACGCTGAATGAGACGCTCGCGGCGCCGAAGGGCGCGGAGGAGTCGGCACCCGCGGCCAAGGACGACCTCAAGAGCCGCCTCGCGCAGCTGCAGAACAAGTGGGCGCGCCGCGGCGCAGAGCCGCGCGAGCGCACGGAGGCGCGGCTGCGCGCGGCGCAGGCGCAGGCGGCGGAGTGCTCGCGCAGCATCGGGGACCTGCAGCGGCAGCTGCTCGAAGTCGAGGGCAACAACGATCGCGAGCGCAACGTCGCGCTGAACTGCCCGATGCTCCGCTCGCAGCAGGACGCCAAGCGCGCAGTGCGCGTCCTCTTTTCCGTCGCCGCGCGCGCGCAGCACCGTGCGGCGGACGCGGATGCCAAGCTCGCAGAGGCGGGCGAGACGGAGGCGACACTCGAGGGCAAGGTGGCGGTGATGCAGGACGAGCTGCAGGTGCGGAGCCGCGAGCACGCGCGCGACGCGCTGCTCCGCGAGCAGGCCGCGGAGGAGAAGGGGCTCGCGCTTCTCACGAGCCTCGCGGGCGCCGGCGGCGAGGGCGGCGTCGGCCTGGGTGCCGGTGGGGGCGCGGTGCAGGAGGAGGTGCTGCGGTCGCTGTCGGAGCTGGCTGACGAGCGGAACGAGCTGCGCCGGGAGAAGATGCAGATGCAGCAGGACCTCGAAGAGGCGCAGCTCCTCCTCAAGGCGAAGCCCGCCGCGCCGCCCAAGAAGGTGCCCGCGCCGCGCCGTGAGGTGCTGTCGGAGAGCGAGGAGGAGGAGGAGGAGGAGGCGGAGGAGGCGCCCGAGTCCGACGACGACGAGTGGGTCCCGGGCGAGGCGCGCAAGCGCAAGGCCCCGGGCAAGGACCGCGCGGGCGCGGCGGCTGGGCGCCGCGGGCGCACCTCGGCAGGGTCCGCCAACTCGCGGGAGTCGGAGGGCGGTGCGTCGGACGCGGGGGCGTCGGCGGACGTTGGGCGCTCGCCGGTGCCGAGCGTCGACAAGGAGAAGAGCTGGGACGCGGCGGAGGAGGCGCCGCCCGCGATCCCCCCGCTAGAGGAGCTGCAGGGACTCAAGGTTCCTGCGCTCAAAGACCTCTGCGGGCACTACGGCCTCAAAAAGGCCGGCAAGAAGGAGGAGCTCATCCAGCGCCTCGCCGCGCGCGCCCGCGAGGCAGCCGCCCCCGCGCCGCCCTCCCCGCCCGCGGCGGGCGGCGCGGAGCCGG
>Ga0115567_10003877_pt1 | contig 14666 bp, 13 predicted proteins | sample COGITO_mtgs_1204_2_FD_88679 | JGI IMG/M metagenome (GOLD analysis project Ga0115567, IMG submission 88679) | Pelagic marine microbial communities from North Sea - COGITO_mtgs_120412 | ecosystem: Environmental > Aquatic > Marine > Epipelagic | place: Germany:Helgoland, sampling site Kabeltonne... | reverse complement strand
TCATTTAACTCCTCTTCAATAAATTTTAAGACAGCTATTTTTTCGTATAAATTTTTAGAGGTTTCATACAACTCGGAAAGGGTCATAGCATCTTTAGAAGTAATAATATCTGTAGCTATAGTAGTAAGTGCTCTTCTTAATTTTTCCTTCATCTTATATGGCTATATTAAAACAGTTGTATTACTATGACAATACTTGGGTAGTGATGCAAAAATGCAATGTAAGGTGCTATAAATTGATTGATCCCGAATTAAAAAGTATCCAAACAAATAAATACGTTAGACTATATTTAAGAACAAAAAACCCCTTATTTTAGTTTAAAAATACAAAATGTTTCTTGAAAATACCGTGAATCCAAAAGAACAATTTGGTTGGATAGAAGTTATCACAGGATCTATGTTTTCTGGTAAAACGGAGGAATTACTGCGCCGTTTAAAACGTGCAGAGTTCGCAAAACAACAATTAGAAATTTTTAAGCCGGCGGTAGATAAGAGAGATACAGAAGGAACACTTGTTTCTCATGATACAAACACCATAGCTTCTACAACAGTAGCAAAAGCAACAGACATCATTGCATTAGCAAACACCTGCGACGTTGTAGGAATAGATGAAGCACAGTTTTTTGATAATGAAATAGTAGATGTTTGCAACCAATTAGCGAATAAAGGAATTCGGGTTATTGTAGCAGGCTTAGATATGGATTTTAAAGGACAACCCTTTGGTGCTATGCCAGCCTTAATGGCAATCGCAGAGTATGTTACTAAAGTACATGCAATTTGCCCTAGAACGGGAAATTTAGCGCACTATAGCTTTCGGAAATCTAGTAATAACGCTGTGGTAATGCTAGGGAAGAAAGACGAGTATGAGCCGTTAAGCAGAGGAGCCTATTATAAGGCGATGTTAAAAGAAGAGGTGAAAAATATTTCTATAGAAGTTGAAGAAGTAACACCGCAAAAAGACAGGGACAATGTGTAGCGTAGGAGAAACCATACTAGAAATAGATTTACAAGCTTTAGCGCACAATTACAAATATCTCCGTAATCTATTAAAACCAGAAACTAAATTTTTATCTGTAACAAAAGCTTTCGCTTATGGTAGCCATGCTAGCGCCATAGCCTTAAAACTACAAGAACTAGGAGCTGACTATTTTGCAGTAGCCTACGTAGCCGAGGGTGTAAAATTAAGAGAAGCGGGTATTACCAAACCCATTTTGGTGCTGCATCCGCAGCCTGTAAATTTTAGCATTTTAATAGCACACCAATTAGAGCCGAGCCTATACTCTAAAAATATTCTAGAAGCTTTTACTAAAGCGGCAGAGAAGTGTAATGCAGTACAATATCCTGTGCATTTAAAGTTCAATACAGGCTTAAATAGACTAGGATTTAAGGAGAATGATGTGGATTGGATTATATCTAAAACTACTGATCAAAATTATATAAAACCCATGGCTATATTTTCGCATTTAGCCGAGTCTGATGAGATTACAGACACCCTATTCACACAAAAACAACTACAATGTTTTAATAAAATAGTAAAGGCATTAGAACAAAAGCTAGGATTGGTTCTTCTGAAACACATTTTAAACACTTCTGGAATTATGAACTATGCCACCAACCAATATAATATGGTGCGCAGTGGTATTGGGCTTTATGGCTATGGAAATCACCCAAAAATAGATCAAGAATTAAAACCAGTAGCAACTTTAAAAACCATCATCTCTCAAATTCATTATTTAGATACGGATGATAGTGTGGGGTACAATAGAGCCTATAAAGTAACAAAGCCAACTACTATAGCAACGCTTCCTTTAGGGCATGCAGATGGTATTGGAAGGCAATACGGCAAGGGTAAAACCTTTGTTAGTGTACAGGGTACAAAAGCCCTTATCATAGGTAATGTATGTATGGACATGATTATGATAGATATTACAGGTATAGCTTGCAAAGAGGGAGATGAGGTCATTATTTTTGGAAAAACGGAATCTGCCGAAGATTTTGCAAACACAGCGAGCACTATTTCTTATGAGCTGTTAACAGGTATTTCTCAAAGAGTTAAGCGCCGTATTATTTCATAGTACGCTGTTTTTTTTAGTACATTCGGCGCACAAACAAACTATAATTTTAAATTTTACACTATGTTAAAAGATTTTAAAAATTTCATCATGACAGGAAATGTCATTGATTTAGCTGTTGCAGTTATCCTAGCAGGCGCAGTAGGCCTAGTAGTTAGCGGCTTTGTAGCGAATATAATGATGCCAATTATTGGTCATTTTGCTGGTGGTATAGACTTCGCAGATATGAAATTAGTATTGGACGAAGCTGTTATTGCAACAGAGGGTGTTGTAGCAAAACCAGAAAATGCAATCATGTACGGTAAGTGGATAAATGCAATCATCAACCTAGTAATAGTTGGGTTTGTATTATTTATTATTGTAAAAGCATACAACAAAACAAAAACACCAGTTGTAAAGGCTCCTGAAGCACCAAAAGGACCAACATCTGAAGAGCTTCTAATAGAAATTAGAGACGTATTAAGAAGTAAATAATTTTATTTTCCCTAAAATAGGGAAGCCGCTGCACTGCAGTATTAACTAAAACCGCCACTATTGTTACGCTAACAATTGTGGCGGTTCTTTTTTTGGAATTAGGTAGGAGTAGAGACCGCCCTTATTCGGTTTTGTTATTTTTACAACAAATTGTTATATTTTTATTATTCTTACAGTATAAATTGTATACACTAGCGTAATACCTACTTTTGTATCTTGTAATTAAAAAATTGTAAAAAATGAAAGTAGCCGTTGTAGGAGCCACCGGAATGGTAGGCGAAGTAATGCTAAAAGTATTGGCAGAACGTAATTTCCCTATTACAGAATTACTCTTAGTAGCTTCTGAGCGTTCGGTAGGTAAAAAGCTTAGTTATAAAGATAAAGAATATTCAATTATTGGTTTGGCAGAAGCTGTACAGCAAAAGCCAGACATAGCTATATTTTCTGCAGGGGGTGACACCTCTTTAGAGTGGGCACCAAAATTTGCAGAAGTAGGTACTACAGTTATAGACAACTCCTCTGCATGGCGGATGGATGCTTCTAAAAAACTGGTTGTACCAGAAATTAATGCGCATGAACTTACTAAAAATGATAAGATTATAGCAAATCCTAATTGCTCTACAATCCAATTAGTGATGGCATTGGCTCCGCTTCATAAAAAGTACAAAATGAAGCGTGTTATTATATCTACTTACCAATCTGTATCTGGTACGGGAGTAAAAGCTGTACAACAGTTAGAGAATGAGATTGCTGGTATAGAAGGGGAAATGGCTTACCCTTATCCAATTGGCAGAAATGCATTACCACATTGCGATGTTTTCCTTGAAAACGGATACACAAAGGAAGAAATGAAATTGGCCAATGAGCCTCAAAAAATATTGAGTGATCGTTCTTTTTCAATTTCTGCTACTGCGGTTAGAATTCCTACTGCGGGCGGACATTCAGAATCTGTGAATGTGGAGTTTTTAAACGATTTTAAACTTAACGAAGTACGTCAGCTTTTAAATGACACTCCAGGCGTTACAGTACAAGATAATCCTGATACAAACACATACCCTATGCCAATTTATGCGCATGATAAAGATGAGGTTTTTGTAGGTCGTATGCGAAGAGATGAATCACAACCCAATACTTTAAATATGTGGATTGTTGCAGACAACCTTAGAAAAGGAGCCGCAACAAACGCTGTACAAATTGCAGAATATCTAGTGGCTAGCCAATTGGTATAACTACTATAGAATTTTTAAAAAGAGCATCAATATTCTTAGCGATAAGAACTTTGATGCTTTTTGTTTTTAGTTGTTTGCAATGCTTATCGTTTTAGAAGCAGTAATTTTTAACACTCATATTATTCAAGAAGGATTGCTCTAAAATTCATAAATTATTTCTAATCTAGCATAATCAATAATACGACTCACTTTAATAACAAAATAATTAGCACAGCTACAGCTATCAACAGCCCTCTAAAACGCAGATACAACCTATGATATATCCTAAAACAAAAAAAAATAGTGCTACAGATAATTATTTTGGGCATACAGTGGAAGATCCGTACAGGTGGTTGGAAGACGATACTAGCGAGGAAACAGCAGCTTGGGTAAAAGAACAGAATAAGACTACGGATGAGTATTTAAGCACCATTCCTTTTTTAGGTGCTTTAAAAGATAGGTTAGAAACACTATGGAATTATGAGAAGCTAAGTGCCCCTTTTAAAGAAGGTGTGTATACTTATTTCTATAAAAATGACGGACTGCAAAACCAATACATTCTTTACAGAAATTTAGATAATGAGGTGCCTACTATATTTTTAAACCCTAACACATTTTCAGAAGATGGCACTACCTCATTAGCAGGACTTAGCTTTACAGAAGATGGTAGTTTGGCAACCTATCTAATTTCAGAAAAAGGAAGCGATTGGCGCAAGGCAATTACTATAAATACGGCAACAAAAGAGGGTATAGAAGCACCGCTCATAAACATAAAATTTAGCGGCATCTCATGGTATGGAAATGAAGGGTTTTATTATGCAAGCTATGACAAACCAGAAGGGAGCGAGCTAACCGCTAAAACACAGCACCATAAAATATACTACCATAAGCTAGGTACGCCACAAGCAGAAGATCTTATTATTTTTGGCAACACGCCAGAAGAACAGCATAGGTATTGTGGGGCGTATGTTACAAGAGATAATAGGTATTTAATTATTTCTGCGGCAACCACAACCTCAGGCAATAAACTATTTATTAAAGACCTGAATGGCAATGTTAATAGCTTAAAATCTATTGTTACAGACACAGCATCAGACACCTACGTAGTAGATAATATAGGGAGTACTTTGTTTTTAGTTACTAACAGAAATGCACCCAATAAAAAGCTAATAAGCGTAGACGCTAGCCAACCACAACCAGAAAACTGGACAACAGTTATTCCAGAAACAGCGCACGTATTAAGTCTTAGTAAAGGAGGCAACTCATTTTTTGCAAGCTATATGGTACATGCTATTTCTAAGGTATTTCAGTACACCTATAAAGGAGAAAAAATTAGAGAGATTGCACTGCCAGGTATTGGTAGTATTGGTGGGTTTAGTTGTAAACGTTCAGATGCGGCATGCTATTTTTCTTTTACCAATTATAATACACCCAATACGCTCTATAAATATCAAATAGCAGACGGCACATTTGAAAAATATTGGGCACCAGCTATTGCTATCAATTCGCAAGAATACTGTTCTACTCAAGTGTTTTATACTGCTACAGATGGTGCTAAGATCCCTATGATTATTACACATAAAAAGGGAATGAAACTAGACGGAAAAAATCCTACTATACTCTATGGTTACGGAGGGTTTAATGTAAGTCTTACCCCATCTTTTAGCGTTGCGAATGCGGTATGGATGGAGCAAGGGGGCATTTATGCAGTACCCAATATTAGGGGCGGTGGCGAGTACGGGAAAGAATGGCACAATGCAGGTACAAAAATGAATAAACAGCAGGTGTTTGATGACTTCATTGCAGCAATACAATACCTAACAGATCATAAATACAGCTCAAAAAAATACATGGCTATCCGTGGTGGCTCTAATGGAGGGTTGCTAGTAGGAGCTACTATGACCCAAAGGCCAGACTTAGTACAAGTAGCATTACCAGCCGTAGGTGTTTTAGATATGTTGCGGTATCATACCTTTACCTCTGGCGCAGGCTGGCAGTATGATTATGGAACTGCCGAGGATAGCGAAACAATGTTTCTATATTTAAAAGCATATTCTCCGTTACACAATGTAAAACAGTGTGTAGAATATCCTGCCACATTTATTACAACAGGCGATCATGATGACCGTGTAGTACCAGCACATAGCTTTAAATTTGCTGCTACATTACAGGAAAAACAGGCAGGTAGCAATCCTGCACTTATCCATATAGAAACAAATGCAGGACATGGAGCAGGTACTCCTGTGAGCAAAACAATAAAGCAGTATGCAGCTATGTTCGCTTTTACTTTATTTAATATGGGTTATAATTCATTACCTAAATTTTAAATGATTTAGAATTTACACAGGGTGCAAACTAATGGCTTAAAGAGCTATTAAAATTAAAAGGCAGTATATGTTACAAGTAAACAATGTTTCTTATAAATATGATAACCTACAGGTACTAGCAGATATAAATTTGCAAATACCTACCGGATCTTTTGTGGCTATTTTAGGCGAAAGTGGTTGTGGAAAAAGCACCTTGTTAAAAATCATATATGGTTTGCTAGACTTAGAAAAAGGCACTGTTTTTTGGAAAGACCATCAAGTGTTGGGGCCTGCATTTTATCTAGTTCCTGGGATGCCTTATATGAAATACCTTTCACAAGATTTCAACTTAATGGCCTACACTACAGTAGAAGAAAACGTAAGTCAGTACTTATCCGTTTTCTTTCCAGAGGAATTAAAAGAACGTACGCAAGAACTGCTAAACATGATAGAGCTTACAGAGTATGCACATAAAAAGGTGGCAACGCTAAGTGGTGGTCAGCAACAACGAGTTGCGTTGGCAAGAGTGCTGGCTCAGAAACCAGAAGTGTTGCTTTTAGATGAGCCTTTTAGCCATATAGATGATTTCTTAAAAGGCGATTTGCGTAGAAATATTTTTAGGTATTTAAAGGAGCATAAGATAACATGTATTGTAGCCACCCATGATAAGAGTGATGTTTTGCCGTTTATGGACACTGCAGTAATTTTAAGAAACCATACTGTTCTGGCAAAAGACAGTCCTATAAATCTTTACAGAAACCCAAAAAGCCTATATGTAGCATCTTTGTTTGGAGAGGCAAACAGTATTGCGTTGAAATTATTAGTACCAACTACAAGTAAGACTCAGCATATAATTATATACGCAAATGAGTTTAAGGTGCGTACCAAAAATGGTTTTCCCGTAAGTGTAGAACACGCGTATCCCATGGGTTCTTATTATTTAATAGCAGGGACAACAAAAACAGGTCAGACACTATTTTTCCATAACACTCAAGAACTTTTAAAAGATGATGAGGTGTGTTTGAGTGTAACTACGGAGCTAATAGAGAAGAGAAGCTGTTAGGTATTTGAAATTTCAGAGAATACTAGTTTAGATTTTAAGGTATATACTACAAAGCTCTTACCCAAATATTTCTAAAGCTAACACCGCTATTATCTTTATGATCTTGCAACAAAATAGGGCCTTTGCCATGCGCTTTATTTTTAGGCCACCCTATATATTCCGTAGTGCCTTTTAGAGGCACATGATCTTGTACCAGCACACCATTATGTAACAAGGTGATAGTACCAGCAGTTATCTTTTCTCCTTTTCTGTTAAATATAGGAGCACGGTATACAATATCATAACTGTTCCAACTGCCTACAGGCGCAGACGCATTTACTAAGGGTATGTGTTGTTTGTAAACGGCGCCTACTTGCCCATTTACATAAGTGTCATTGTCATGGTTGTTCAAAATCTGAATCTCATATAAGCCATTAATAAAAACACCGCTATTTGCTCTATTTTGCTCTTTTTTACGAATTTCCTTTGGCGAGCGCCACTCTAAATGTAATTGCAGGTCACCAAAATCTTGTTTGGTCTGTATGTTTCCTGTCTTATCTGCAACCGTCATACTACCGTCATTATTCAGATGCCATTTTACGCTTGTACTATCTACGGTCTGCACCCAATGATCAAAATTTTTACCATTAAAAAGTATTATGGCATCACTTGGTATACTATTCTGAACTGTTACACTAGGTACTTTTGGTAAGTAGTATTCTGTTTCTTCTGGTGTAGTGGGCGCTATTCCTAAGTGTTCACCATGAATAATAGCAGGCGGTACTGTAGTTTCTAACTGCTCTTCTGTAGGTGCTATTTTTTTAACATTACAAGCAAGTGTTACCGTTAATACTACTCCTAAAACTAGTTTGTACATGTTATCTTTTATTTAGAAATATGAAGTAATTTCTAGAGGCCAAGCATTTTTTTCAATGATTCTTTATCAAGGTCATTTCCAGCAAAGTCATCAAATTTTTTCTGGGTAGCTTCTATGATATGATTCTTAATAAAAGCGACACCCTCTTTAGCGCCCTGTTCTGGACTCTTAATACAGCATTCCCATTCCATTACCGCCCAAACATCACAGCCGTACTGGGTTAATTTAGAAAAAATTGTTTTGAAGTCAATTTGTCCATCGCCTAAAGAGCGATACCTCCCAGCTCTATCTTCCCAATTATTATACCCTCCAAAAGATCCTTTTTTACCCGTAGGATTAAATTCTGAATCTTTTACATGAAAGGCTTTTATAAACTGATGGTAGTGATCTATATATGCCAAATAGTCTAACTGTTGCAGCACAAAATGGCTTGGGTCATAAAGCATGTTAACACGCGTATGATTTCCTGTGGCTTTTAAAAACCGCTCAAAAGTATCGCCATCATGCAAATCTTCCCCTGGGTGAATTTCGTAACAAACATCTACCCCCTCAGCATCAAAATGGTTAAGTATTGGCAGCCATCTACTTGCTAGCTCTTTAAACCCCATTTCTACTAAACCGTTGGGGCGTTGTGGCCAAGGGTGCATCGTATGCCATAACAATGCTCCAGAAAAGGTTGCATGTACTTTTAGTCCTAATCTTCTGCTTGCGGTAGCTGCTTTTTTAACTGTTTCTATGGCCCATGCCGTTCTTGCTTTCGGATTGTTTTTTACCTCGCTGGGTGCAAAATTATCAAACATAAGGTCATACGCTGGGTTTACTGCAACTAGCTGTCCTTGCAGATGTGTAGATAGTTCTGTAATCTCTAATCCGTAAGATTGTACTTTTTCATTTAAGGCGTCGCAGTAAGTTTGGCTTTCTGCGGCGGTATCTAAATCAATTAAAAAATGTTCCCACGTAGGTATTTGTATGCCTTTATAGCCTAAACCTGCTGCCCATTTGCATAAGCCATCTAGGGAATTAAATGGCGGTTTGCTATCTACAAATTGCGCTAAAAATACAGCGGGTCCTTTTATTGTTTTCATGTTAGTCTATCAGGTTACAAGCAATTAAACATTGGGTATTTGCGGTTTGTGATTATTCTTTTAAAGGAACCCAAACATTGCCCGCTTTGTTAGAGGCAACAGTTGCGGTTATAAATTCCATGCCCCGTACACCATCTATCATGGTAGGAAATTCACCAGAATCATATACTTGGCCACGTATCGCTTTAGCAGCACCTAAATAGATGTTTGCCATGGCGTCAAATATACCTTCTGGATGCCCTGCAGGCAGTTTTGAGCCAGAAATGGAGAGGTCTGTATTATAGGCATTACCGGGTTTAAATATTTGTATAGGTTCTGTATCGCTCAATTTATAAAGAAAGTTTGGTTTTTCTTGTTCCCACTTTAGCGCAGCTTTTTCGCCATATATAGCTATCGTTAATCCATTTTCTTCTCCTGTAGCTATTTGGCTAGCACGTATTACACCTTTACTGTAGTTTCCTATACGCAGAAGTACAGTACCGTCTACATCCATATAATTGTCTGGGTATAAATAATTAAAATCAGACAAGACCTCTGTTACTTTTAATCCAGTAGTATATTCTAACATATTAAAAGCATGCACGCCTATATCTCCCATACAGGAACTCATACCTGCTTTCTTTGGATCTAGCCGCCAAACAGCGTCACGTTTTTCCTTATCGTGAATAACAGTATTAATCCAACCTTGGTAGTACTGCACGTCTACTTTTTGAATGTTGCCTAGGTCACCCGCCTTAATCATTTCACGTATTTGGCGTACCATGGGGTAGCCTGTGTAGGTATGGGTGAGTGCAAAAACGGTTCCTGCTTTAGTATGTAGCTTCTGCAGTATTTTTGCTTCTTCTAAGGTAGTGGTCATAGGTTTCTCGCAAATAACATGAAACCCATGTTCTAATAATTTTTTCACCATAGGAAAATGGAGGAAATTTGGCGTAAGAACCGCACATACCTCTATTCTTTGGTCGGTAGGGAATTTCATCTCTTCCGTAATAAGCGTTTCAAAATCTTTATAAATTCTGTGTAGCGGAACATCAATTTTATTTGCAAAACGCTTATTCTCTTCAAAGTTGGTGCTAAATACAGCACTCGTAATTTGGTAATTGTCATGTATATGGGCAGCTACTCTATGTAGCTCGCCAATTAAGGAACCTGCACCACCCCCTAAAATACCTAATCTTATTTTTTTTGGCATAATTGTTATAGTATTTAAAGTTTGGATAAAGAGCGTACTAATAATCCCTAATTATTTAGATTTTGAGATAGTGTAATTTTATAAAATTAAAATCACTCTTACCTTTCTTTACTGTAAAAAGTACGTAGACTATAGTTTACGTTTTTATAATATGACTAGCACTTTACAGCATCAATTAAATTTAAGCTTCTTTAACTCCCATTCAAAATATAATTATTCTTAATTTTTATGATATTTAGTGCTATAATCGCAATAAAAAGTAGAAATAAACGTCATTTACTAAGATAATAATTAATAAATTTAAGGATAAACAATTCTTATGGGCAAGTTTTATTATAACGAAGAGCAAGAAACATACGACGCTATTGTAGTAGGAACAGGTATAAGTGGTGGCTGGGCAGCAAAAGAACTTTGCGAAAGCGGATTAAAGACTTTGGTGCTAGAGCGTGGTAGAATGGTGAACCATATAGAAGATTATGAAACTGCTAATTTAGACCCGTGGGATTTTCCGAATGGAGGAAAGGTTACACCAGCCGATGCCGCAAAACAGCAAAAACAAAGCAGGACAGGTTATACTACAGACTTGGCTTCTAAAATGTGGTTTGTAAATGATTTAGAACACCCTTATAATGAAGAAAAGCGTTTTGATTGGATACGAGGATACCATGTAGGGGGCCGTTCTTTACAATGGGGGCGGCAAAGCTACCGTTGGAGCGATATAGATTTTAATGCAAATAAAAAAGAAGGCATAGCGGTAGATTGGCCAGTGCGTTATAAAGATATTGCCCCTTGGTATGAAAAAGTAGAAACATTTATAGGTATAAGTGGAGAGCCGCTTGGATTACCACAATTGCCAGACAGTGTTTTTTTACCCATGATGGAATTAAATTGTGTGGAACAAGAGGTAAAGGAGAAAATTGCAGAGAATTTTAATGGCAGAGTTGTAACTTCTGGGCGTACCGCCCACCTTACTGGTACAAAAAACTTTGATGGTAGAAGTAAGTGTCAATACAGAAACAGGTGTATTAGGGGTTGCCCATTTGGCGCTTATTTTAGCAGTCTTTCTTCTACTTTACCCGCTGCTGAGGCAACTGGAAATATGACCATGAGGCCAGACTCTATAGTACATGAAGTTATGTATGACCCCAGAACTAAAAAAGCAACGGGTGTAAAAGTTATTGATAGAATTACCAAAGAGGTATTTGAGTTTAAAGCAAAAGTAATTTTTCTATGTGCCTCTACCGTTGCCTCTACGGCTATACTTATGCAGTCTAAATCAGAAACCTTCCCAACAGGCATGGGCAATGCTTCAGACCAACTAGGACGTAATATTATGGACCACCAATTGCATGTAGGAGCCTCTGGTAAGTTTGATGGTTTTGAGGATAAATATTATAAAGGAAGAAAGCCTAATGGGGTGTATATACCTAGATTTAAAAACTTAGGCGGTAAAAGCGATACAAAAGAGTACAAGCGCGGTTTTGGATACCAAGGGGGAGCCTCTAGAACAAATTGGGAAGAGAGCGTAGCAGAACTTTCCTTTGGCAAAGACCTAAAAGAAAGTATCTTAAAACCAGGTGGTTGGACCTTCGGTATCATGGGTTTTGGTGAAGTATTGCCATACCAAGAGAATCGGTTTACTTTAGATTACGATAATAAAGATGCATGGGGTTTGCCAACGGTTACCTTTAATGCAGAAATGAAGGAGAATGAGCTGCAGATGCGTAAAGACATTCAGAAATCTGCTGTAGAAATGTTAGAGAAAGCAGGGCTTAGAGAAGTACAAGGCTATGATAATGAGAGCGCACTTGGTTTGGGTGTGCACGAAATGGGAACGGCACGTATGGGTCGTGATAGAAAAACATCCGTACTTAACGGTAATAATGCCTTGCATGATGTCTCTAACGTATATGTAACGGATGGTTCATTTATGACTTCGGGGAGTTGCGTAAACCCCTCATTAACTTATATGGCATTTACCGCCAGAGCAGCACACCATGCTGTAGCACAATTAAAAAAAGGAATCATATGATGAACAGGAGAAAAGCACTTAGTAGCATGGGCTTAGCCCTAGGATATGCCGTAGCAACGCCAACGTTGTTAGGCTTAATGCATAGTTGTACATCAGAAGCTTCTATAGGGTGGCAGCCCAGTTTTTTCTCAGTACCAGAGGGAGAAATAGTACTAAAGTTAGTAGATATAATACTGCCAAAAACAGCTACCCCAGCGGCATCAGAAGTGCAAGCGCATATTTTTATTGATAAGTTTATTAATGAGACTATGAATGCACAGGAACAAGCATTTATCAAACGAGCCATGCAATCCTTTAATAGTAAAGCATTAGAGGCTGCGGGTAAAAAGGACTTAGAAGAGGTTACGGCGGTAGCGCTAGAAGATACTTTGGCATTATGTCTAAAGGTGTCAAAAGAAGAACAAACTGCATATTTTGAAACGATAACCAAATATAAAGAGGTGATAACTCAAAATAAAAAAGCATCTTTAGACGAGGGCACTGCTATGTTTGCGTTTGCTCATAATCTTAGAGGTTTAACAATACTTGCTTATAAAACATCTGAATATATAGGAGAAGAAGTTCTTTCCTATCTGCCTGTTCCTGGTGAGTATATCGCATGCGGAGATGTTCAAGAACTTACGGGAGGCAAGGCGTGGTCTCTTTCTTAGAACAGTAAAGGGCTAGTGCTACTGTGTTTATCAATAAGGAAATATAATACAGTAGCAGTGGTAGAAAATGACTATCGTTCTTGCCACACGTGAGCTATAGTGGTTACGATAATAGGTTTTGTTTATGGCACTCATCCTGTATAAAGCAAGTGCCTAGCTTGCTATTTTATATTTGTTATAAAGATGAACGCTAGATAAAAAAGTTTGTTTTTTATCTTTCTCTAGGCGGAATGTCTTTGTTTTTATTAAGGTATATATTTTTCACTACAGGCTTAAATACGCTATCTTCTCTTTCAGGATTTTCGGTTAAATCCTTTAAAGGTCTAGAAGGTCTTTTCTCAAACCCACCACCGCAATTTGGGCATACATTGTACAAAATTTCGGTAACACAAGCTTCGCAGAAAGTACATTCGTAAGAGCAAATCATCGCTTCTGAACTGGCGTTAGGTAAGTGCTTTTTGCAATGCTCGCAATTGGTTCTTATCTCTAGCATAGTATTTTAGTAGTGTGCGTATTTTTAATAGCACCTAAGTTAATAGATAAATGTCTTTAGTTGGTAAGAATCAATAAAATGGTTAAACCTACCAATCTCTATATTTTCAATTTGGAAAGTTATATTTGTTATTATGAATAGAAAAGTGCCATTTGCAGTAATAGGAGGAGGAAGCTGGGCAACGGCTATTGTAAAGATGCTTACAGGAAACGGACATCACGTGGCTTGGTACATGAGAAATACCGATGCTATTGACCATATTAAAACGCATAAGCATAATCCTAATTACCTGAGTTCTGTAGAATTTCCTATAGAACTATTGCACTTATCTTCAGATATTAATGAGACTGTGGGCATTGCTGATTTCTTAATTTTCGCTATCCCTTCTGCTTTTTTAAGTGGCGAATTACAAAATTTGACTAGCACCTTACATGAAAAGACCGTCTTCTCCGCTATTAAAGGCATTGTGCCTGAAACTGGATTAATAGTGGGGGAACATTTTAATGAAACATATAATATTCCGTTTGAAAATATTGGAGTGCTTACAGGACCGTGCCATGCAGAGGAGGTAGCATTAGAGCGGTTGTCGTATTTGACATTGGCATGCGCCGATGCAGATAAAGCAGAATACATAGCAAATGCGTTACAAGGCGATTACATCAAAACTAAAATAACAGACGATATTATAGGAACAGAATATGCAGCAATGCTCAAAAATATTTATGCAATTGCAGCAGGAATGGCGCATGGTCTTGGGTACGGAGATAATTTTCAAAGTGTTTTAATGAGCAATGCAATACGAGAAATGAAACGCTTTATTAAGCGCGTACACCAAATGAAGCGTAACATAAACGACTCAGCATATCTAGGAGATCTTTTGGTAACGGGGTATTCTACCTTTAGCCGTAATCGTATGTTTGGTAATATGATTGGCAAAGGGTACACAGTTAAAAGTGCACAGATGGAAATGAGCATGGTTGCAGAGGGGTATTATGCTACCAAAAGTGCTTTTCTAATTAACCAAAAGCACAAGAAAAAATCTAAAACACCTATTATAAATACCGTCTATGAAATTTTGTATAAAAACGGAAATGTAAAACAACAATTTAAAAAGTTGGCAGATCTATTAGATTAAGAATCATTAGTGTCCGACTAAAATACGGATATTGATTTTATGTCTTTGGAGCGCCTATTCTGCGGTAAGAATTTCTTTTTATCCAATAGCAGGGTGTCCGT
>Ga0115567_10003875_pt1 | contig 14670 bp, 14 predicted proteins | sample COGITO_mtgs_1204_2_FD_88679 | JGI IMG/M metagenome (GOLD analysis project Ga0115567, IMG submission 88679) | Pelagic marine microbial communities from North Sea - COGITO_mtgs_120412 | ecosystem: Environmental > Aquatic > Marine > Epipelagic | place: Germany:Helgoland, sampling site Kabeltonne... | reverse complement strand
TCAGAATCGGGTCCGAGGGTGAACAGGTTGATCTGCAACCCTGCGGCGGAACCCATGTGCGCCGCACAGCTGAGGTCGGTCCCGTGCGTCTGGGCAAGGTTGAAAAAAAGGGTCGGCAGAACCGCAGAGTAACTTTGCATTTGATGTAGCGATATTAGGTGCGCTTGCCCCTTGCGCTTCGCCGCCGCATCAGTATAACCCGCCCAACGGACAGGTGGCCGAGTGGTCGAAGGCGCACGCCTGGAAAGTGTGTAGGCGGGTGACCGTCTCCAGGGTTCGAATCCCTGTCTGTCCGCCATAGAATCTAGCAAACATGCTGGTATTCCTTGATTTTTTCTAATTCATATCATGTGGGGTACATTTCAAGGTACAGTTTTGTGTAACCTTGGTGCGTCTCCACATTTTGAGAATAGCCGCTTCGACGACGATTTTCCACCAAGCTTAGCGATTTCAGCCGATCTTCTTCAGAGTCGCGTCAGCTTTCCGGGGTCTGTTGCAGTAATTCGGCGGAGGCCGCAGGCTCTGCTTGTTTGTGATGGTTGAAGGGTCGATGGCACAGAGCAAGAATCCGCTCAAACGACATCGGTTTCCGCGAGAAATCATCCTGATAGCAGTTCGCTGGTATTGCCGCTACTCGCTGTCGTGCAGGGATGTACGCAACATGCTGGCAGAGCGCGGCATGATGGTCGACGCTTCTACCATCCATCGCTATGTCCGCAAATTCGGCCCCGAGATCCGTAAGCGGGCTTATGGCGCTCACCGTTCTTGACGCGGGCTGCAATGGCATGTCGATGAAACCTATGTCCGCGTTGGAGGGCGGTGGTGTTACCTTTGGCGGGCCGTCGATCAGTGCAGCCAATTGATCGATTTTCGCCTGACGACCAGGCGTAATGCCAACGCTGCGAGGGCTTTTCTAAAACAAGCGCGGAAGGCGGTCCGTCTGTATCACCAACTGACAATTATTAAGGACAAAGCACACAGCTATGCCAAGGTGAGCGGTGAAATTAATGCCCAGCTCGGACCGGAGGGCGCGATCCGACATGTGGATCGCAAATATCTGAGCAATCGGATCGAGAGCGACCACGCAGCACTAAAACAGCGACTGCGGCCCATGCGAGACTTCCAACCCTTGGCTGGGGCTAAGGCCGCTCTCGCTGGCATCGAGACCTTCCGCACTATCCGCAAGGGGCAGTTCGAGAACTGCGCGATCGGGGTTGTCAATGAGATCGCCTTTGCGGCCAAACTCGTCCCCAAAGCTGCTTGAAAAGAAGCGGGGGTCTTCCCTCAGCGTGCGCCAGACCGTTTAACGCAACAGACACGCCCGTCGAACGGCAGGATGAAGGCGAGGCCGTTGCACCCGAACACATGATCTTCGTTCCTGTTGCGCGGGATGGATCGATGTTCACTCCCGACCTGCTGCGAAATGGAGTCTATCGGATCGGAGCAAAGGGCGCAGAGGAGGATGTCGCCGATTTCTACGCCGCCCTGACAAGGCTGAATGCCATGCCCGTGCCGCGCTGGCGTCGGCCGAATGAAAAAGGTCTTTGGGGCATCGTCAGCGGTGTTGCCTGGCAGCGTATTGAAAAGAAGTGAAGCAAGACATGATCATTCCAACCGCCTCCGAGATCCTGAAGCACCTGAAGCGAGCAAAGCCGCAGTCGACTTCTTCCGCCCCGTGCGACGCCCGCGGTATCTATGGGCTGTTCGATCACACCGGGACCTTCCGCTATATCGGCTCGACCACTTCGATGGCCGAGACTTTCTACAAGAGGATCCATCAGCGTCACCGCACCGGGTCTGAAAGCACCAGCCATTACTTTTCCCGGATGTACAATACCGGGCGCATGTGGAGGAAGCGGAACGATCCCGCGACGAAAGCCGATGGCGACATCGCAAAGTCTCTCCGCAATGAATTCATTGCCCGTCATTGCGGCTGCACTTGGGTGGCGTTGCCGGATCACGCCGATATCACTGCGCTGGAGGCGCAGGTGATCGCCCTCGCTCCGCCCGAGATGGTGGCGTGGAACCGTTGCGGCATGGAAGTCTACGATGAACCCTTGGCACTGCTCGATGAGCTGATCGCTGAGCTGCGGCTTTCGCCCGTCGAGCGCGCGGCCCTTGGCCGCCAGCGGCAGCGCCAGTTCGGCGAAACTCCCATGGCACAGGTCACCACCATCCCTGTACTGGGAGAGGCTAACCTGCCGCCCCTCCCCGAAGGTTCATTCCGATTCTTCGCGCTGGACGTCGAGACCGCCAACAATGACCGGGGCAGCATCTGCCAGGTCGGCGTCGCCTGTGTCCGTCCCGACGACAGCATCGATACTTGGGTGACGCTGGTCGATCCCCGGACTGAAACTTGGAAGTTCAGCTACCTGCACGGCATCACTAACGCCATGGTTCAGGGTGCGCCGACCATCGATGCTGTTATTTTGGCGGTGGATCGGCTCTTGCAGGGCCAGAAGGTCTATCAGCATTCGGGTTTTGACCGCAGCGCGGTACGGGCGGCCTGTCAGCATCTAGGCCGGGAGGAGCCGACTTGGGACTGGCAGGACAGCGTCAGTGTGGCGCGGCGCGCCTGGCCCGAGCTGAAGGGCAATGGCGGGCACGGGTTGGGCTTTCTCAAAACGTACCTTGGCTTGCAGTTCGAGCACCATGATGCCGGAGAAGACGCCCGCGCGGCGGCAGAGGTCGTACTGATGGCAGAGCGTGGCACGCGAGGCGCGATGGCGTCCCGGTTCAATCCGGCAGAAGATGACGTGCTAGATGATGGGGACACCGGCCCGGTTTCCCTGCCCGCCTCCATCCGGCGCCCCGTATCGCCTACTACTACCCCGGTCAGGACGCCGCCCCCTATCAACCTGAGTGTGACCAATGGGACGATCCGTGTTCCTGTCGCTGCGGACGGAACCACATTTGGTCCGGATCTGAGCCGTAGGGGACATTACACCGTCGGGGCAAAGGGCGCTGAGGAGAAATATGCCTGTTTCGACGCAGCCTTGGACGCGCTGAACAGGATGGACAAGCCGCGCTGGCGCCGCCCGAACACGGCGGGCAACTGGGGTATCGTGTCCGGGTGCTCCTGGACCGACATCAGGAAGGGGTAGGCTTCTCCTTCGCTGGCAGAGGGCCTAGCCTTTGCCCGCGAAAAACTCTCCTCTGATCGCCCCTTCGTTTAACACTTCTCCCTTTGGCCGGTCATGAGCGTTCGGGCATCAGTATTACTAATAGTGCTAAACGCACGCGCCAAAAACCGGCAACCAGATATACAAGTTGACCGGGCAAGGCCTCGCTCATGAATCGATCATCTGGCCGTTGGCATCAACGGCGCGCCACAAGTAACGCCACTTGCCGCTAACGCGGATGTAGGTCTCGTCTACGTGCCAATCGATGCTGGCGCGGCGCAGGTGTTTCTCTGTCCATTTGGTGATCTCTGGGCCAAACTTGATCGCCCAGCGATACACGTTGATCCCACGCTCCTCGAGCAGATCAACCACATCATGATATGATAGCGGGTAACGCAGATACCACCGAACAGCCCAAAGGATGATCTGACGTGGAAAACGGTGGTGCTTGAATGGGGATTTGCACGGCAAGGACAACCTCTAAAGCATGAAATTGGTCATAGCCTTCCATTAATGCAACGGTCCCTATTGGCACACGCGCAAGGTGCTGGCGTGGCGTATCTCAAACACCTTGGACGCGCAGTTCTGCGTTGATGCGGCGAATGATGCCATCCAAAAGTTCGGCCCTCCCGAGATCCTGAATACAGATAGTCATAGAATGATAACCAGTTCTCGGGTGGTTTGCGGCGCTCAAACGTGCGCATCTCAATGGATGGCAAAGGCCGCTTCCTCGACAAGACCTTTGTCGAACGGATGTGGCGGTCGTTGAAGTATGAATGCGTCTACCCGCATGCTTGGGAAACTGGATCGGAAGCCAGACCTTGCGTCAGAAAATGGATCGAGTTCTACAACCACAAGCTTCCGCATTCCGCTCTTGGCGGCAAACCACCTGCTGTGGTCTATTGGCAGGGAATTGAAACAATTAACCCCGATCAGCAGGTGCCAAGAGTAGCAAAATTTACGTCAGATCCTGTCCAACTAACGGGAAGTAGCTCAAATACATTAGCGAAGCATTGCGCCGAGCAAACTCGCTAACGCATCTTGCATTGTGCGAGTCACTTCGTCTTTCAATCCATTCCTCCATTCTAATCCGATATGCCTTGCGATCGGCGGGTCTACAACTAACCGAGACCGAACCATTCCAGCATCGATTTCATCCTTCACAGCAATCCACGGCAGGAACGTCCTTCCCAAGCCCGCAATTGTAGCATGTTTGCGGGGGTTAGGACCGTCAATCTCATGCAGTATTTTCACATTTTCACCAACACCTGTAGCTAGCCTCTCCACAAGATCCCGCACAGGGTTTCCTTTTGCGGGTAACATCAATTGTTCCGCCAGTGCCTCTGCCAATCGAATAGGACCGGTGGACTTGTCTGGATGGTTTTCTGCCATACAAAAAAGCATGTTCTCGCTCGCCAGCCATTGTGCAACGGGTGTCAATTCATCTGCGATAACAATCGCAAAATCCACATCTCCATCGCGTAGCATCTCGCGTCCCTCACGGCTGTTGGCCTCGATGACGTGAATGTTCGCCAAAATGGGAATTCCGGCTGAGTATTGCAGCAGCCGTGGCGTTAGGTCTGTCGCCAGAGATGGGATCGCTGACAGCCGGATCATGTGGCGGTCCGTCGGGCCCCGCTGTTGAAATAATCTCAATTCGGACTCTGCGCGCCTGACTTGCAAGATAACAATCGTTGCGTGATCCAGGAGCAATTGCCCGCCCACCGTTGGAACGACGCCTCTATTAGATCGTATAAGGAGTTTTCCCCCGAAATCTTTTTCCATTTCTCGCAAGTGATAGGAGAGTACAGGTTGCGGTACGGAAATTTGTCGCGCTGCTTCGGATAGGGAGCCAGCGACACAGATTGCGTGAAAATAGGTTAAACGTCTGAGATCAAGCCATGCCATTTTTAACCTATACATCATTTGTATGACTGGCGAAAGTATTCTGTATTAGACTTCTTTTTGCGTGGCTTGATAGTCTCTTTGTACGGAGGAGCAGCAAGTTATCACCGTGGGGCGCTGCAAGCTGATACAGCTATATCAAGGCCGCGCGGCGGAATGATTGGCCCCGTTCTCGATAAAAAAATTCCAGGGAGGAATTCAATGGCTATTAAGCGAACAAGTGCGTTGCTTGGCAGCGCAGCGGTAATCTTTGGCCTGATGGGCACGACGGCGATGGCGCAGTCGGACGATAATGCTATCACAGTCGTCACGCCCCTTGCCTATGATAATCTAGACAGTTGCAACTCGTCGGCCGATGTCGGCGTGGTTGTGCGGGAGAACGTCACCGAGGCGCTCACTCATCTGAATCCTGAAACCGGCGTACCAGAGCCGCGGCTTGCTACATCATGGGAACAAACCGGACCTACCGTTTGGCGGATTAACCTGCGCAAAGGGGTCACATTTTCGGACGGCGAGCCCTTCGATGCCAGCGCAGTGGAGCGGTCCCTCGAACGCATGTTCAACCCGGAACTCGATTGTTTGAACCGGGGGAAACTTTTTGCCAACATCCGGCTTACGCCCACGGTGATCGACAGCCATACAATCGATATATCGGTTGAAAACCCGCAACCACTCATGCCGATCTTCATGAGCTTCCTGACAATTGAGTCGCCGAACACCGATTTCGACAGTATGACGAACACTCCGGTCGGAACCGGCCCCTATGTGGTGTCAGAACGTGGGGTTAGTGATCCGATCGTCTTAGAACGTAGGGACGATTACTGGGGCGAGACGCCTGCAGTCGCCAAAGTCACGTATTTACAACGCAGCGAAAGCGCATTGCGGGCCGCGATGGTCGAGGTGGGCGAAGCCGACATCGGGCTTAACATCGCGATCCAGGATGCGATCAACCCCGAGACCGACATGGCTTATCTCAACGGCGAAACGACGCGACTGCGTTTCACCTTCGAAGGTCCGCTTGCGGATATCAGGGTGCGCAAGGCAATGAACCTTGCCATCGATCGGGAAATGATCCGCGATGGCCTGTTCACTGAATCCTACCGGATCGCGACACAGATGTTTCTGCCCCGGATCAACGGTTACAATCCAGATATCGAGCCTTGGCCCTATGATCCGGAACAGGCACGAGCTCTTCTCGAAGAGGCGCGCGCCGATGGCGTGGATGTCGATGCCGAAATCACTCTCATCGCGCGGGTCAACTTCTATCCCAACGGGCTGGAGGCCATGGAGGTGATGACCGCGATGTGGCAGGAAGTTGGTCTCAACGTCAATCTGCAAACCATGGAGCGGGCGCAATGGCTGCGGATTGTCAACAAGCCTTTCGCCGAGCCACGCGACACGATGGTGATCCAGGAACAGCATGACAACAACTCGGGCGACGCCACGTTTACCATGCATTTCCGCTATCATTCGACCGGACAGCAATCCGAATTCGGTGATCCGAGACTCGACGAACTGATTGATGCCGCGGATGTCGCCACGGGAGAAGAGCGGGTATCGCTCTTTCAAGAGGCAAACGCCTATTCGGCAAGCGAGATCGTGCCAGACGTGATGATGTATCACATGGTAGATTACATGCGGGTTTCGACCCGGCTCGACTTCACTCCTGATGAAGTCAGCAACTCAATGTTGGAACTTTCCAAAATTGAATTCAACGAAAATGAATGACTGATAGATGTTTCCCGGACAACGGACCAGTTGCCCGGGGAAACACCAGGATCACAACTCAAGGAAGGGCTGATTTCGTGGGCCATTATTTTCGCCAGAGAACCATTCATAGCGCGATCTCGCTCTTTGGACTTGTTATTATCGTATTTTTTCTTGCGCGCCTGACAGGCAATCCAATGGATTTGCTGCTGCCCGTTGACACCCCCCAATCCGTCCGAGATGAATTCTCGGCCCGACACGGGTTTGACCGCCCGCTGATCGTTCAGTTTGGTCAGTACCTTTCCGATCTTGTGCGGCTTGATATGGGAAATTCGTTGCGCGACGGTCAACCTGCACTTGAACATGTGCTGGCGGCTTTCCCGGTTACTTTGATGTTATCCTTTTGGGCAATGCTACTGTCGCTGACGATCGCCGTCGTGACTGGTTCGATTGCCGCGTGGCAGCCGGGTGGAATTTTTGACCGTATCGCGAGCCTCATTTCATTTCTGGGCGCCTCAATTCCAGATTTCTGGCTCGCCATCGTCGGTGTTCTCGTTTTCGCCGTCATGTTCAGGGTATTACCAACCTCTGGGACAGGCACGCCCTGGCATTGGGTTTTACCCGTATCGGTTCTGTTCGTGCGCCCGTGCGGAGTACTTACCCAGGTTGTTCGCTCGTCTATGATCGCCGCTTTGGCCGCGTCTTACACCAAAACGGCGCGGGCACGTGGTGTTAAAAGCCGCACAGTTATTTTTGGCCACGCTCTCCGCAATGCGATGCTTCCCATCATCACTGTCGCCGGGGATCAAGCGGCTGGCATGATCAATGGCGCAGTTATTGCAGAAACTGTATTTGGCTTTCCGGGTATCGGTAAGTTGTTGATTGATTCAATATTATTTCGCGATTTCGCCGTGATACAGGCCGCGGTGATGCTCACCGCACTTGCAATTTTTGTTCTGAATATCGGGATCGACCTGCTCTATGCAATACTCGACCCTCGCGTGAGGCATGGGTGAGATTATGAATTTGACTCAGTCTGTAAAGTCCATCCAAGACGACTCCAACACACACGTCCGCGACTGGATGTTGATGCTATGGCGTGACAAATTTGCCTTTGTAGGTGCGGTATTCCTCAGTGTCGTGGTGTTTTTCGCAGTAGTAGGGCCTTCGGTCCTTCCCGATAGCGCCTTGGACATGAACCTGATGGCTCGCAACGCGCCACCCTTCGACCTTAAACAGGGTTGGCTCTATATTCTCGGTTCGGACAATCTCGGGCGTAGTCTACTTGCGCGGCTGATTGTTGGCGCACGCTACACGATGATGATCGCAGCGAGTGCAGTCTTACTTGGCTTGATGGTCGGAACGGTCTTCGGCGTTATTTCCGGGTATGCGGGTGGGCGAGTGGGAAACATCATACTGCGGAGTGCGGACGTGATTATGTCCTTCCCGTCGCTGCTTCTTGCACTCATCGTTCTTTTCGTACTCTCGCCGCAGGTGTCAAATGTTGTATTGGTACTCGCCCTAAGTAGGATGCCCATTTACCTTCGGACCTGCCGTGCCGAAGTGTTGGAAATTCGCGAAAGGCAGTTTGTTACTGCAGCCCGTGCGATGGGTGCGTCGCACACTCGAATGGTTTTTCTTCATATTCTGCCAAACGCCCTGCCAACGCTTATGACCCTTGCCACGCTAGAATTTGCAGCCGTTATGTTGGCTGAAAGTTCACTGTCGTTTCTTGGACTTGGCGTCCAAGCACCGGCTGTGACCTGGGGGCTTATGGTTGCTGACGGGCGAGGGTATCTCGCCACGGCCTGGTGGGTCTCGTTCTGGCCAGGACTTGCAATTTCGATGACTGCAATTTCGGCTAATTTGCTCGCCAATTGGTTGCGGACTGTAATGGATCCCGCCCAACGCTGGCGTCTTGAAGGAAGGAAAAAATCATGATCGATCATCTTCTTGAAGTCCGCGACCTGTCCATAGATTTTCATTCCCGAGGACAGACAGCCAACGCAGTCAAAAATGTAAACTGGCACCTGGATCGCGGAGAAACTTTAGCAATTCTCGGTGAATCCGGATCTGGGAAATCGGTCTCAGCTTCCGCCGTGATGGGAATAATCGACATGCCACCTGGTGAGGTCGTGTCGGGAAGCATCATGTTTGACGGGCAAGATATTCTCAACCTGTCAGCTTCGAAGCGGCGAAAAATCAACGGTCGGCGGATTGCGATGATTTTTCAGGATACTCTGTCCGCACTTAATCCGGTCTATTCAGTGGGGCACCAGATTAGCGAGAGTATGTCCGCGCATGGGGAGACTCCCATCAATGCCCGCAAGCGCGCGATAGACTTGCTAGCCCGGGTTGGGATCACCGAGCCCGAACGGCGATATAATGATTACCCACACCAGTTTTCCGGTGGCCAACGCCAGCGCGTAATGATCGCAGCCGCCATCGCGATGAAGCCTGATGTCCTCATCGCGGATGAGCCGACGTCGGCTCTTGACGTGACCGTGCAAGCCGGCATTTTGAAACTACTCAAGAAGCTTCAGGCCGAAACAGGCATGGGTATTCTGATGATCACGCATGATCTTGGTGTGGCTGCTGAAGTCGCAGATCGTGTCGTGGTGATGAACCAAGGGGAAGTCGTAGAGCACGGGGATGTCACCGATGTTCTCGCCAAGCCGCAGCATCCATACACAAAACGACTTCTGAATGCGGTGCCTGGACGCCACGGATATCCGGCCACACAAGAGCAGGTGGGTGAGGTGCTATTGGAGGTTTCTCATGTCGCCAAATATTATGGCATTTTCCAAGGCTTTATGAAAACGCCGACCGGACGAGAGATACGTGCGCTCGACGACGTGAGCCTGACACTGCATAAAGGAGAAGTGCTGGGCATTGTGGGTGAAAGCGGGTCCGGGAAATCTACATTGGTCAACACTTTGCTGGGCCTGACCCGCCCGACAAGCGGAGATGTTTTGTTTCGCGGTAAGTCCATGCTGTCCGAAAACCTGAACGAGATGCGCGCGCTGCGCCGTCGCGTTCAGGTCGTATTTCAAGACCCGACCGCTTCGCTAAATCCACGCATGTCAATCGCAAGGATCATTTCGGAGCCCTGGGCAATCCACAAAAATGTGTTGCCACGTGCGCAATGGTCCGAAAGGGTTGCCGAGCTTTTGGAGCAAGTTGGCTTGAGCGCTGATTTTGCGAAGCGATATCCGCATCAATTTTCCGGTGGGCAGCGTCAACGCATTGCCATCGCCCGCGCGCTCGCACTTCAGCCAGATATTATCATCTGCGACGAGGCGGTTTCTGCGCTGGATGTGTCAATTCAGGCGCAGGTGATTGAGCTATTGAAAGATCTCAAACGTCAGCACGGGTTATCCTATCTTTTTGTTGCACACGACTTGCCTGTTGTGCGCGATTTTGCGGACCGAACCATCGTTATGCAGAACGGAAAAATCGTCGAAACCGGTCGAACAAAAGATGTATTTGAACGCTCCGAACATCCCTACACCCAAAAATTGCTGGCGTCGCGACCCCAAGAAGAAAAGCTGCGTAGCCAAACAACGGAGCCTGTTCAATGAACCAGACCATGATAGCCGAACGCGCCGCAGACCTACTTTTGCAATCACGAAAAGAGGGGCGGGTGCTAACAGATCTTCCAACTGAATTGACCCCGTCAAGCATTGAGGAAGCTTATGCAGTGCAGGATGCAACACTGCGCCTGATCGGGCCTGCCGGTGGCTGGAAGATTGGGCCTAAGCCCGACAGCGAGCCGCGTTGTTCGATCCTTCCGGCGACGGTGTTTCACAAGTCCGGTTCGATACATGAAGTTCCTCCGCAAGGATTTGATGTCGAAATCGAAACCGCCTTCGTATTTGCGCATGATCTACCCGACAGAGGGCGATCCTATTCTGAAACAGAGATCAACGAAGCGATCGGTTCCGTCCATTTGGCAATCGAGTTGTGTGCTTCGCGGTTTGCAGACCGCAAAAAATTGCCGCCACTGACACCCATCGCTGATATGCAAGGCAACGCCGGAGTGATCCTTGGCCCGCCCGTGACAGATTGGAGAGATCTCGAGCTCGCGGACCTTTCTTTAATGTTAAGTATCGACGGCGAGATTGCAGACCTGCCGCACAGGAAGGTCGGACGTGAAGCCACGCTTCCGATTCTGACATGGCTCGCAAATCACGCTGTCTCGCGGGGGGGCGGACTATGCGCCGGCCACGCAGTGATAAACGGCGCCCGGCTCGGACCAGTTCCGATTGGCCCGGCTACAGAAATCATCACAGTATCTCCGGAGCTTGGAGAGGTTCGGGCAAAGTTTCGCCACACAGAAGCAAAGGAAGGATGAGTATGCTTGGTTTCCAAATACACAAACGAGATCGTACTGCGCCAAAAGGTTTGATAGAAAAATTCCGGACAGTACCTGTTGCAAATATAAGTGATGTCATGTCGAGGATGACAGCAGGTGGCGCGCGCCTAAGGCCTATGCACGACGGAACGCCACTTGTGGGGAGTGCAATAACTGTCAAAACACGCCCTGGTGACAATTTGATGATCCATCGCGCGATTGACATGGCCGGAGCCGGCGACGTTATCATCGTCGACGGCGGCGGCGACCTTACCAATTCGTTAATTGGTGAAATGATGTCAAGTTATGCCGAGAGTCGCGGTATCGCGGGGTTCGTACTGGACGGTGCGATCCGCGATGCGGCGGAAATTCGGGCCGGTAGCCTGCCAATTTACGCCGTTGGAGTTACCCACCGAGGCCCTTACAAAGATGGCCCGGGCGAAATCAATTGTGCGATTGCCATTGATGGAATGGTGGTGAAACCAGGCGACATTATCGTTGGCGATGACGATGGAGTTTTGAGTATTCCGATCGAGTTGGCCGACGAAATTTATCGTGCATCTGTTGAAAAGGGCGAACAAGAAGATCGCGGACGTCAAGCAATATCCGAGCGTCGGTTGAACCGGAACTGGGTCGTTGACACCCTAAAGGCGCGAGGCTGCATCTTTCCTGATGACGACGCGAGCCTAAATTGAGCTAATTCTTGGGCCGTAAAAAAATAGAAATGTTGCCCGGAGGCGTGGGCGTTCTACCCGAGTTCTTGGACCGCACGAGTGCGTGAAAAGTTCGAAGTCGAGAACAGCGTAACCGTGAAGGCGTACGTGGCTCACGTACGCCTTCACAGCAAATTTTGAAATTTTTACGGCAGCAGTTCCAAATGGCTTAGCTGATGAGCGAGGGCAATACCATCAGAATCGTCAGATACGGAATAAATATCCATCTTATTTCAATATTTTGTATCATTCACCGAAGATCAGGAGGAGTGCAATCTTGAGGGCGCGAAGGACAGCTATAATCACTCTTGTGGGGCTTTACGCGGGTTCCATTTGTGCTGGTGCACTGCTGGCGCGTGTTGGCATGCCGCTTCCGTGGATGATTGGCCCTCTGATACTAACCGCATGTGTCTACATGAACGGCATGACGACAATAAAAGTACCCGTCCGAACCCGCCCGATCGGGCAAATGGTAATCGCCGCTCAAGTCGGGCTAGCGTTTACGCCGTCTGCACTGGTCGCCCTGTTGTCTCTTATCCCGCTTCTAATTGGCGCAGCCCTACTTACGGCGGCTCTGGCAAGCGCGGTAGCTGTCCTGGTTGCGCGAATGACGGAGATACGGCTTGCGCAAGCTTTTCTCGGGACGTTTCCCATCAGTCCGGTCGAAGCAGCAGTTATGGCTGAAAAACTTGGTTGCGAAACTACGCCCGTCATCCTGTCACAGACAATTCGCATTGCAGCAGTCGTGATCCTTATACCGCTGTCAGTTTACGCCATGGAAGGATGGCCAGCCCGCAATGGCGTCGCGCCGGCGGAAACGTGGCAACCTATGGGAAACGTAGTATTGGCCTTTTTTGCGGTATCAGGTGCATTAACCTTTAAATGGCTAAGGATATCGAACCCCTTTTTCTTAGGGCCGCTTGCGTTTTCTGCGTTCGCCGCCGCTGCAGGTCATCAGGTGACTGCTTTTCCCATAATATTATTGTCGGCAGCCCAGATTGTTCTTGGCACCTGGCTTGGCAGTAACTTTCGGCGGGATCTTCTGGCAAAGGGTGGCCGGCTGGTCGCGACAACCTTGCTAAGCACGATGGCGCTCTTGTTGATCATTACTGCAGCAGCACTCGGATTGGCTGTTCTCACAGGGGTGAATTGGAAAGTTCTGGTGCTTGGCCTTGCACCCGGCAGCGTTACTGAAATGGCGTTGACCGCAAAGTTTTTGGGGGCTGACCTGGCCGTGGTCACAGCTTTTCAGCTCACCCGGATATTTATCTTTATGCCTAATGCTCCCTGGCTCATCCGTTTGATCGATCAATATGAACAGAGGCGAAATACACCATGAAAAACTTGCAAGGCTTGGAACATAAACGCCAAGGGGAGTGGGCAAAAGTTGGTGGTAGATGTGATACGTTGAGGTTTTCGGAACCAGGCGAGGCGCATTGTAGATGTTCGGATTTTTGTTAAGACGGTGTTTGAAAACGGTGAAACGCAGACGCACGATGTGGGGCATTTTTGCCGTTCGCTTAATGATGCTGGCCCCGAGAACCTACGTTTGCGCCTCGATGAGGCTAAGAGCTTTCTGAACGTTTGCAGGACGCGGTCTTGCGTGACCAGATCGACGAAGTGCTTGCAGCGAAACGGAATTTCAGAAAGCGGCGTGCGACCCACGACGACCGAGGCCGTATTATCGACACGCTGTATGGTCGATTTAGCGTTACAGCGCCACGACTTCGTCAATGCGCCTGCAAAACGGATGCTGGTGTATCAAAAACAGTATTGCATTCACCGCTAGCGGTTCTTTCTTTCGGAAAGAAAGCTCAAGCTCTGGGGCGGGACGATCGATCGCGGCCACCCGAACCTGTCAATCGGCCAGCAATGTGCGTTGCTGTCGATTGCCCGGTCGTCGTTTTACCATGCGCCTCGGGGTGAGACGGACGAAAATCTTGCGCTGATGCGGTTGATCGACGTGCAGTTTCTGGAGACGCCGTTCTTCGGGGTCCGGCAAATGACCTGGCACCTGCGCAATGAGAGTCACCACGTGAACGAGAAGCGCATCCGGCGGCTCGTGCGCCTGATGTGGCACCTCATTCATCGCCCGGCAGGGTTATGCGCAGCATGATCCCGAGAGGGTACCAGAAACCGAACCCCCACTGCCCGGCAACACATGCTTGCATGTTTGAGAGGGGGCAGGCCAGCGAAGGGGCGCAAAACCTACCCCTACTTGCTGCGGGGGCTGCGTGTGGAGCGTCCGAACCAAGTCTGGTGCGTAGACATCACGTATCTGCCCCTCTCGGCAGATTGCTGCGCAATCGCCTGCCGGGCAATGGATGCGGCGAGGCTTTCTGGACCTAGTGGCAATCATGGACAGGCACACGCGGATGGTTCTGGCATGGCGTATATCGAACACCATGGAGGCCGATTTCTGCGTCGAGGCCCTGAGCGAAGCGATCCACAGGTTCGGACCACCGGATATCATGAACAGCGATCAGGGTTCGCAGTTCACGCCCTTCGCCTAGACAGATCGCTTACGACGGTCAGGCGTGCGGATCTCCATGGACAGCAAGGGCCGCTATCTGGATAACATCTTCATCGAGCGGCTGTGGCGATCATTGAAATACGAGTGCGTATACCTGGGTAATCCCCCCATTTTTAATGGGGTGCATTCGTAGAACTTACGCGGCATGCTCAACCTTAGAAAAACGCAGCCCTCTCAAGAGCCGCGATTAATGCAGCAGTCCCCTTCCAAAGCAAGCATCGAAGGATGGCCCGCCAAATTCATTTGGGCATTTACTGCATCCCCGGCTCATCTCCCGCGACATCGTCTATAATCTCCTGCGCTTCCCGTTTCTGCTGCGGCTCGATGTCGTTCCGC
>Ga0115567_10003874_pt1 | contig 14670 bp, 13 predicted proteins | sample COGITO_mtgs_1204_2_FD_88679 | JGI IMG/M metagenome (GOLD analysis project Ga0115567, IMG submission 88679) | Pelagic marine microbial communities from North Sea - COGITO_mtgs_120412 | ecosystem: Environmental > Aquatic > Marine > Epipelagic | place: Germany:Helgoland, sampling site Kabeltonne... | reverse complement strand
TGAACCAGCTTCTAACCAGCAAGTTGATTCTAGAATTGCAGCAGTAAGAGACCTTATATTTGGAGAAAATATTCAAAAATATGATTCTGAAATTGCAGATGTTTACGACAAAATAAATATACTACAAGATAAAAATGCCAAGTCTTTATCTGATGCAGTTGCCAATATCGAAAATAAATTAGCAGATTTAGAAAGTTTGGTAGATCATAAGTTTCAGGATATGGCAGATGATTTAGATAAAAAACTAGCGGATTTAGAAGATGAAAAAGCCGATAGAAGAAAATTAGGAAAAGCTTTAGAGAAAATTGCACAGATGTTGCAAGAATAAATGGAAAACCAACCTGTAGATCATAAAAAAGAAAATCGATTTGAACTACTAAAAGAACTTTTATTAACAGAAGACAGGAAAGAATTTGAATCTTTAAGAAATGAGTTTTTAAAGAAAGAGGATTTTAAAAATGAAGTTAAACCTGTTTTAGATGATAAAATTGATGATTTAAAAAATAATTTTCCTCTTTATTTTGGCGATCAAGTTACCCAATCAATAAAAGTTCAGATTAGAGAGTCTCAAGACGAAGTCGTAGAAGCTCTTTACCCAATTATGGGTAAATTGATTCAGAAATTTATTGTCGCAGAAATTACAAAACTTTCAGATACCATTAATAAAACCATTAACGATAAATTCTCTTTAACACATATTGTAAAAAGATTATTTAAAGGAAAAAAAACAGATGCAGAAGATGTTTTGCAGACTGTTTTTGCATCAACCATAGAAGAAGTTTTTGTGATTGAAGAAAACTCAGGTTTGTTAATTGGTAGTTATTCCAGAGGTAATATTGCAGATAAAGATATGATTTCTGGAATGTTAACCGCAATTAAATCTTTTGCAGAAGACGCTTTTTCTAAACAAGGTCAAGATTTAGAAGATATAAAATTTGAAACATTTCAATTATCGATGTATAATTTTAAATCGATCTACATTGCAACTGCAACTTCTGGCGTTATTACTTCCGAATTTAAAGAAGAGTTAGCAGATAATTTAAACTCACTAGCAGAGAAAATTTTACGAGATAGATCGTATTTAGCAGACGAAATAAGACTAAATTCCTTAATCGAAGAAATTTTAATTAAAGTACCAGCATAAAACTCGATATATAATGATTGCAAAAAAAGTACTTCTTGTTGGTAATTTTGGTGTTGGTAAAACATCCTTAATTAGGCAATTTGTTTTAAATGAGTTTTCTGAAGATTATATTAGTACAATTGGAGTTCGAGTAAGTACAAAAATCGTGAATTTAAACGATGAGCAAATCAAACTTTTAATTTGGGATGTTGCTGGTACAAAAGATGATGAAAAAGTGCCAAAAGCATACTTTTTAGGAGCAAGTGCAGCTATGTATGTTTTTGATTTGAATAGAGAAGAAACGTATTTGAATTTAAAAAATCAATTGGAAACAGTTAAACAATTATCTGGTTTAAAAGATGTTTTAGTGGTTGGTAATAAGAAAGATTTGTTAACACCAAACGAAATAGAACAAGTAAAACAAATAATTAAAATTCCTGTAGATTTAATTACAAGTGCAAAAGAAAATCAAAATGTCGAAGACGCTTTTGCTATTCTTGCCAAACAATCTTTAAAATAAAACTTTTGACGCCAGCTAAAATTGAAAATGTTTTTTTAGAAGTAATTACAAACCAAGAAGGAATTATAAAAAAAATAGTTGCTGGTAAATTTGCTATTGAAGAGTTTGTTCTTGAAACTTCAATTTTTGAAACCTGCCCATTTTTATTTGGTACTTTAGAATTACTTCCAGAAAAAGAATCTTTTTTAATGGAGGGAATGATGATTGCTTTTAAAGAAAATGAATTTAATGTAGATTTAGAATTATTTAAAGGTGATGATGAATTAACAATCTTAATTCATAATAGAACCAGTGTTTATAAAATTGTGAAAGAGCTAAATCAAAATAGAAATGATTTGTTTTTTATGAAAAGAGAGGTTTCAGAAAAAAATAAAGAGTTGGCTATTTTAAGAAAAGCATCTGACAAAGCGAACGAAGAAAAATCTCGTTTTTTGGCAATTATGAGTCATGAAGTTCGGAATCCTTTAAACACAATTTTAGGGTATACAAAAATGATTGCTGAAGAAAATTTAAGTGATAAAGTAAAAGAATATGTTGGTTATTTAGCTTTTTCAGGTAAAAATTTAAAAGTGATTGTAGATGATATTTTAGATTTATCTAGAATTGAAGCTGGTAAATTAGAATTGGCTCTAGAGGAAATAAATGTAAACCAAATTGTAAAAAGCAATTTTGTCAACTTTAAAAATCAACATAGAAATGAGTTTGTTGCTTTAGAAATTTCTACTTCAGATCATATTCCAGCAATGTTAATAGGTGATGGAGTTAGAGTGAATCAGATTTTAGCGAATTTGATGAACAATGCACTTAAATTCACCAAAAAAGGCAAGGTTTCTATACAGACCGAAATTATATCAGAAAACAAAAAAACTGCTGAAGTTAGATTCAAAATTACAGATACAGGCAGAGGAATGACTGAGGAGCAAACTGTAAAGATTTTCGAAGAATATAGGCAAACTGAGTTGGATGATAATCGAGTTTTTGGTGGTGCAGGGTTGGGTTTGTCCATTGTTAAACGTTTGGTAAGTGCTATGAATGGTTCCATTACTGTAGCAAGCGAATTGAATGTTGGTTCTACTTTTTCTGTGGAAATTCCGTTTAAAAAAGCCTTAAAAACTGCCCAAAAACCATTTATAGAAAACGAAAAATCAACCTTACAAAGTTTAAAAGGAAAACGAATTTTATTGGCAGATGATGATTTGTTGAATCAGAAAATTACAGCACATATTTTAAATAAAGAAGAAGTTATAATAACCGTTGTAAAAAATGGTTTAGAGGCTTTAGAGATATTGAATACACAAGATTTTGATGTCGCTCTTTTAGATATTAATATGCCAGAAATTACTGGTGATATGTTAATTCAGCAAAAAGCTGCTTTTAAGAAGAATACTCAAATCCCTTTTTTAGCGTTAACAGGAAATGCCACTCAAGAACACAGAGAAAATTATTTAAAACTAGGTTTTACAGATGTAATATTTAAACCTTATAAGTTTGATGAGTTGGTTGGTAAGATTGAAGGGTGTTTGTAGGTTGGTTTACCATTGTTTTCTAATTTGTTTTTTTAGGCAAAGATGTTTTAATTTCAATATCAAGCTTATTAGATAAGTTCCAATTCAGCACACTATCTCCTTGAAGTTTTTTTAATCTTTCAAGTTTTTTAATAGGGTGATTATCTAAAATTCTCATTATTTGATGTCCATATTTTTCAATTCGATCACTAGGAAAAACTAAATGGCCATAAATATAACGCTCTGAGACGTTGTTGAGAATAGACTTTAGACCTTTGTTTTTTGTGTATAAATTAATTGATAAATCATACATGAAATTTTCAATCCAGCTAACCTCTAAAACGAGAGTTCCATCTATTATTTCTCTTTCAGCTTTTAGGTAATAAGATGTGTCAGCATATTTTCTTTTATGTTCTTTAATTATTTTCCATTTCATGATGGATTTTTTATTATAAATTAAATGACTTTAATTTTTATACTTATAAGGACCGTTATTTTTTTTTTTTTTACAATTATGGATAACTTTCTCAAGTATGTCAAGTTTTACTGCTTTATGTCCAGAAAGTAATAAAGTTAACAATTTAAAATCAAATATTCACAGCAAAAAAAAATCTTACAACCTCTCCTCAATCCAGCTTTTAAAACTATAAAAATTTTGTGGAGCCACTCCATGACCAACATTGTATTCAGAATATACGTTTTGTAAACCTAAATTGTCTAAAAAAGGTTTGCTTTTTCTTGCCCAATCTACAGGTAAAACTTGGTCTACAGAACCATGAGAACAGTAGTAATCTGTTTTGATGTCTTTAGAAATAGTTTTCGGAATCATTTCAGTATTAATATAACCACTTAAAGCAATTACATGTTGTACCTTGTTTGGATACATAAAACTTAAAGAGTAGCTTAAAATGGCACCTTGGCTAAATCCTAATAAGAAAGTTTTATCAGCATTTGTGTTGTATTTTGCTTTTATTTCATCAATAAAAACGGCAATTTTATCCAAAGATTCTCTGGCTTGTTTCAGGTCAGAAAACTTACCTTTTACATCATCAAAATTAATTGCATACCAAGCATAGCCTCCATAGCCCATTTCTTGAGGTGCTTGTGCACTTATAATAAGTAGTTCTTCTGGTAATTCTTCAGCAAAAGAAAATAGATCTTCTTTGTTGCTTCCATAACCATGTAATAAAATTAATAATGGCGGATTTTCAGAAACTTTCGTTGGTTGTCTAACAATGTATTCTAAACTCATAGTTGCATTTTTGTGATGTTCAATGTTGAAATATAATCAGATGATACATTCAAAATTGATGGTTTAATGAATCCCACTTTTCAGCAGGATTTGAATTAAAAATGTAATGAAATTGGCTTTTTTGAAATTTACCCTAAATTCCTTGAAACCAATTTTGAAAGTATTCGCCAATATAAGGGACTAATTTTTCTTCACCTTTAAAAGCGCCAAACAGAGAAATGAACCAGCAAATAAATAGCAAAACACCAACAATTAAACCTGCAGTACTTCCTAAAAATTCTACTATGATTAAACCGTTTAAAAATTGCGCTAAATTTAATCCAACATTTTGTCTTACATAAAAGCTCGTAAAAGAGTTCTTTTTGTTTAAATTCATTACAAAAGCAATAATTAGACCTATAACCCAAAAATGACTAATGATGGCTGCAATTTTACCTTCGCTTACAGTTTCTTCATTATTTATGTTTATTCTTTCCATTTTATATTATTTTAAAATTAATTGATTGTTTGCAAAAACTCCGTAAACATTTCCTTTCAGTTTTTTGTTGATAAAAGGGCTGTTTTTAGAAGTCGATAAAATTTGTTCTTTTGTAAAAGTTACGTCGCTATTTGGGTCAAATAAAGTTATATCAGCAATGTTTCCTTCTTTTATAGCGTGATTTTCAATTCCAAAAATTTCTTTTGGTTTTGTTGTGATGCAGTTGATAAAATCCTCTAAATCTAAAACCGAATTTATAGCGCCAAAAATAGTTTCTAAACCAATAATACCATCTTTTGCTTCGCTAAATTCTACTTTTTTATGTTCAATATCAATAGGATTATGATCGGAAGTTATGATGTCTATCGCCCCAGATTTCACTCCTTTTTGTAGTGCTTTTAGATCATCTTTAGTTCTTAAAGGCGGATTCGTTTTAAAATTACTATCAAAACCATGCAGTTCGTTATCTGTCAAAACCAAGTGATGTGCAGCAACACTACAGGTAACTTTCAGTCCTTTTTTCTTGGCGTCTTTAATTAATTCAACCGATTTTGCTGATGAAATTGTTGGAATGTGTAATTTTCCTCCTGTATATTCTAATAAAAATAAGTCTCTGGCAATTTGAATGTGTTCAGCCAAAGCAGGAATTCCTTTCAAACCTAATTTAGTACTGTTAATACCTTCGTTTGCAATTCCTTCTCCAGCAATTTTGTTGTTTTTTGGGAAACTCAATACCAAACCATCAAAATTTTGAGCGTATAAAAGAGCAACTTTCATTAAGTTGTCGTTTTCAATGGGTTTGTTATAATCGCCAAAAGCAATTGCTCCAGATTGTTGCATGTCATATAATTCAGCCATGTCAATTCCTTCGCTATTTTTTGTCAAAGCAGCAATTGGGTGTAAATTTACAGCTGAATTTTGAGCTTTATTAATTAAAAACTCAACATCAGATTTCGAGTCAATAATAGGGTTTGTGTTCGAATTTACAGCAATTGCAGTGAAACCACTTTTTGCAGCAACTTGCAAGCCGTTTTTAATGGTTTCTCGTTCTTCGAAACCAGGTTCACCTAAAGAAACACTGGTGTCAAACCATCCACAAGAAACGTGCAAATTCTCAACGTTTACAACTATATAGTTCTCTTTTTGCTGAATTGAATCTTCAATTTTTTCAATTTTCCCATCACTAATTAAAATATCTTTTTTCTGTTGATGATAAGGACTTAATGCATCTATAATTGTTGCATTTTTAAGAAGCGTACTCATACTCATGGTTTATAGAATTTTAAAATCAAAATTTCTAATAACAAAGATACAATTGCCAAGGCTAAAAACCATTTCCAAAGCCAATGAACTTCATTTTTATTATTTAGGTTGATGAAAAAATCTTCAATGGAAGAAGTGAAATTTATTTCTGAATTCATGTCTTTCAGAGTGTTAATGTCTAAAAATTGCAGCAAACTTTCTTCTTTAGGGTTGTTGAAAGCGATGGTTTGTAGCGTATCTTTTTTTCTGATGATGTGATAAAAGCCAGCATCAGTAGGATTGTTTTTTGTGGTAATCGTTACTTTATTTTGATACGTTTGTTGTGGAGGAATAAATGATAAATTTGAATTTACAACCGATAAAATTTCATCTTTTTCAATTTCAGTCTCAACATCAATCACATTTTCAGTATCTAAATAATAGAATAATTTAGAGTGTTGAAAGCTTAATTTTCCAAAATTATAAAAAACAGGCACAATTAATGGCGAATTTAAGAAGTTACTATTTTCTTTGGATAGCGAACTCGAAATCCAAAAGATGTTGCCATTAGCATTATTTATTTGACTTATAAATCCTGTGTTGTTTTCAAAAGAGATAATTTTACTGCTATTTTTAGATTGAATAGGGTAGTGGCTTTTTACAATCGGATATTGAAAATTATTTACTTTTTTAGAAAATACATTTTTAAATAAAGGATGATTAAAGTTGATACTTGTAATTTTTAAAGTGTCAGAAATCTTCGATTGTATTTTTGCATTTGCAACAGAATTCAAAAATAAATTATATGATTGTAGCTCTATTTTTGAATTTGGTATGATGACAATTGTGCCTCCTTTTTTTGAAAAATCTAAGAGACTTTTTGATAAACTTTCAGGGATGTTTTCTAACTCATTTAAGAGGATAATTTGTTGTTTTGGAATGCTATTATAATTTACATTTTGAGTCGTAGATTCTGTAAAGTTAAATTCGTCTTTTGTGTAAATTTTAGATAAGAAATCAGCATTGTTTCCAATGCTTAAAACGTTCACTTTTTTGGTTGAATTTAAGCTGAAATAAAAAGTATTGTCAAAAGAAAAAGTATCGCTAAAAGTAAGTGTAATTTTCCCTAAAAATTTTGGTTGATTTTGTATGGTGAATAAAATAGTTTTGGTAGCGTTTTTATCAATAGAGAAGGACTGTTTGCTAATCAGTTTTTCATCGTTAAAAATAGCAATTGGAATGTTGTCTTTTGCTTCACCTTGGTTTTTTATAAGAATATTTACGGTCAGGTTTTCGGTATTTGTGTTGTTGATAAAAACGCTGTCAATAGAAATATTGTTTTTCTTGGTAGCTTCTAGCTTTATACTCGAAAAAACAGGTGTTACATTTGTAAACTCACTATTGTAAGTGTTCTGAAAATCAGATATTAAAATGTTTTTATGTAAAGTGTTTGTTTTAGTTTTGTTGATGTTGTTTATTTTCAATAAAACAGTACTTAAATCTACTTTTTGAGCCGTATTTTTAATATTTAAAAGGGCTTTTTTAAGTTCTTCAAAAGTAATGTCCGAAGAAAAATTAGTATTCGTTTGTAAAGAATACAAATCTTTTTCAGAAGCATTCTCTATAATTTCTTGCGCTGCAATTTGGAGTAAATTTCCTTTTGCTCCAGTTGCATTTGTGCTTAAAGAATTGTCTAAATAAATAAAAGTATGTTGTTTTGTGTCTGTATTTTTATCGCTAAAATAAGGTTGAGAAAATGCAAAAAGTATCGCTGTAAATAATAGCATTCTAGTGGCTAGAATTAACCATTTTTTTATACGTGAACTCTTACGAGTTTGCTGCACTAATTTCTTTAAAAAAGCAACATTGGTAAAGGGCACTTTTACAAATTTTTGCAACTGAAAAAGATGTATAATTATAGGGATAATTAACAGTGCTAAAAAGTATAAAACTTCAGGATTTTTAAATTGCATTTAGTTGTTGAATTAGTATTTAGCAGCGCCAATATTTTCTGAACTTTTTTTGATAAAAACTCGTAAATCTTCGTTCGATTTTTCTAAATCTTCTTTTCGTAAATACATCATATGTCCACTTCTATATCCTTTAAAAAACATCCTGTTTTTCATTTTTCCACTTGGGTCAATTTTTCCCATTGTGTATTTTGCAACAGAATAAGTTGTGGCTCCATCATAATAACCAGACTGTACCAAAACTTGTAAATATGGGTTTTGTGCCATCGCTTTTCGAAGGCTTTCTCTAGCGTCTTCATTTTCAAAATTCCATTTTCCAACAGGACCAAACATATTGTATTTTACATCTGTTTTAAAGTTTAAAATATTTTGAGTGTAATAATTCATAGCTGGTGTAAAAGAATGTAACCAAGAAGTTAATTCTGGGCTATAATCAGGACTTGTGCCTATTTCTTCCCTATCAACTCCTAAATATCTGCTGTCTAAACGTCCAATAGTTTGACCGTTTTTATCACGTAAAAGTTCTTTCCAGAAAAAACTAGGTTTCATTTCTAAGTTTTGTTGTAATAAAACTCTTTTTTTAATTCCTGTTAAACGAGACATTTTTTCAGCAACCCTATTTCTTTCTTCTTTAGAGATGTTGCCACCTTTGGAAATTGCAGGTAATAATTCGTTGTAAGAAAAAAGCTCTGCTTCAGGTAAAATTTCCTCTAAATCTTTTTGTTGTAAGTCTACAGGCAACATTTTATGGTACCAAGCAGTTGCAGTAAAATAAGGTAAATTCATAGCAATATCTTCAGAACTACCAGTTCTAATCACTTTATAATCTGCAGGCGAAACCATAATTACACCATTCAAATACATCCATTGTCTGCTTTGCAGTTCGTTTGCTAATTGCATCACTCTTGTGCCTCCATAACTTTCTCCAATAATATATTTTGGTGATAACCAACGATTATTTCTGGTCATAAAAGTCGTTAACCAATCTGCTAAATATTTTGCATCTGCATTTACACCAAAGAAATATTTGTTATCAATCTTTTCTCCTTTTTCTAAAACTGGTCTTGAGTAGCCTGTATTTACTGGATTTATAAAAACAATATCTGCAACATCTAACACAGAATAAGGATTGTCTTGAATTCCATAAGGCTGAATTGGATTCCCTTCCTCATCAATCTTTAAATTTTTTGGACCTGTATAAGCAATATGCATCCAAACAGAAGCAGAACCTGGACCACCATTAAAAGACATGATTAAGGGTCTTTTAGAACTATCTTTTACATCTGTTCTTGAATAATAAGTATAATTTAAAGTCGCCACAATTTTTCCATTGCTATTCCAAACAGGTTGCATTCCAGTTGTTGCTTTGTAAGGAACGTTTTTACCTTTAATAATCACAGAATTTGTAGTAACTACAGTTGTGTCTAAAGGAATTCTAGGATCTTGAGCAGTAATAACTTGATAGCTTAAAAAAGCAAGTACAAAAAGAATATTTTTCATGATGTTTGAATTAGATGACTAAATTATCACAAATAAAATTAATATTGATACGTTGTTAATTTCTAATTAAAACTTTTCGAAAACTCCCAATCCAAAAAGAGCAAAATCGTATTTTACAGGATCGTTTTTATCTAGTTTTCTTAAATTTAAATCCAATTCAGCTAATGCTTTCCAGTCGTTTTGTTTTCTTGTAAGTATTTTTAATTTGCGAGCAACATTGCCTGAATGTACATCTAAAGGACAAGATAAAAATGCAGGATTGTGCGTTTGCCAAATCCCAAAATCTACACCAGCTTTGTCATTTCTAACCATCCATCGTAAAAACATATTGATTCGTTTTGCAGCCGAGTTTTTTAAAGGATCTGAAACGTGTTTTTGTGTTCTTTGTTGATGATCAACTTCAAAAAATAATTTTTTAAAGTTATGAATCGCAATTTGGTAGTTTTTTGTGTCATCTTTAATTAATAACGCATTTTCTAAACCTTGATGATTTTTGTAAATATGTTGTAGCGATTTTATAAACTGTTTAAAATCGACTGAATTGAAGGTTCTGTGCACAAAACTATCAAAAGAATCTAAATCTTTTTCTTGATGATTGATGATGAAATCGTGAGGAGAATTGTCCAACAATTCCATCATTTTATAAGAATTTTTAATAATCATGGTTCTGTTTCCCCAGGAAATAGTGGCAGCTAAAAAAGCGGCAATTTCGATATCTTCTTTTTTCGAAAATAAATGCGGAATTTGAATAGGATCAGATTCAATGAATTTTGGATTGTTGTATAACGTAACTTTCTCGTCTAAAAATTCTTTGAGTTCGGCTTTTTTCATCTTAAGATTCAGGAATAAAAGCTAGTAAAAGAAAAAAGCAATTATAAGAACCATGTAATAAAATAGACCATTGCAAACCAAAACGAACTCTAATATATCCAAAATAACCACCAACTAATAACTGTGGTAATACTAAAATTGGCGATAATAAAAGTACACTTGTGGTAAAATCAAAATTGCTAATATGTACAAAACCAAAAAGCAGCGTAAGTACATAAAAACCTATTTTAAAAGATTTTGGTGATTTAAAAGATGTAATTGGACCTCTGAAAATTACTTCTTCAATAGCAGGCACAATGATAGCACCAGTAAGAATAATCAAAAATTTGCTCATGCCAGCAAACATTTCTTCAACTTTATGATTATCCATATTTATCCAATTCATTTCTTCGAAAAGTGCAAAAATTGGAGTGATAATAATCCCAGTTAAAATGCTGATAATAAGAATATGAAAAAAGATCTTAAAACGATATTTTAAGTCTTTATTGTCGTCTTTTTCTAATATTGGATTTTTAAGATAGTTGATAAGGTTTAGAAATGTTTCTTTCATTTTTATGTTTACCAATAAGTAGTAAAAAAGAGGTTATTGTTACAATATTTAGATAATTTTTCCATCTTTCATGGTTAATTTTCTATCAGCCATATTTGCAAGCGTTTCATTATGAGTTACTAAAACAAAGGTTTGGCCAAATTGATCACGTAATTTAAAAAATAATTCGTGTAAGTTTTTGGCAGATTCGCTATCTAAATTTCCACTTGGTTCATCAGCTAAAATAACTGAAGGATTGTTAATTAAAGCTCTTGCAACTGCAACTCTTTGTTGTTCACCTCCAGAAAGTTCGTTTGGTTTGTGGTGTATTCTGTGAGATAATCCTAAAAATTCTAGTAATTCTTTGGCTCTTTTTTCGGCTTCTTTTTTAGATTTTTTCCCAATAAAAGCAGGAATACACACATTTTCTAAGGCAGAAAATTCTGGCAATAATTGATGAAACTGAAATATAAACCCAATATGATTGTTTCTAAATTCGGAAAGTTGCTTGTCAGAAAGGTTTTTTAATGAAATATCGTTGATGGATAACTCAAAATCTTCCTCTTTAATAGGTTTATCTAAAGTGCCTAAAATTTGCAATAAAGTTGTTTTTCCTGCTCCAGAAGGACCAACAATAGCAACGATTTCACCCTTTTTTATTTCTAAATCTAATCCTTTTAAAACTTCAACATCACCATAATATTTATGGATATTTTTTGTTACAATCATAGTTTTTATATCGATGTACGAATGTATAAAAAAACGGATATACTTTTTTAAGTAGATCCGTTTTTCTTGAAAGTTGCGTAGTTTTTTTGTTAAAAAATATTTTTCAATTTATTATAATCGATAAAATATACAAGTCTTACAGAAACTGTGTGCCTTTGAGATTGCTCGAATAAATTATTCAAATTCTCGAAAAAATCTAACCTAGAATCTAAGTCCGAATTAAAAATTGAATTTCTATAAAATGCAATTAACTGACTTCCTGGAGCAAATTGCCAGATATAGTTTAAATCTAAATTCCAGCTGTTAAAGTTCACGTCATTACCTACATAATCGGAATTTGGATACAATTTTCCATCAGAAAATAAATTAGCATAAGAATTGTATTTTACTGAACCCCAATAATGCCTAAAACTGATTGATAACGAAGAGTTTGTACTAAAACTGTATTTACCAGAAATAGTATTTGTGTAACTTTTTCGATCTCTAAAACCAAAAATAATATTGTCAGCAGTTTCATCTACATATCCTTGATCGTCTAAAGTTTTGTTATAGTTTAAGCTATATCTTAATGAAAATTGGTTGTTAAAACGATATCTTGGAGCTACACTAAATCCATAACTTACTTTAGGATTATCTGTAAAGCTTGTGTTGTAAGCATTTGCGCTTACTTCCAATTTTTTCTGTGAATTTGTTTCAAACCAGACATTCGCATTTATATTTTCTGGTTGCAAAAAAAACTGACCACTTGTAGTGCCTTGTCTTGGCTCAAAAAAATCTTTATTTTCACTTCCGTAATTTAAATTACCACCAAAAGAAAAACGTCCTCTAGTTTGTGCATTTCCTCCAACTCCAGCATTGTAACCTGTGTAAATTCCAGAAAAATGCTGATAATTTAAATTATGATATGAATTTATCCTAATATTATTGAAGTTTTTAGTGGGTTGCACAGTGTTCCAACCTAAATTTCCATAAATAGTTTGTTGATCGTTTGAAAATAAAATACCTAAATCGTTTGGGTTAAAGTCTTTGTTTTCAAAATTATACCCTAACTCCCAGAACCAGTTTTCAAAGTCATACCCAAAGCTATTATCAAAAGTATAACCAGTATTTGGTTCATTTACATCATCAGAAATATTACTCATTCTAAAAGAACCATCAGCATTGTATTTGCTGTCCTTCGTTTCTATATGCCAATCTAAAGCAGTTACGTTTGCATCTCTAAAACGTCCATCTCTTGTAACATTTGTGTTGATCAAAGAAACACTTGAATTTTGATTAAATTGTTGGTCTAATACTAAGATATTAAAGTTTGTAAAAGGATCTATAACTTCTTTTCTCGTATTTATTTCCTCAGTAATTGTACCATTATTATTTGTTGATGTTCTTGTTTGTATGGTTGCTTCTGTTTTTTGAGTGATGGCATTAAAAAATCCAATTCCAAGTCCGTTTTTTGTTCTTCCTGATATTTTAACGGCATTTATCATGGTTACTTTTCCAGGATAATCAATTATTTCTTCGTTTATTTTTTGATTATTTGTCCCAAAATTATCTTGATTTATTAAGGTTGATGAAACATCAAATTGATCAATTGGTGAGGCTCCAATTCTTCTTGAATAAAATAAATTGGCAGTGTTAAAAAGCTCTGTGCCTTCTGTGAAAAATTGTCTTTGTTCTGTAAATTGTTGCTCAAAAGGGCCTAGATTTAAAACGACATCATCAAAACCAACTTGACTAAAATCAGGAATAAGAGTGGCATCCAACGTGAAATTTTCTGTGATACCATATTTAATGTCCATTCCAACACTCCAATCAAATTCGGTATTTCCTTCAAAAGAATTCGTGGTTGCAGAAGCATAAGGATATAAATTTAATCTTGTAGAAGTTTTTATATTTCTAAAATCTTCAACCAATCCATCATATTGTGTCCATCTTCCAACAGTGTTATCTACATGTGTCCAAGTATGTTGTTCATTCAGTTTTTCTAATCTTCTATGAAAATTAAATCCCCAAGATTGTACTGGTCTATTTGCAAAACGTAAAGCTCTGTAAGGTATTTCTATTTCTACATTCCAACCTTTGTCAGTAATTTTTGTAGCAGCATCCCAAACAGCACTCCAGTTTAAATCTTCATTTCCATTAGATACTTTTGCATCTGCTTGGTTTCCTGTAACTTGAACAATAAATTCAAAAGGATTTTGACCATCATCATTTGGATTGATGGTTACCAAGAAAAAATCAGCAATTGAAAAGTTATCTCTTACAGCAAATTCACTTGGAATATTTTCAGGATCAGGATCATTCATTTGTGCTGAAATATAAACAGCATCATCATCATAAACTACTTTAACTTTGGTCTGATACTCAGGATTTACTAACTTACCATTTTCAGGTCTAAAAATAACAAAATCTGTTGCTATTTCTGCATTTTCCCAAGCTTCATCATTTAAAACGCCATCAATTTTTGGAGCATTCCCAACTCTTGTGGTCTTAATTGTTTTTCTGTTTTTTTGATTTTGAGCATCAATTTGATGAAAGCATAAAAATGCTATCAATAGTAATAAGATTTTTCGGAACATGTAGTTTTGGTTGATTGTTTTAAACAAAATATTTAAAATATTCTTTTAATTCAATATTTTAAATGCACTGTTTATTATTACAAAGACGCATTATGTTTTAGAATGTTACAGTTTTCAATTGTTAATTATTTCTTAAAATAGAATTATGATTAAACTTAAATGAACCAAATTCTTGTTAAGATGCTCAGGTTAATAAAAGTTCAAATTCCTTAACAAACTGTGGTTTTTAATTTAAAGATAATTTTATTAAAAATTTTACAAATCTTCTTCTTTGAATTTGTATTTTTGCTTTCGTTAAAAATACGATACAGATGAACTTACACGAATATCAAGGTAAAGAAATACTAAATAGTTTTGGCGTTAGAATTCAAAGAGGAATTGTAGCAAGTACTCCAATAGAAGCAGTTGCAGCAGC
>Ga0115567_10003865_pt1 | contig 14682 bp, 19 predicted proteins | sample COGITO_mtgs_1204_2_FD_88679 | JGI IMG/M metagenome (GOLD analysis project Ga0115567, IMG submission 88679) | Pelagic marine microbial communities from North Sea - COGITO_mtgs_120412 | ecosystem: Environmental > Aquatic > Marine > Epipelagic | place: Germany:Helgoland, sampling site Kabeltonne... | reverse complement strand
CGGTCGGCTATGGTCGTGCTTGCGTACATGATGCACAAAACTGGGCTTGGTCTGGATCACACGTGCGTCCCCGCTGCAAATGGGTCTTGCATCCCTTCATAAAGAGTGCGAATTATGATCCTTTCCTCGATGGGGATTTTCAAGATCAAACGGCCCGATTATTCTCTGAGTTGGCGAGGCGATCAGGCTACGAGATGTACGAGAGAAGCGGATGGTGTGCCCAAATGCCGGGTTCTTGCATCAGTTGCGAGTTTTCGAAGAGGCAAAGAGCGATCCAGGGGCTGACTTCGGGGTCGCACTGAAGTCACTCTCGGAGAAGCACACAGAACCCGGGCCACTGGTGCGGCAGTGTCTAGCAACGCTGGGAGACAGTGCCCCACGAGCAACAATGGGCGACGTCTCAACGCCCCGGTTGGGCCCCAATCTTCCAATCACAATCGAATGAGATCCATCTTTGTCCTTCTGAGTACGAACGCACAGGCATGCGGTGCACAACAAAAAACGAGCGACACAAGCATTCAAGCGACACTGGTAGGATTCTTTACTCTAAGAGGAGATACGTGAGGAGGCGGAAAGCGGATACATATACAACAGGGACTGCGGCTCGCTAAATGGGCGGAGTGGGACATGTAAATATAAATAGGAGATATCAGGGCGGAGATGAAAGTCGCAGTCTGAACTCTGGAGTCTGTGAACGCGAAACTCACCACTCGATTTGCTTACGCGACGCGAAGAATCCTGGCTGTGCTGGAGAAGATTGCTCGACGTGAGGAAGGGTCGCCAAAAACACGGGGGTGTCGGCCCCTTCTGCGACGGACGATGGGGCGTTTGGACCCGCCTGCCAGTCACACAACCTTAGCCAGAGAGACTGCATTCTGCCGTCATGAATCGGATGATTGTCAGTTGGGGGCTCCAGGCACCATGTCTGTCCGCACCCAGCCGGGGCAGCAGGCGTTGAAGCGCATTCGTGTGAATGGGTCCTTCGCTGCTGACTCGACGGCGAGCAATCGCGCGACCTTTCAAAAGGACAAAGGTTAGCCCGGTATCCTCTGAATGGGGGCACTGGTCTCAATGATGGCGATTTCAAGCCATCATCTCAAGAACGGAACATGCTGGTCGTCTTGGGGCACGTGGAACCGCATTCATGCCAGCCTTGGAGACACAGTAGGCCGTGTGGTGTGGACCGGCGGTGAAGTACAGTCCGAGGTTGTTCACGCGAAGCCACATCTTACCGCGTACTACTGGCGCGGGGATGAAGGGTAGTGGCGGCAACGGGAATCCGGGATCGGGCCAACCCTGGTCCCTGCTCACACGTGCTGCCTCATTCAGCTGCGATGGGCCCTCTCCCTCGCGGAGCGGGGTCAGTTCGACCATTTATCCACTGCGACGTCTCGCAAAAAGAGCCCGAGCGCATCTTCGATATCACCCTCGCATTGAACGTCTCGAAACACCTGCGCCTTCTCAACAGAGAATCGTTCGTGCGCCCCTGCAGGAGGGCCAAGCCATAAGCATGGGCGAGCACATGGCAGGAGCTAAGAAGAGTACGGAGAGAAAGAGCGCCAAATCTGGAAGACGAACAAATCTGCACCTGAACGAGATGAAACGAACACGACGCGTGCATCAGATCGTAGTGATGGAAGTAGCGCGCGAGTGAGACGAAGCGCCCCGTAACAATTAGTTTCGAAAACTTTGCGAACTGAACCTGCAGAAAAAGCCTCATACTTCATTCCAATCGCCGCGTTGTTGATGACGCAGGATATGTCGTTGAGCCCGTCGTCTTTTAATTGCTGTGCAAAGTTCTCGACAGATCGCTGTGACGACACATCAAGCTGGTAGAAGTCGCACTGCGCCCCGCAGGCTCGAATTACCCCGGCAGCAGTTTCGCCTTTCCCTCGCTGACGCGCCGCGAGGACAATTCTATACCCCTGAGACGCCAGCTGGTTGCAGATTTCAAACCCGATGCCTCTGTTTCCTCCAGTGATGACTGCAATGCCGGGATCGCGTTCCCCTATCGAGGCGCTGCATGTCGCAGCAAGGCCTCTTGCACGTCGACTGAAGAAGGTTGGCTGACAAGAATACTGGGTCACAAATGATGCAGTGGGGGCTAAATATGCGGCGATGAGAACTGCGGCGACCAGAAGTCGCATAGCTTCAGTAGTAGGCATCGGAATCGGCGATGTATGGGAATATGGGAGTCGATACAGTAGACGTAGCCCAAAGAAATCGAGAAGATTCTGCACAAAGGACACACACGCGCTAGCGCCACTGAAGCAGCTACTGCTCTCCCACCTCGCCGCGTCAATCACACTAGCTCGCGGCGGTCGCACAGCCGAGACTGAAACAGATGGCGAAGTTCGAGGAGGCGGACCCGCGTTGGAAAGTTCGGGACTTGGGATCGGATGGCACCAACGTCAACTCCTGGTGAGTTCAAGCTCGCACTGCTGCGTTTGTTGCACACCTCTGACTATCTGAAGGCAAACAGCATCGGTCCCCGTCTTTGACTAACCTAGTGGATAGGTCTCGTTGTCTGTTTCTCGAATTTTTTCCATGCCTGCAGCTACGTGCTCACGAGTATCCTGCACGCCTCATGCTGTGGTGTGCGCGTGCGGGCCTGGCTGAGCTGCCTGAGGCGGGATACAGGCATTGGACAGAAAATGACTGCCTGCCGTGGTTCAAAGAGCGTTTCACGACCTCTTTTGATGGCAACACGATATTGTCTGGGTTTAGTGACGCTGTCCCGGGCCTGGTTGGGGAGCTGTCATGCTGGAAGCTGGAGAAGTGTGCTGGTGAGGCGAGCATTACGAAGCGCAAGGGCAAGAAGGTGATCGTCATCTACGAGCTTGAGGTGGAGATCAAGTGGGAGGCGATCCTGAGAAACGCAGCTGGTGAATCGGTGTCCAGCTCAAAGGGAGCATACAAGATGCCATGCATCGACACAGTCGAGGACATCGACAAGTTTGAGATTCAGGTAATGCAGTGAGGTCGAAAATGAGAGGACCCATGACTACCTGTAGCGATGCCATGTTATTTCATTGTGCTTCGCAAGCCGCATGCTGGAAGATCAGCGGTTTCTAGCTGCTGAAACGCCCTGCCCGCCTGGCCAGGTCAAGTGCAACAAGGACTCGAAGGAGGTGCAGGCTGCAAACGAATTTGCGAAGAAGCAAGGGCAGGCCAAGGTTCGCGAAATGATTGTCGATATGATTCTGCAGCTCAAAGCAGAGGCAGGGCAAGGATCAGCTGGCGGCACACCGGCGGGCAACGGCTCGCCTGCCGCTGCGGCCGCGTCAACTGGCGCGTCCAACGCAGCGCCGACCGAGGTTCCATTCTGCCGCTGTCTTTTTGCAGGAGCCTTGCTTTTGATGCGATTGAGTTGACACGTGCTGCATAAATCGTTGTTTGCCGGTGTGTTCCGCGTGGTGGGGGCACAGCGGGGTCCTCACCCTCCTGTATGCTCCTCCTGGGTCGAGATCGGGCCTGAATTCGGGCGCCTGCGATGATCCTGTGCATCAGGGTTTAGGCGCCCTATCCCTGAAACAGGAGGCAGAAAAGAAGAAGTCCGCATCTACTTCGAGCACCAACACAATAAACCTCTCGTCGGAGTTCAACTGTCCCGCCAGCGAGGTTCCCTACCATCAAGCTAAATCTCGGCCGCCTCTGGCCTGCAAGCAGTCGCAAATACTAAACCTGCAATCACCCTTGCAGCTCTTCGAATGCTTTACTGTCCCGCAGAAAGTCATGGCCTTCACCCAGAGCCGCGCCCAGGTCTCATCCTAATTGCTCCGCGAGCATTGGCGCGGGCCTGTTTTTGAGTCTGCCCGAGATCAGGCGAGACGTGCCGTCGGCGATGACAGTGAATAATGATTTCAGGTCAGCACTGAGGTGGGCTCATCGCTGATGCTTTTCGACGGTTCAATCGTCGGAAAGGTGATTTCGTGCGAGAAGAATGAAAAGCTCGTATGGGAATGGCGCCAGTCATCATGGGCTGCCGACGCGATTTCCACATGCATGTTGACATTCAAGGAAGATTCTCCTGGCTGTACCACTCTTTCTTTGGAGCAGACCAACATTCCTAAGGTGAGAACGCTGATTAGAAACTAAACTACATACAGTGTGGGGGAGGTTGTATGGCGGGGATGTGCGGCAACCCTGGCGCTAATGTCTCTTGTGCAGGTTGACGCTCACGGTAACGACAATGTTGGAGTCAAAGATGGTTGGAAGCGCAACTTTTTCGACCGCATCAAGATGGTGTTTGGTTACGGTGTGCCCCAGTTCTCTTAATGGGGCCCCCTTCGTCGCGGCTTGCCAAATGCGCGCACCAGTGAGGGCGAGCAGAGGCGGGAGGCGGAGCCGTGCCCAAGTTTGTCATTAGATTTCGTCGCAATTACCTCTACCCCCTACCAAATCATCTCTGAGCAATGCCAGTGATCCATGATATGGAATAATCACCCAGCGCCCTGTTCGATTACCGATCCTCGGATCCGTCGAGGTCGGATCCGTCGAGGTCGCTCATGACCTCGTAAGGGAGGTCGAGAGGTATAGGCACGGCGTATCCGAAGTAGGCGTTCGGATACTTCTTTGACGCTGTTATGAGCTCTTTGACGTGGTCCACACGTTCCCACTTGACACAAAGCTCCGCGATCGCTTGGAGATTCTCCATGTACTCCTGCTCAGTCAGGTGAAACGAGACCTGGCCGAGGTGCTTCCACATCACCTGTACCAGCCAAGGGTCAGAAAAATGCTCCTGCAAGCAACACCGGAATTTCTCGTTGCGTCACACCATGGTTGTCATAGCGACCGAAATGAGCGCAGGTAATTTACCATGATGAAAAGAAGGGGTTTTCCCAGGAACATCTGGCGCTGCAGCTGTAAATCGTACGGCGCGCCCCATTGATTCTGTAGCATAGGTTCCCGTTAGGAGCATCGTATGAGTTAGAATCGTAATGTTGTGGCTAGACAACCAAAGAGCGTTACGAGAGGATCTGGAACGTACCTCGACAAGGTCACGGAGAGCGTATCCGTCAAACTCGCCACTTTCCACCTTCCGTTTGTCCTGATTTTTTAGGTGTGTCATCGTTACCGGTTCTTGCCTCATGCACGGAACAAACCCACAAGGTCAAGTTACCTGTCACAATGAATACTATCAAACGTAAAGAGACGCAGAATGTCGCTACAGAAGGCTATCGCGCCGAGACGGCCTGCAGGTTGCAACCTGATCCCAATTCTCTTGCATAAGGGTGCGGAACGCCTCCATTGCGTCATCATCAACCTTCAGTGGTTCTCCGTCCTCATTCTGAGAGTCCCCTGCTGCTCGCAAAGCCAGCGTACCGAAAGAGAGAGCTACAGGACTGCGCTTTGACACAGGAACACTGCTGGCAGTCGCAAAAGCAGTCGAGCGCAATAGAATTGCAGGGGACTGGAAAGCCCTCGCCGACACTGCGAGCAGTGCAAACGCCAAGGTTTGGAGCGCTGTCGGCATGCTTCACTTCGAAATGTGCGACGGCGTCTCCCTTCAGGCCTTGCTCCCTTCCGTACCTGTGCGGGGTTGTCCACTTGGACGTGCAAGTCAGTCGCTTTACAGAGACAGAAAGAGTTCAAACCGAAGCCCCAGCCACGGATCCAGCAGCGCTCGTATGCGGTGTCGTGGAGCAGCGGCTGATCACCCGGCGTAGACGAAAGGATAGTCGTAGGTCGACGACTCTTTCGCTGTCTCGGGTCCCCTGGAACTCCTGTGACTTTCACATGCAGCAGAAGCCAGAGGACGGCATCAAGGATGCCTCGCCCGAAGCCCGAGAGATTGCGAACGGGGCCTTAGAAGATGATAATACGCAAGAGATACAATCAGCGGCAGCTGAAATCTCCCAAGAGATCGACAATACGGATCATCCAAGCGCGACGGCGCCCAAAGAGGCTGTTTCCAAGGTTAAGTCGCTGACATTCATTCCCAAAAGGCTGCAAGCAGTTCCGGCCGGCAGAGATTCCAGCCGGGATGCGGAAAAGCACAAAGAGCTGGTGAAGAAGAAGGTGGAAATGGTGCAGCGCGCTCAGCGACTTCTCGTGGCGCTGCCAGCGCAGCTGGAGGAAATGGACAAATCGAGACGCGATGCAGCAAAAGCTGCGCGGGCAGCAAAGAAGCGTGTAAAAGCAATTGGGGGAGAATTGGAGAAATCGGTTGGCGAAGAGCGCCGGAAGTTGAAACTAGAACATGCTGAAGAAGAGAAACAAGAAGTGGAACTGGACCGGCGAGTGGATGCAGCCCTCGAGCGAAAGGAGCGTGCGTTGCAGCTCCAGGGTGCGATTGCGTCTCTGGTTGAGTGGGTTGCACAGCAAGATGCTGAAGACAACACGAGGGCGAGCATGGAAATGCTTAGACGGCGTGTTGAAGAATTGGCTGTGCTGTTGGCGCGGGTCGCGAAGGAAATGTACTCGCCTCCGCACGAGGTTGTCAGCATTACGGTGCACATCGCCGATGCACTCGAGCCAGATGTGGATGTCCGCCATCCGCTCGTGATCGTTTCTGTGGTGGATATGCGCACAGGGCATTTCGCTAGCAAACGTCAGCGATTTCTCCCTGCGGTGCAGCAGAACGAATGTTGTGCGATACGGGAGGAGCGCGGGGACGGGATGCTAAGCTACAGGCCCGATCCAGACGGCTGCTCGTGGATCCTTCCGGTGATGACGCAGCCCTGTAGCCTCACTCAGAACTCAGAAATACTAGGTGGGAATGGACGGCGTTGGATGCAGGCGGGGGTTCAGCCTGCCTGGGAAGAGGAAATCGTGATTGACGAGGAGTTGCGGGTTCTGGAGGACAAGGAGATTGGCATCCTGTTTGAGATCGTCGACTTTGTCGCCCCTGCTGCGAGCGACGCTACCCAGTCTCAGCCTAATCGTCGCAACTACTGGAAGCGTGTTGCTTGGGCGTTTTGTCGCCCTCTCCTGCACGGTTCCACGGAGAGTGACGGCACGACGCGCGCGGCTGCACTGATGCGCGGGAACGGGCGCGAAAGCACGATGAACCGTTCCCGGAATCCCTTCTCCCGTGGGACCAAGGTGCGACTGGCGTTTCCGTCTGCGCCGTAGCGTGCTCGCAGTGTTGACTGCGGCGCTAGTGCCTTGGCCCCCCCCCCGTTCACCCTGGAACAGGCCTTGCTCGTCAATCAGCGGACCTGAATCCCAAACTAGCGATGACAGAACCCATGTCCGGCAGGTTGCACCGGGCCCAGCAGACTCGTACGTGCGCAAGGGGCTGGTCGGGCAGCGGCAGCGCCTGCAGCTCTATCGCTTCCGATCAGGGGAGCCTCGAGGAGGGTTTCGCCCTGGAGGCGACCCTGGCGGAGCGTGCCACACCTGGGCGGAGTGGGCGAGGGGCGCACGGCGATGGCGGCCGTACCCTGCGGGGCTGCATGTGACGTTGGCGGAGCGCGCGCGGCCCGCGCAAGAAATCGTCCCGCGGCAGTTGGGCTTGAGGGCGACTCTCGCACAGCCGGTGGCGGGAAAGGGCACGGTGGGGCAGGCAGCGATGCAGGGGACGTTGTGGCTGCCCGAGGCCCTGGCCAAGGGCGAGGAGGTGCGGGTGCTGGTGCCGGTCGCCGACGAGCGGCAGATCCGCCCGGGCGCCACGCTGCGCTTCGTCTTCTCCAAGCCCCACGCGTTCGTCGCACTAGCAACGGTCGCGCAGGATGCGAGCAGCGCGGCCCTCAGCTTCGTAACGCCTGTCGCGCTTCCGCCCTCGGCGCCCGACGCGCCGCTCAGCTTCCAAATCCCGGGCGGCCACGGGCTCCGCCTGCGCGGCGCGGCGCATGGAAGCCGCGGCGTTGAGGCGTGTGTCGTACGCACGCGAGCATTGCTGCCCTGGCAGACCGAGCAGGAATTGTCAGGGCCGGGGCTGCCAAGCGCCGTGGAGTCTTTCCGGAGGCAACGCACACAGACTCGGCGCGACGCGCTTAATCTTGGCGCTGCTGGAGAGCTTGCTTCGGAGGGTAGCGAATTGATGCCGCATGGCGAATTCGAAGCGGGTGGCGCGTGGTTTCGCCTTCCCAACACGCTCACCCAGCGAGTTCGGACAGGACACGGAGGGTGCTCCTGCCTGGCGTTTTCCCCAAATGGGTTGACCCTGGCAGCAGCGATGGATGCGGGATCCACAGGAGCAGACTCTGGAACCGCATACCGGATTGGGGTGTACAATTCTGTTTCTGGGGAGCTGATCCGCACTCTGCCCGGACACCGTGGTGTAATATACGACCTCTCCTGGGCTCCGGGAGGCAAGGGACCCACAGAGCTTCGACTTCTTTCGGCGTCAGGAGATCGATCCGTTCGAGTGTGGGACATTTCCACTGGAGAACTTCTTTCAGTCGCATATCTTCCCTCCTATGCTTACGCAGCCCAATTTTTTGCACATCCATCGGCCAAGCATGAATCCAAAGCCGCTCATGATCTCAACGCCCTGTTGGCCAAGCCGTCCAAACCAGGCGATGTTGTGAGCAGCAAATCCACTGTTGGCGGGGACGCCGAGTTTCAGGACCTCACTGGGTGTTCGCTGGTCGTGACCGCGAGCTTTGATTCGTCGATTCGAATTTGGCAGACCTGCGCCCCTGAGCGGCTCTCTCCGGACCCTCTTTCTGCGCGGCTTCGCTCACCAACCTTGTGCCACATTTGGTACAGCCCCTGCCCTGCCCGTGAGGAAATACATGTTTCGTGAAACAGTGGTGCTGCTTTCTAGCAGTGAATGTCGATTTCATAGTGCTGAAGTAGCATAATCACTATACATAGTGCTGAAGTAGTATAATCACTACAGGTACCCGGAGCGACAGAAAATTCAGTCAGATGGCCTGCTGGTGCTGATGATGCTCCCCTCGGCGGCGGTCCAAGCAAATGATTCAGTAATCATCTTCCTCCCGGGCTTTTCGCTGGTCGATTTGCTCGAGGTCGAGCCAACCGTTCAGCAAGAAAACATAGATGAGATTCAGCTTGCGACGAGCACAAACAGAGACGGATGGACGCATCGTGCAGGGGATGGCGACGTGGCCGAGAGGGTGCCTCTGCGTTCTTTGAGGATGCCTTGTTCGCCGATTGCCGACGGTGAGACGGATGGCGAGAATCCGCCAGACATTCCGCTGTCACTAGAAGTGCAGGCAGTTGAACGTGGAGTGCTGCTACAGCTCACGGCAGCCGAAAATGTTCCAGCATTCACTCCCTGGGCGGTGGTCGTTCCAGAGGGAGCTCCGTTTGCTGCGCCATGGACGGCGGAAGAAGACGAATCTATCCTCAAGTTGGCTGGCGAGGAGCAGGGTGGAGAGGTTTCTGCCGCAGCGATGGCGTGCATCAAGACGAAAATGGAGACAAGGCGGTCGGTGCCAGACCTTTGCGCAAGGTGGAAGCAAGTCAGAAACGGACGGCAGAGAGTGGGTGGCCGGGAGTTGACTGAAAAGCCGCAAGAATGTATTGCATTCTTTTCGGTGAGTCCACTGCTTTGGGATTTAGAACTAGAACGCCATGAGTATTACTAAAGATGAGCGCCGGTGAAAGGTGCACTAAGTGATACACGATCTGCAGGTCGGGTCGGGAGAAGAAATGGAAGCGGTGTTGACCCTGCAAGAGCCTAAGCATGAAGGCGAAAGTAATAAGCATGTAGGAGGCTTTGCTGGCGATGAGCCGCTTCTCTCCCAGCGAAGCCCTGGAAGGGATGTCGCTGGGAGCGTTCCCCTGTCCGCTCGAGCAACAGGATTGGAGCCAACTCGTGCAGGAGAAAGGAACGATGAGCTCGACGTTCGTTTCGAAATCGTGACGAGCTCGGCGGTTTCGGTTGGCGAAACCCTCGTGCTTGATTTGCCCGCATTCCGAGCAGGACCAACGTTTATGGGTTCGACCGGAGTGCGTGAAGAGAATCGCGGGCAGCTTGGATATGAGGAAGTCACCTGGATCCGATTTGGCGGATATGTCTCGTCGGGTTGTGCGCTGCAACCTGTGTGCTTCGAGACAAGGGGCGAGGAAGCGGAGCTTCGGGTGAGAGTGCGGGTACCATGTGCTGCTGGGACAGCACTTGTGTTCTCGCTCGCAGAGTTGTTCGGGTGCCCTGCGAGGGACGCCGGCGTGTTGCTTCCCCGTTCAGCTGCAAAGCTCTCTGCTGGCAGCCGACTTGCTGCGGCCCAGTCTGCCCCAGGAGGGCGCCCCCACTTTGGGGTTCGCCGGGATATACAGCGTACCCTGGCCGTGGAGCTGCAGGCGCCAGCGACAGGTGTGGCGCGCGGGGACGTTGTGCACATCCCAGCGCCGCCCGGGTTCGAGGCGGCGGCCTCAGAGGATCTGCACGTCGTCGATCTCCTCTCTACGGGCCCAGAAACCCTCTCACGCGCGGCGCGGTTCGAGACGGTTGAGAGACGCCTCGACGACAGTGCCAAGTGGGCGGGCTCGTGGCTGCCTGTCAGCACCTCCCGAGGCAAAGCATCCGCACTCGAAACGTCAGGTGAACTGCGGCTTCGCTCCGCCGTGCAGGTTCCGCCGGGGCGGCGTCTGATCCTGCTACTTCCCGAAACCGGGTCGAACCCAGCGTCTCGGAGCCTCGGTGATGCGCTGAGTCAGCACAGCGCCGAAGATGGCAGTAGCAAGTGGCAATGGCCAGCAGATATCTCCGATGCTGCCTCACGCATCATGTGCACGCTGCATGGGCGTCCATGGCTTGAGGTGGCCCAGCTTCTCATGACTCTCGAGTCCGAATCGTCACACGTGAATGCAGTAGTCGTGGTTCACAAACCGCTCGATCGAATGTTCTCGGGAGGAAGCGACGGGCGGATCGAGATGTGGGACATGACCTCCACTGGAGAGGCGGGGAGCAGTCACCCGCAAGACCTCAAGATCGAGCGCCACACTGGGAAGGACGCTGAAGCAGCAACAGACATTTTACAGGGCGCTGCGGTGTCGAGCATGCGCGCGGACAAGGAAGGTCGTTGGCTTGCGGTTCTCTCCGCAGACAATGCGGTGCGGATCCTGCGCGTGCCTTCGCTCACGGTCACGCACCGGCTGGGCGGAGTTGTTTGTGTGGGCACTGGCCAGCTGAGGCTCGACATCTCACCGGACGGGCGTTGGGTGAGCGCCGGCAGCGCCGATGGGCTGCCACGCGTGTGGCAGGTGGAGACGGGCGCGCCACTAAAGATGTTGCGCACACGCTTTGAGGGCACCCCGCCAGGCGTTTGTACGCAGCTTGTGTGGGCTCCGGCACCGGTCGGAGGAACATCCGTTGCAGCTCTTGCAGCTCTTGGGCGTCGCGCACCGGTAGTCATCTTTCGCTACGATGCAGCGGCCGAGAACGCCAGCTCTCCGCAGGCGGCGGAAGACCGTTTGGTTTCGGCTCTTGTCGGGCGCTGGGCCATCATGCTCGATGCTATTCCAGCGACGGCCACCAGGGAAGCGGACTATCCGGCATTTTCCGTAGCCCTTGCGGCGTCCGGAGCAATTTTGCCGGAGGCTGAGCAGCGCCAGATTTTTGTGGCGCTGGCAAAGCATTCAACTGTCGAGGCTGAGGGAAAGGCGCAGATCAGCGAGATGACGGGACGGATCGACCTTGAAGCTCTTTCTCGGCGGCGCGCTGCCTCCGAGTGGTCCGAGGTCCTCGACGCCCGTCAAATTGCCGCTGCTCGCAGTAGCAAGACTCGCAAGGATAGCAGTGTTCCAGAATGATAGTTGAGGGTCCGGATCAGCCGGTAGTGTAATTACAGGGAGAGGATCTTGATGTTAGTGTGTTCAGCGTGCGACCCGAAGAACGAAAGAGATCATTCGAGAGCAGCCAGAGAATACAACAACGGCGTCGCATTTTGACCACACCAACGGCGTCGCATTTTGACCACAAAAAAAGCGAACATCCAAACAAACCGGAAATGCCAGAGCACAGTCGCCGGGGAGTTTATCGCCGCGTGGCTCAGGCTGCATTTTTCTGCTCCTTCCTTTCCCTGGATGTGCCAGCCGCAGGATTTGTCGCTCCGAGTTCCTTCCGTTCTCTTGCTCAGAATAGCGTTCTGCGTCGGTCCCGCGGACAGCACATGATGGTCGCGACGCACATGTGCCAGCGCGATGATACTCAATGCAGTCGGCGTGGCTTTGTTGTGGGTGCTCTACTGGGGCATGCGGTGCTTGCATCAAACCCACTTTTAGTGTATGCGAAAGAGGCAGACCAGGAGAAGAAGCTGAAGCTGGTAAAGTCAGGATCCCTTGTGGATGTACAGCCCGGCGGGTTTACCTGGAGAATCCTATCATGATGTAGTGATGGGGAGAGGCTGCATCGGCGGCACTCATCCGGGTTGGGGTTTGGAGCGCAGGTCGTGGGGCTAAAGGGGCTGGACTATCTCCTTGCGAATTGGGAAGAGGAGACCACTCTGTGCAACTATGCTGAGGTGCAGCGCGAGCTCCTCGAGAGCAAAAACAAGAAGGAACTTCTCAAGGCCGCAACCACGAACGCATTGTTTAACAAGGTAGCGGTCATTCTGATCACTACTGTTTCCAAAACAGAGCTGGTGCCTGGGATCGTGCGAGGACGTGGGCCCTGAATATCAAGAATGGTGCTGTGCAGGACCTGAGCATGGTTGTCAAGTGCAAAAGGAATCCAACGGTCGTTCGAGAGTATCTTGGATTGTCTTCTGCTGACCATCCGCTGCACAACGTTCTCTGCCCACCGCACTTGCACGCGGAGCAAAAAAGCAAGCTGCTAGCTCACCCTCGCCGACACGATCACCCGTGTCGACACTGGTAACAGACACGGTTACACGTGTCGGTTGAGCATTTCAGTGTTACACGCGTATGTGTTGCACGTATTGACGCCGGTGCCTCACCATTTTCCGCAGCGCTTGCGACACTCGTCTTCAACGTGACGCGTTTTGCTGACTGCAGGCTGTGGCAACCATTGCAAAATTCCGCAAGACGGTCGATCCTGACGCTCTCGAGGTCCAACCCTTATCCTTGCAAGCCGCATGTGTGTGAGGACTTCTGCCGCGATTTGCTCGCCGCTCTGATGATACTTAGGACAGGAGTACATAGAGGCTGAGGAGACATTCGGCCGGCTTGTCGCAAGTGCTGATGCCATGGCGTACGGCTCTTCGTTCAGTGATTTTTCCTCGAACAACGAGTTTGCTAAGGCACGCGCTCTCCATTGATTATGTATTTGTGCTCTTGCGCCTTTGACTCCTGTTCCCCGTTTCGCAGGGAGAGCAGCAAGATGCGAAACAGAGTAAGATGCTCAACAGCTCCCGCGCCGACTTGAAGCTGGTGCGGAAAGCACTGAAAAAGATCGTCACTATCCTAGGAGTCGGGCCTGGGCAGAAAGAATAAAAGACGCACTGCTGTGCTCAATGCAATCTTGACAAGTTGCCAGATGGTATCCACTCTTGAACCCGTTCCCACCTCCACTCTACTCCCCCTCCAGCTGTGGGATGCCAGCATTGACAACGCAGGACGGAAAACACCACCTGGACGCTTGCAGACGAAGTAGAACAGAGAGACAGATACGTTTAATGACAAACAGTCGCAAACCGCAGAGCGAAAAACTGGCGACGGGCGGGGGCCGGGGGACCACAGCAGAACATATGTCCCGCCATTCTTCATTGGAATCTACCGCTGGTAACAACGAAGTTGAACCCGAATCGGGCAGCGACGGTCGGGCAGCGATTTTTTTTGACTGCTGGGGTCAAAAAATGTTGTCCATTTTACACACAAATAAAGAATGTCGTGCACCCGGAGACGTGGCTGCTGTGGAATTTTCCTGAGACCGCGCAGAGCGCACAGATGTGCGCCTAACCGCCCAGCGGGTCTCTTCGCACGTCTCTTCCAGGATATCTGATATGCTGCCGCATTCGAAGAAGAACAAGACTACCGCGGATGGCGGAGGCAGGCGCTGGACACTGTATACCACCTCATTGGTTGTCCTTTCAGCTGCTTTCGTCGTTTTCACACACTTTGGGCACAGAGTCCTTCGCGACCTTGAGGCCCGGGAACAGGTGTATGATCTGATTCCCATCAGCACCCCTCTCTGTGACCATCTCTGCAAAGCTGCTATTCCGCAGCTCGGTGTTTTGCTAGTCTGCTTGCCTCATGGGCGGCCTTTTGTGACCCTAGTATCGTCCATTTTCTAGGAACAAATGGCCGCAGTAGCAAAGCTCCAGATAGAGGTCCAGGCGTTGCGCAAGCAGCTTCGGCCGGCAAAGAATTATTCAGAGTATGCTGCTGCTCATCAAAAGTCGGATCATGTTGTTGAGTTGGAGCGGCTGATCCAACGGGCTGGGCCCGATGATGTAGCCGAGTTGCACAACCATTCGGCTAGCCACGATGCGATTGACCACGTCGCTAGAATCCATGACATGATCACGGTAGTCTCCCTACCCTCTGTCCGCAGCCGCTCTTACCAGCCGTTCCAGAGGGCACGGCATGGCGGTCAGCCCGTCGCACAAGTTCTGACACCGGTGACGGCTACGGCGATGCGCGCGCACAGGAGAAGGAGGCGACAATTCAGAATATCCAGAAGCTCCGCGGTTTGCATGGCCCGGCTAAGGTTAGACCGGCAGCGAGTATTCTAGCTGAGGCTCGGAGACTCGTCCCAGGTGAGGTTCCCGCCGTCGGCTCCAACCACACAATCGCGCACTCACGCGCGTGCACACACACACACACACACACACACACACACACACACACACACATCACCGTTCG
>Ga0115567_10003860_pt1 | contig 14689 bp, 11 predicted proteins | sample COGITO_mtgs_1204_2_FD_88679 | JGI IMG/M metagenome (GOLD analysis project Ga0115567, IMG submission 88679) | Pelagic marine microbial communities from North Sea - COGITO_mtgs_120412 | ecosystem: Environmental > Aquatic > Marine > Epipelagic | place: Germany:Helgoland, sampling site Kabeltonne... | reverse complement strand
TGATTCTCGCCATGACCAATGATGAGGTGTCAAAATCCTTGATGGACGCGGCGGCAGCCCTTGGCATGGATGCGCTCGTTGAAACGCATGACGCAGACGAACTCTGCCGCGCGGTTGACCTCGGCGCGGATATGATCGGTATCAATAATCGTGATCTAAGAACGTTCGAAACCAGTTTGGAGACCTTTGAGACCCTCGCTCCATCCGCGCCGAAAGACGCGTTATTAGTAGCGGAAAGTGGTATTTTCACGCGCGATGAGGTGGCTCGGCTCCGCATTTCCGGCGCGCAGGCATATTTGATTGGTGAAAGCTTGATGCGGCAAACCGATGTCGCCGCCGCCACGCGTGCCCTGAGACACGGATAACGCTGCCAGTCGCCCGATCCAAAGATGCCCTTGACAAAAGCGGAACATTCGCAGAACAACGCAGATGTTGCCCCTTTGTTCGAGGACGAATTCATGCTGACGAAAAAGCAAAAAGACCTATTGGTCCTGATTGATACCCGTATCCACGCCGTTGGCGTGCCACCGTCATATGACGAAATGAAGGATGCATTGGGACTCGCGTCCAAGTCCGGGATTCATCGCCTGATTACCGCGCTGGAAGAACGCGGCTTTGTCCGCCGTCTCCCTAATAAAGCGCGCGCGCTGGAAGTCATCAAAATGCCGGAAGGTTTGCAGCGGGATAAACCCCTCGAACCCGTCGCGGCCAATGATAGTTTCGAAATCCCGTTTGTTGGCAAAATCGCCGCCGGATTACCGATTGCGGCGATTGAGGATAGCTACAATCTTATGGCTGTCCCACCGTCGCTTTTGGGCAGCGGTGACCACTATGCGCTCGAAATCGAAGGCGAATCGATGATTGGGGCCGGCATTATGGATGGCGACTATGTCGTTGTGCGAAAGTCGAATACGGCCCGCAATAATGAGATCGTCGTCGCCCTTGTCGATCAGGACGAAGCCACGTTGAAACGGATTTACAAACATGACGGCATGGTCGATTTGATCGCCGAAAACCCTGATTTTCCGACAAAAACCTACGGCCCTGACCGTGTGGAGGTCCAAGGCATCCTTGTTGGCCTTGTCCGCAATTATAATTAGTGTCCGGAATTATAATTAGTCGCTGGCGCCGTATTAATCGCTAAGGTCGTCCATGCCCCAAAGTCGCTGTGAACGCCGTTTGCTACGGATGGGGACAATCCGAACAGGCGATGTTGTGCTGATATGGTATCCGCCGCTGCGTCTGAGTTCCCGCGTGTCAAGCAACATGGCGGCGCAGCCACGCCGCGCGACGGGTCCGGCGGGACGCTCCGCGAGCACGACGATATCGCTATCACGGCAGGCGTCCGGCACTTCGGACGGCTCTTCGACCACCGTCACGGTCAGCGCATTCACCTGAAAGCGGCAGGCGAGCGCATCGCAATTTGCAAAATCGTCCCGGTAGTTTGACCACTTCACGGCCGGCGTTCCGCCTGCCCGCGCAAACTGATCACGCCCATAACGATCGGCGCGCAGCGAGGTTGTTACGCCCTCATCTCCGGAGATTAGACTAAGTCGTCCCTCATCCGTGATCCGCAGATCATAGACAGGCGCGCGCGCCCAAAAGAGCGTGGCAATCGCCATGGCCAACATGCCAGCAATCGCCGCATTCCGCTTCGACAGACAGGCCACAGCAAAGCCCAAGCCATAAAGGCCAATGACCCAGGGCTGACTGGCCTTGACCGTTGCGACTGAGCCCGGAAGATCGCTGACCCACTGCGCCACACCCAGCATAAATTCGATCAACATCCCCATGATCATGAGGGGCCCGGACTCCAGCCCCACAGGCATCAATAATAGCGCAATGATCCCAAGCGCCATGACGGCTGGAAAGACCGTCATGGCCGCCATATTCGCAATCAGTCCATAATTCGCGAGCCGACCGAAATGAAGCAGCGCGAATACGCCAGTCGCCAATCCGGCGATCAGGCTTGTCCCGAAAAGCGATCCGTAAAACGCCCGTATACGATCGCGCAGCCCGTGCGCTTTCTGCCGGGGAAAACGGTCCTGCCAAGCACGGAAGACCACTACCATGGCGGCGACCGCTGCGAAGGACATTTGAAACCCGACGCTGAGAAGCGCTTCGGGGCGGATCAGCAAAGTGAGCAGTGCCGCAACGGCAACAGACCGTAAACTGATGACGCGTCGGTCAAGCAAGACAGCTAAAAAGGCAATACAGACCATGATAAAGGCCCGCTGCGTCGCCACCGACGCCCCAGACAAGCCGAGATAGGCTGTTGCCGCAAAAATTCCGATGATCGCCGCAAATTTCCGAATATCGCGCGATCGTGCCAGCCGCTCTATTGATGCCAGAATAATCGATGCGACGACATAAACGCCAAAGGCGACCATCCCCATATGTAGTCCCGAAATGGCGAGAATATGAGCGAGACCTGAGGCGCGGAGGTTTTCTGTCTGCTGCTCAGGAATATGATCACGAATACCCGTCAGGAGGGCGGCTTGAAGTCCCGCCGTATTATCGGGCGCCTGTTCCAGAACGCGGCTGGCGATCTGTCGCCGCGCTGTTTCAATTCGCGCAGTGAGCGAGTCTTTAAATGACAAATCTGCAGGGATCCGCTGCCCATCTGCGATCGCGAACCCCGTCCCTGACAAACCATCAAAGTAAGCCCGCCGCCCGGGATCATACCCGTTCGGAATTGCAGGCCCAGGCATTGGGCCGATCACCGCGTCCACTCGAATGCCATCGCCAATCTCGAATTGAGGAAAATTGCGTCCGACACGAATGCGCACCCGCTTGGGCAGGCCTGTCTCAGGAATGGGTTCACTGCCGACAAGGTCGATTTGCAAACGCCGCATCCGCCCCCCCACATCGATTCCGGAGACCCACCCCTCAAGGGTCAGGCGCTGTTCTGTCTGAACCGGCTTTGGCGACATCATATGCGCATGTCCCGCCGACCAAACAAAACCAGTCAGCATGATTGCCGCCACACCGCTCCATCCGGCGGCCCAAGGCGGGGCCTGCCACGCCAGCCCGATTGCGGCACAGGCCAGCGCAAACGCGATGACCAATGACGGCTCACTAGGCCAAGCGAAATAGGCCGCGACACCAAAGGCAAAAGCGACAATTCCGGTCTCGAACGTTAGGATGTCATTGGTCAAACCCATGCGCTGCGCATTTCGGCGCAGCACATTTATCATCAGCATTGGGCTTTCCATCAGGGCCATCATCTTGCATAGAGCGCGCCCAGATGAATGTCGCAAGCGACTTTGCGAAAGATCAGCCCCATGAGTAGTCCCGTCCGTACCCGTTTCGCGCCCTCGCCAACCGGGTTTCTGCATATTGGCGGGGCTCGGACGGCTCTGTTCAATCGCTATTTTGCTGACCATATGGGCGGGGAAATGGCGCTTCGTATCGAGGATACGGATCAGAAACGCTCAACCCCGGAAGCCACACAAGCCATTATTGACGGCCTTGACTGGCTCGGCGTGCGCCATGACGGCGAGATTGTTTTTCAAAGTAAAAACGAAGACGCGCATGCTGCGGCCGCGAGAGACCTCCTTGATCGTGGCGCCGCCTATAAATGCTATTTAAGCGCGGACGAGCTTGAGCAAGAACGAAGCAAATCACGTGAAAAGGGCACAGCGTTTCGATCCCCTTATCGCGACAGCCTGACCGGGGACGGTGAGTACGTCGTGCGCTTTCGCGTGCCGGATGGACAAACGCATATTCACGACGAAGTTCAAGGCGATATTGTCTGGGACAATGATAATTTTGACGATCTTGTTCTCCTGCGCGCAGATGGCACGCCAACCTACATGCTCGCTGTCGTCGTCGATGACCATGATATGGGCATCACACACGTTATCCGCGGCGACGATCACCTCATTAATGCCGGACGGCAGCAGCAAATATATGCGGCGCTCGGGTGGGATATTCCGGTTTGGGCGCATGTTCCGCTCATTCACGGACCGGACGGCAAGAAGTTATCCAAACGGCATGGCTCGCTTGGTGCGGAGGCTTATCGGGATATGGGATATCTGCCGTCAGGGCTGCGCAACTATTTGGTTAAACTGGGATGGGCCTATGGCGACCGGGAAATATTCCTGAAAGACCAAGATATCGCCTCGGCTTTCTCTCTGGACGGAATCAATGCCGCGCCCGCGCGACTTGATTTTGACAAGATGGATCATATCAACGCGCAGCATATCGCCGAAATAGACGCAAAAGACCTATTATCTGCCGCTCAGCCATTCTTTGAAAAAGAAGCCGGAGGTCCGATCACGCCCGTCGTCGCCGCGCGGATTGAAGCCGCCCTACCGACGCTGCGCCCGCGTTCCAAAACACTGGTCGAGCTAGCAACCAATGCGCGATATTTATTTGATGTCAGACCGCTTGAAATTACGGGGAAAACGGCAAAACCGCTTCGCAGAGATGGGACGCGTAATCTTGTCTGTGCTTTGACATCCCGGCTGGAATCTTTACAAGACGCGGCGTGGACGACGGAAAACCTCCAGTCGGTTTTAACCGACTTCGTCGCAGATCAAGAGATTGGCTTCGGCAAAATCGGGGCGCCTATCAGGGCGGCCCTTACCGCCGGTGCTCCCTCCCCAGATTTGCACGAGGTTCTGGCCCTGCTGGGTCGGACAGAGACGCTTGCCCGAGTCAATGATGCAATACCCTTGATGGGATAAAACGAAGAGAAACATGGAAAACAAAGTCAAACAAATCGGAAACTCCACAATCTCCATTGAAGGCGGCAAGAGCGCCGAATTCCCCGTCCTGACGGGGTCGATGGGGCAGCCCGCCATCGATGTTCGCGCACTGTCAAAGCAGACAGGCCATTTCACGTTTGACCCCGGCTACACGTCTACCTGTTCGACCGAATCCCAGATCACCTTTATTGACGGCGGCAAGGGGCAGCTTCTCTATCGCGGTTATCCGATCGAACAACTCGCAGAACAATCGACATTTCTCGAAGTTGCCTACCTCCTCGTCAACGGTGAGCTGCCGAACGACTCGCAATATTCAAAATTTACACAAACGATTACCAACCATACGATGTTGCATGATCAGATCGAAAGCTTCTTCCAAGGCTACAGACGTGACGCGCATCCAATGGCGATGTTGACAGGTACAGTTGGCGCATTGTCCGGTTTTTACCATGATGACCAACACACGACAGAAGACGAAGCGCGTAATATCGCCATCCATCGGATTATCGCGAAAATACCGACTCTGGCCGCCCGTTGTTACAAATATCGTGTTGGCCAGCCGCACATCTATCCCGACAATAGCTTGTCCTATGCCGGGAATTTCCTGCGCATGTGTTTCGCGGTCCCTGCCGAGCCATATGAGCTTAATCCCGTCATTGAAAAAGCGATGGATAAGATTTTCATTCTCCACGCTGACCACGAGCAAAACGCCTCGACCTCGACCGTCCGTCTCGCGGGTTCGTCAGGGGCGAACCCCTATGCGTGTATGGCTGCTGGCATTGCCTGCCTGTGGGGGCCAAGCCATGGCGGTGCGAACGAAGCCGCGCTCAACATGCTGCGCGAAATCGGCACAGTTGACCGGATCCCGGAATATGTTGCCCGTGCGCAAGATAAGGAAGACCCGTTCCGCCTGATGGGCTTTGGTCACCGTGTTTATAAGGCAACTGACCCACGCGCGACCGTCATGCGCAAGACCACGCATGAAGTGCTGGGCGAGCTCGGCATCACCAATCCCGTGCTAGAAGTCGCGATGGAACTCGAAAAAATAGCCACTAATGAGGACTATTTTGTCAAACGCGGTCTATACCCCAATGTGGACTTCTATTCTGGCATTGTCCTGTCAGCGCTCGGCTTCCCAACTGATATGTTCACCGTCTTGTTTGCCCTAGCTCGGACGACTGGCTGGATCAGTCAGTGGAATGAAATGCTGGAAGACCCGAGCCAACGAATTGGTCGTCCGCGTCAGCTCTATACAGGCTCGACAGAGCGGGACTACGTCCCAATGGGACGCCGCTAAGCGATTAAAGACAGGATCGCGGCAGCCGCCCGATCCGACGCATTATCAGACCCGGCGCCCATGCGCCGGGTTTCGTTTATCAGCTGCTCTCTCAAATTAGCCGCACGTTGCGAGTCATTGAGGATGTCAATCAGAGCGTCCGCAGGCGCAGATGTCATAATCTCGTCCTGCAAGAATTCGGGCATGAGCGGCTCGTCTAAAACACTCCCATCTGCATCCGCCGAGATATTCACCAAAGAGATAAAGCGCGGTTTGAACATAGCTCTGGCTGTCCAATAGGTTAGCGGCGACAATCGATAGATGACGCTTGTGGGTACGCCTGCCGCCGCCAACTGCGTCGTCACCGTTCCAGAACAGGCCACCGCACCGTCTATAGCGACAATCGCATCAAGAAATTCAGACTGATCGACGCAGGTCACCGCCTGATTCTGCAGCATCGGCTCAACCAAATGCCTGATGGGGTCTGCGATAACGCAGACGGCTTGCATTTCTGGATAGGCAAGCCGTAGCCGATCCATTGCCACCAATATTGCCGGTCCGACGCGCTGAATCTCCGACGGGCGGCTGCCAAAGAAGAACCCGATGGTCGTCTTTCCCGGTGACAGGTGGTGCCGATTCAGAAAACCAGTCTTATCGCCGGAAAGATAATCCTGATCCAATACGGGGTTGCCAACGAATGTTTGCGGTAATCCGGCCGCGTCGAAATAGGGCGCATCCATAGGCTGGGTCGACAAAAGGTGATCGATATATCTGGCTAAAACTTTTGCTCGGCTTGGCCGCATGGCCCAAACCTGAGGCGCGACAAATTTAATGATCTTTCCGGAGTACCCTTCCTGTTTGAGGCGTTTGGCAACTCGGACCATAAAACCCCAACTGTCTATCAGAACAACAGATTTTGGATTGGCGTCTAGAATGAGCGTCGCAGCTTCGCGCACTTTTCGCAGGACGAAACCATAGACTTTCAGACCCTCGAAAAACCCCATAATGGCTAAGCCATCAATATCCATCTGGCTCGGAAGACCTTCATCCTCCATAGCCAATCCGCCAATCGCGCGAAGTTGAATGTCGGACTTTTGTTGTCTGAGCGCGCTGGCCAAACCTGCGCCTAGATGATCGCCGGAGGGTTCTGCGGCGACGATGAAAACATCAGGACGCGCCATTATTGCCGCTTTGGCAGGCCAACAATAAACAGGCCATTTTCATCTGCCAGACGGATGGTCTCGGCGCGATCAATAACGAAGGCTTCGCCCGCATCGACGATTATCCCTGTGAGACCCGCTGCCGCCGCCAGCTGGACAGTCCGCGGACCAATTGTCGGAAGGTCGACACGATTATCCTGCCCTGGCTTTAAACGTTTCGCCAGGACACCTGCACGGCGAAGAGTGTTCCCCCGAACCGCGTCCGGCAGGCTGCTCACACGTTCGAGCATAGAATCCGTGCCCTCTTGCGCTTCCACGGCGAGGACGACACCGTCAGCGACGACGGCGCCCTGCCCGATATCTTTTTCCCCAATCAAACTGGCAACTTCCATTGCGCGCTGCGCGTCCGCCCGTTGCTCCGAAGAAATGGAATGCAGTCCCAGTGATCCCGACGGCAAAAGCAGAGATTGGCAAAGTGTTTGGGCTGACAGGATCTTGAAGCCCTTCCCTTCGAAAATCTCCATGACATGACGGAGGAGCGCATCATCCCCGCGTCGGGCCGCTTTGACTGTACCCGGCAGATATCGCATCGCTCTGAGATCAGGTTTGAAGCTGGAAAAATCGGGGCGGCCAACCGTTCCTGCCATACAAATATGGGTGACTCCCGCCTTGCTCATGAGCTTCAATAGCTTTCCGAACTTGGCCAGCGATATCCGGTGCGCGTCAGTAAACCGTCCAGGCGGGCAATCCGGATCAATTTCAATCACAGTCAAGCGCTCTTTGGACTGCTTGACGGAATTGGCGACATGCAATGGAAGGTCACCCCCACCTGCAATCAAACCGATATGGCGCGCCGCGCTCATCTTAGCGCCTCATATCGGGAAGCGTCAGGTTTCGACCATTGCTCTGCGACTGAATAAAATCGATAATTTCCATGACCAGCGGTTCATCCGCGTATAGCCGTGTCGCGTCTTCGATCCGCTCCGCCAACGTGCCTTCATAAGCGAAGAGCTGTCGATAGGCGGCCCGAAGCCGGTGGATCTGCGCACGGTCAAAGCCTCGGCGTTTGAGTCCGACGACATTCAGACCCTGCAAATTCGCGGCATTACCCATAACCAGACCGTAAGGGATTACATTGTTCGTTACTAATGCCATCCCTGCGACAAAGGCATAATCGCCAATCCGTGTATGTTGATGGATCGCACTGACTCCGCCGAGGGTGACATAGTTGCCAATATCGACATTTCCGCCAATCTGCGCGTAATTAGACAGGGTCACATGATGACCGATTTGGCATTCATGAGCGACGTGCGAACCCACCATGAAATAGCAATCGTGACCGATCCGCGTTATGGGTTTGCCGACATCCGTTCCCGGATGCACGTTCACCATTTCCCGAAAAATGCAGCGGTCACCGATCTCAATCCCGACAAGATCTCCGCCCTTATGCTTAAAGTCTTGCGGCGGATACCCCATTGAGACTTGTGGATAGAGCAGGCAATCAGCGCCAATTCGTGTTTTCCCTTCCAGCGTGATATGGCTGATCAACTTTGTGCGGTCACCGAGCGTCACGCGCGGGCCAACAATGCAGAAGGGACCAATTTCAATATCGACGCCTAGCGTTGCCGAAGGATCGACAATCGCGGTCGGGTGAATCAGAATGCTCATGACGTAACTGTCTTATGTAGACGCATCTTCAAATGCGAGCGGGCTGGCTAAGAATTCCACAGTCAAAGCCCGGACACCCTCACACGACGCCGACCCTTTAAAGCGAAAGATATTGCGCCGCACATCAAGCAATTCTGCGTGCAAGTCCAGCGTTTCTCCTGGCTCAACCGGACGGCGGAACCGGGCTTTGTCAATGCCGGTAAAGGCTAGAAAAGACTCATCTCCGACACGGTCACCCAAAACGCCGATCAACGCGCCCGTCTGCGCGACCATCTCAATCATCAACACACCGGGTAGAATTGGTCTGTTCGGAAAATGACCGCGAAAGACATCCCAGTCCGGAGATACGAACACCTGTGTTGTGATGCTGTTTCCGTCAAAAGACAGAATCCTGTCAACGAGGAGCGCAGGAGGCCCATGCGGCAATAGAGCCGCAACCGTGTCGCGTTCCATCGGAAACGTCTGCGTCATTTGCGAATCCCCCGTTTGGCTTGCGCGACAATTTTCATATGCTCCCGGATTGGCATTGCGGGTATGCCTGACCAGGTTTCGCCTGCGGGAACATTATGCATAACCCCTGCAAAGGCTGCGAGCCTCGCACCCGCACCGACATTCACGTGATCAGCAAGTCCTGCGCTACCGCCCATCATGACCCCTTCGCCAATATGGCACGAACCGGACAGTCCTACCCGCCCGGCCAGTATGCAGCCTTTCTCGAGCACGCAATTATGGGCAATTTGAACGAGGTTATCGATCTGGCAGCTGTCGTTAATTTTCGTATCGCCAAGTTGTCCACGATCAATACAGACATTGGACCCAATCCTGACATTATCGCCAATCACCACCCGCCCAACATGCGGAACCGGCATTACGGTTCCATCCGGACCAATGGCGACGCCGAAACCGTCTCCGCCAATGACCGTGCAAGCACCAATCGTCGTATTCGCGCCAATAATAGCGTGAGTGATGACCGAGTTGGGACCGATTTTCACGCCGTCACCAATAACAACGCCTGGACCGAGATGGACTGTCGGATGAATATCGGCCGTTGCGGAAATTTCCGCAGAGGTATCCGAAGTATCAACCAGAATATGCGTAGCGCGGGAGAGCTGATATTTTGGCGCTTTGCAAATAATCGGAATAATATTGCGGGCTGCAACTTGATCTGCGAGCCTGTCGGACACGAAACAGGCCGAGCCGTTGGCCGTCCCAAGAGCGTCCACATGACGCTTGTTTTCTAGGAAGCTCACATCTCCGGGTTGCGAGCCCGCTAGTCTTGCAGGTTGCCTGATTTCGGCATCGCCAAAACTCCCCTCCGGCGCGGGGAGGTCAAGACGTGCGCAAAGATCTGCCACGGACATCGGAGCAGATTGCAGCGAATAGAACCGGATATCGATCATATGAAATGAATAAGGGGCGGATACCCGCCCCTCAAAACACGTCGCGTGTCATCGCGTAACCAATGTTGATACAAGCTACTGCTGCTGACGCGGCAGTTTTTCACGCGTGACAGGCACAGTTTTCATTTGGGCATTCAGACGGGAAACAATATCCGTCGTAATGTCCGCTGGTGCGCCATAAATGACATTGGCACGATCAATGACAATATCGGCATTCCGCTCTTCGACGATTTTTTTGATGATCGACGACACTTTTGCGTCGACAAGTTGAACCGCCTTAAGTTTCGCAATTTGAATTTCACGTTGCGCGATAGCGGCGTCTTGCTGAAGCTTTTGCTCGTCTTTTTGCTGCAATTGCAGTTGCGAAACGAGCGAGGCATCACCAGCAATTTGCTCGCGTGTCTTGCCATCCATTTGCGTCATCAGGCTCTTACCGCGGGTTTGCAGCGGCGCGCCTTGCGCTTCGAGTTGTGACTTTGTCGTATTCGCCATCGTTTCGATTTGGCGTTCGATATGCTGTCCGACCTGGCTTTCAGCGTAAACCTTAGCCGTATCGACAACTAGAACCGTGCTTTGTGCGAATGCTGCGGTCGATGCGATGAGCGTTAACACGCCGCCGGCGGCAGCTTTGAACGCCGCTCGGCGCATCGTTTTAAAAGTAGACATTTTAGAACCTCGTACGTGTAGTAAACTGGAACGACTTACGATCATCAAACGGCTGTTTGACAAGCGGTTGTGTGAAATCGAAGCGAATTGGACCAAACGGACTTTCCCAGAAGATACTGGCGCCTGCCGTGACCCGCGGGTCGAGTGAGTCGACCGTTTGCTGGCAAATCAATCCGACGGCCGTTTGACCTGTACAATCCGCACCGGGTGTCAGATTCGACGTACCAGGTTGAATAACGATATTATACTGGAAGTCTTCATCCAGTAGGCCGACGGTGCCAGCCTCGACGAAGACTGAACCAAGTAGCTGTGGCAAGCCAACCGGAAAACTCACCTCGGCTGCAGCTAGGCCGAACAAGTTGCCGCCCAAAGCCTGGCGCCGACCATCAGTGCCCACGCCACCACCCGTAGGGATTAAGGTTGAGCCGGTCTCCGCGACATAGTTGATGACGCGCGGCCCAATACCCGCATTGTCAAAGCCTCGGAAGTCGAAGTTGCCTTTGAAGTACCGGTCATTCACCTGCACAGGATCACCGCCCCAGCCACGGATATATCCGCCGGAAAGCGACGCAGACGCGATCACACCCGGGAAAAGGCCTTTATAATAATTGCCGCGGACGTCCGTCCGGAGATAGCGAACATCACCGCCTGCGCCAGCAATGTCTTGGCTGAAGCGAAGATCAAAACCACCTGATGGCGTAATCGGATCATTTCTGCGGTCCCACGCAAAGGTGTAGCCGACAATTGACGATAGACGACCGCCAACCTGCTGACAAAGCGACAATAGCTGCGTATTTTGCGCCGATAGGTTGTTATTTTGAGAACTTGCGAGAATTCCGTCACACTGATTTTCTTGAGGGAATTCAATGGATTCAGACCGCAAGGAGTAACGCGTCGAGAGGCTGGTATTCTGTGTGAGTGGGAATGCCAGACCGATCTGCCCACCGGTTCGGGTGGAGCGGAACCCGGCCTCGTCGAGGAAATCGATGACGACGTCAAACAGCTCTACACTGCCCGCCAAATTCCGTCCGAGAAAACGCGGCTCGGTGAAGCGAGCATCAATCTCGCGGCGATTAGAAGATGCACGAACAACAAAACGAAGCAATTGCCCGCGTCCGCGCAAATTTCGCTGCGTGATCGACAGATCGACAAGAAACGCATCCGCCGAGGAGAAACCCGCCGAAAAGGACAATTCGCCAGTTGGTTGTTCCGTAACGCGGACTTCAACGACGGCACGGTCAGGGGACGAACCTTGCGTTTCCTCGATCTCAACGTCCTCAAAAAAGCGAAGCGCGCGAACACGATTGCGGGAACGGTCAAGTAGAATACGGTTGAACGCATCGCCTTCAACCAATTCCAACTCGCGCCGGATCACATAATCCAACGTTGTCGTATTCCCGACAATGTCGATCCGCTCAATATAGACGCGCGGCCCTTCCACCACATTGAAGACAAGATCGACAGTCTTGGTTTCGCGGTCCAAACGGAGGTCCTGTTGAATGTCGACAAAGGCGTAACCACTTGTTCCGGCAGCGAAATTCAAATTATCGATCGCAGTTTCAATTTGTGAAGAGTTGAAGACCTCTCCTTCCTGAATATTGACCAATCGCTCCAGGAAATCCTTGTTCAATGCTTCTAATTCCGTCTCAACGGAAATGTCACCCCAACGGTATTCTCCGCCTTCATCAACTGTGAAAGTGACGTAGAAATCTTCTTGGTCTGGCGTCAATTCCGCAACAGCGGACACAACGCGGAAGTCGGCAAAACCACGATTGGTATAGAAGGTCCGCAACTGCTCGCGATCATATTCGAGACGCCCTGGGTCGTAATTATCGTTGGAGCTGAAGAACTTCCACCAGACCGATTCTGTCGTGGCAATTTCCTTGCGTAGCTTGCGGTCGGAATATTCGGCATTGCCAATGAAATTGATCCGCTTGATACCCGTGACAGGACCTTCAGAAATTTCAAAAATCAAATCGACACGGTTTTGCGGTTGCTCAACGACTTTAGGCTCAACGGTCGCGCCAAACCGGCCGGATTGGCGGTACAGTTCGATAATGCGTTGGACATCTTCCTGAACCTGCGCGCGAGTAAATAGAGAGCGGGGTTCCGCGCTAATTTCGTCATTGATCTTGTCGGCTTTAAGCGACTTATTACCTTCGAAAACGACGCGGTTGATGATCGGATTTTCGATCACTTGAATAAGAACGTTCCCGTCGCGTGGGTCAATAATGACATCGGCGAATAGACCCGTCGCATAAAGCGTTTTCAAGCTCAGATCGATACGCTCTTCGGAATAGGGGTCACCCGGCGCGAATAATAGGTATGAGGCAACCGTATTGGCCTCAACACGCTGATTGCCGACAACTTGTATCGTACGAATACGGGTTGGCTGTTGAAGCGTTGGCGCGGCGCCAGCTTCAGGGATTGGCGTTTGCTGCGCATAAGTCGTGGCGGGAACAGTAAGGCATGAGAGCATGACTGCCAAAGCGAGGCAGATTGCTGCCTTCAATTTCGACAGGCGCTGTTCCATCCATATGTGGAGAGGTCGCATTCGTGGCCATCCAGTTAAGAGAGTAGGCTTCCGATATAGCCAATGTCGTTAATTGTCAGGACGACGAATAACCCCAGAAGTATGGCCATTCCGAACCTGAACCCGATTTCTTGCTTCTTCTGGCTCAGCGGTTTACCCGCGAGAGCTTCATAACCGTAGAACATGAGATGTCCACCGTCGAGCATAGGGATCGGCAGTAAATTAGCGAATCCTAATGCGACGGAAATGCCTGCACCAAGATTGAGCAAGATGAAGAGTAGATTTCTGACCCGTTCAGAGGGTGGACGCTCGGTTCGCGCAACATCAACAGTCACTTTTCCCGTCATCGCGCCAATACGCAAGAATGACCCCAGTTGCTTTCCGTCTTCCTTGCCTTTGAATATCCGGCCAATATAACCACCCGTCGCGGACAAGGTCCTGCCGACCTGCTTCGTACCGTAAACCAGCGCGGTTGCGGGATTATAGCGGCGGGATTCGAACTCTGCCTCGGACGATAAGCGCACGCCGAATTGTCCGCGAGTCATACGGCCTCCGACAAAATCCTCATCTTCAATCATGCGCGGCGTCACCGTCAGAGACACGGGCGAACCGCTCCGATCAATTACAGTGTCAATCGAGGTGTTACCACGGAGCTGAATATACTGGCTCATCTCAACCCAATCATCGATAGGGCGGCCATCCATTTCAACGATCCGGTCGCCAGGCTCAATACCTGCGACTGCCGCAGGGCTCCCGGCTTCAACTTCGCCGATCAACGCTTCCGGATGGCGTGTCCCAATCCAAAGTACGGCAACGCCGAACAGGATTGCCGCGAGAAGGAAATTTGCGATGGGGCCAGCAAGAACGACAAGCGCGCGTTGCCAGACCGGGCGGAAATGGAAGATATCGGAAACATCCGATTGCTCAGCCCGAATTTTATCAAGCGCCTCAGCATCGGGGTTTGACGCCGCCCCGGCATCGCCGGCAAATTTCACATAGCCACCAAGCGGAATACGGGAGACCGCCCATGTCGTCCCGGACTTTGCCTGACGCTTCCAGATGGGACGCCCAAAACCGATAGAAAACCGCTCGACCTTCATCTTGAACATGCGTGCAACACTATAGTGACCCAGCTCGTGAAAGAAGATCAAACCAGAGATAACGGCTAAGAATACGAAGGCCGCGAAAAGGATATAGAGTATGTCTATGAGCACGGTATCCTGCAAATAACAGCCCGATTCCGGACCGAGCGTATGATTGCCCCGAACGCGATA
>Ga0115567_10003854_pt1 | contig 14705 bp, 7 predicted proteins | sample COGITO_mtgs_1204_2_FD_88679 | JGI IMG/M metagenome (GOLD analysis project Ga0115567, IMG submission 88679) | Pelagic marine microbial communities from North Sea - COGITO_mtgs_120412 | ecosystem: Environmental > Aquatic > Marine > Epipelagic | place: Germany:Helgoland, sampling site Kabeltonne... | reverse complement strand
GAAATTAGCAATAAAGAGATTGTTGACGTTGCCCTTCTCTCTCTCTGCGGGTGGTGTTGGCATCGCTGCCCTGTTGTGGTGGTCCCCCCCCGGCTGTGCTAGCGCGGGGGGTCCATTTTGAAACTGTACAGCTCCCAGTCAAAAGAAATCAGCGCCAAATCACCCCGAAACCGGGATACGAATTTTGGGACCTAAACCAGAACACAAATTCGAAACTCACACGTGAAACCTCTTTTGGCGAATTTTGGGAACCATCCAGTCCAGTTTAGTCCAGCGCTCACACGACTCGTCTGGCTCTCGTCTTAGAGGTCCCGGAATTGTCTTCAGTTGTTTTAACAACTCTTTCACGATCTGTTACCGACGAGCAATGACGTCTCGACAACCCACCTTGTCAACCAAATTCTCGATTTTGTCAACTTCGAAGGTCAATCTACGTGAGAACGAGATGATGTGGCATGGGTATCAAAAATCTCAACAACATGAAATGATGCTCTTCAACACTTCCAGTTATTTATGCAATGGGTGTTTGCAGTCTGGCACTGTGTGGGGGGGGCTTCCCAGAATTTCGTCTGTGCTCGCGACGCACTAGTTTTAAATCGGAATTTGCGCAGATCTGTACCCCGTCAGGCCAACCATCTCGCAGTGGAAGAGGCATCGGTGCCTGAACTGACGCGCCGAGCTAAGTGGAGCAACGAGGAAGAAATGAAAACGAGGCAGGCATGTTCCGCTAGTGTGGACAACCTCCCAAGCCAACCCAATTATTCTGACTGAATATTGGGTGGAGCCACCCCTTTGACAGGGTCGACTAGGAATACCTAGAAGAGCGCTCTTGGCTGTTTACCGTGGGCACACAAGTGCGGTCACCTCTGCTTGCTGTTTCGTTCTTGGCGAGCAAGAATTTCTTTTCACAGGGTTACGCATCCATGCATGCTTTGCCATTCAGGATGTTCACAAAACTTCATGTTGTTGCGCCCCGTTGTGCTGGCTGTACGCGCAAGATTCAAATGCATAATCGGGTTTTACAGAGGCATCCAGTGTGTGGAGTTCTCCCTGTCATTTCTGATTTCCGTTTACTGCTGACAACTTCGGTGAAATCAGGTCATCCGATTGCACAATCCGAATGATCAACGTTGAAACGTCTCGCACGATCCGAGTCTTCGAGGGGCATCAGGGAGCAGTGTCATCACTTGCCGTACACAAAGTTATCGGAAGTGAATGGTGCCCGCCCTCATTGGTGTAAAATTTACGGCAACCCAGGAAACATGTTTAACACATTGATTGAGTTGACATGCGGTACCTCACATATCTTTGAAATTAAGCCTCCCACTCTTTCGACTCATGCACGAAACTTATTCATGATGAGGCAGCCAAGTTGCCGAGTCAAGACATTTGATCCAAACACTTTGCCCCGTGTGGAACGAGCCGGATGAGGACGTTTTTGAATTTGAGCTGACCAGGTGTTTTGTCTGGTAGTGAAAAATTGGTTGCTTATTAGTCTTGATGCTCATTAGTCTTGATAAGGTGCTCAATTAATTTCCAAGCTTTCTTCCTTACACTGTGCAGCACCAAAAAAATCATAAGCGTTCGAGCGTTTGATTGGAATCGAATGGGGCAACATGACTTTATTGGTGCGCACTCGTGAACTCTCCTTTGGAAAGTGGGGTTTGGCAATCAATCGACGTGCCCTGAGGTATTTGTTCCAGGAAACTTTGAATTGGGATTGGAGGAGGATATTTTGGTAGGGAAGGCTGTTGAAAATCCAGTGATTACGTGCTGGTACCCGCTTCATTACAAGGGAATTTCAAGGGGACGTGGAAAACTCAAACTCGAGTTTCGGTGCAACATTTACCTCGCAACCAATACCGTGCCGAGACTTGCTTACGATTCTGGAAACTTTCAGTCTTCGAAACGATCTGTTTCGAACAGCCACATCTTGAATAGGGTGATGCACAGGTGGTCGAATCGGTACATGAAGCTGACCGTCAAGCTAGTTGCAGGGAAAGAATTGCCGCGCATGGATCGGTTTGGTCTGTGTGATCCCTTCGTGAAAATTAAGATCACGTCTATCCCACCCACGTGCTACAACATCACGTTTTTGAGAATTGCACCCGCTTTGTATGATCTATCCGCATTTGCATTGCAAAGCACTTGAATTGCTGATTCAGAGATGAATTTGCTTGAAGGGACAAACCCGTTGTACACCTCTTCTCCGGCTCATTTGATACAAAAGCGCACATGTGGGACATAAAAACAGTTTGCTCCCGAGTCCCAGTCAAACTAACCGATTCCATACCTCTTCGCTTGCTTTGTGTGAGTAATCCATTGTTGTTCTGTGTGAGTCACTAAGATTTCATTATGTTTTTACGTCAAGTTGTCTCTTGTCTCCCTCTGTCTCTGTCTCTTTCTCTTTACATTCGAATATTTGAGAGTCAATAATACCACGTAAACACACACACACACGCACACAACATGAATGTACCTTAAAGAAACACCTTTCCCTGATCGCAAAACATCCTCTTGGGTCAGGGAAAGGTGTTGCATGGCTTTGTCTCGCACGATCGACAGGTTTCAAAAATCTGCTGTGCTGACGTTCTTCACACTCATTGTCTGTTAACAGCATCCTTGGACCACACTGTCATCGTGTGGAACATTAAAAACCGGTATCAACCCATGCTTGTAGCTTTCTCCCAACAGTGCTTTTGCCGCGGTTGCATAAATGTAAAAACATAAAACATATTTATGCCACTGATGTAAGTCGTTCCAGACTGTGGGTGAACATCTGTTCCAATCCTGCAGACCTGAAAATTTGATTTCTTGATACCAGCTCCCCAGTGAACTGAGACATGACAGGTCGCAACTGAAGAGGCTGCTAATTTCTTCACCGGTGACGTCTGTCTCGATTCACTCTGTGATGATGGACGAGATTCCGGACGTGAATTTGGAAGAAATTACATCTCAAGCAAAGATTAAACTCCAGGTGAAGAGGACAGACACGTATCTGCCGGGAAAGTTCCTTGTCATCACGTTTTCCTTGTCTGCAGATGTGCGTATTAAGATTTCGGTTGATGACAACACGAGACATGTGATTTGGTCGCGCGTGTAGATTTCTTTTGAGTTTGATCACGACCAAGATCAACAAAAATTATCCGTGGATGTCTGTGAAGCATGTGCTTTACCTGTCATGGAAAAGGTTGGTCTCTGCGATCCATTCGTCACAGTGACTTTGAATGGAGTCACGAAAAAGACCCAGGTGCGGCACATGTTTCACCGATGTCATCTTTTAAACCATCACCTCAGTAGAAAAATGCTGCCTTCCTTGATTTAATGTTGGTTGCTGAAGAAAATTTACCTAGCAGACGAAACGGAACACGCTAAATCCCAGCTGGATGGAGCATTTCGAATTCACCGACTTTACACTTGATATGGAGCTGATTGTCAAGGTGGGATGTGTCTTAAGATGATGCCTCAAGTTTCTCCGCCGGAATAGCTGCCGTTCGTTTTTAGTCTCATCGTTTTTTCCCTCTCTCTCCCTGGGCCCCCATGATGTCATATTCATGATCCCCACTTTAAAAATCACAGGTACATGACTGCAATGTGCGGAAGCTGTCTTACATTGGCAACTGTGCTGTGTCACTCGAGCCTTTGAAAAGTCATGGGAGAGTACAGGTTTTCCCAGCACTTAGTTACAAAGTGACGAGACTCATCCAACTTGAGAAACCACAACCAGGATTGGTATGAGATCAAGCACACTGCGTACCAGAAAATTTACCTTTTTACAGGGTCTTGCGACAAAAAACTTCGGTACATCCATCATTCCTGTGACATCCTCGATGCAACCATAAGGCTGTGAGCTGTTATCCTGACCAGGATGTATGATATTCGCGTTGGTACTTGTCAGCGCGATTTCGCCGGCCACACGGGATCAATCACCGACGTTCAGGTTTGTATTTTCATATACTTTTATTGAATCAAACGCACTCTCATTCCTGCATGCTGAGATGCATGAACTCAAATCCCTCTCACTTCTGCACACTGATATCTTCGATGTGCATGACTGCAGCTGCACGATATGAGGGGAGACAAACAACTCTTTTCATCGTCAATCGATGGCCACGTGAAGCTGTGGGACATCCGGGATTCGACGCACCACGTCATTTCAGCGGTCAACACGTGGACACATCCGGCCGGTGGGCATGCCGTCAGTGAACATTCAGAACTCCAATCCCTTCTCCTCTCAGGTGTTGGGTGGGGTTTAGCAAAGTGATTTTCCGCTCCGCAGGAGTGACAGCGTTGTGTGTCACGTACATTGCTGGGCAAGTCCGAATATTTGCAACGTGTCAGGTCCCATTCTCAGCGATTCACTGTCTCACTAAAAGCCAGGACTTTCCGCGTCATCGTTCTGAAATAATCGTGGCTCAAAGTTCAGAATCACGTAAAACAGTTCTAAACCTTGTGAAATCTCGAGACCCTTCCCAATTGTTTTCTATCGATGTTTTTTATTTCCACACCAACTGTTTCTAGGACTCGATCCTTTACATGTGGACACTTCCAGCCATCGCAATGATTGTGGATAATGGTTATGCTTCCATCATTTCAGCCCGACGCAAGAAGTTGGTTTGGGCAAGTGCTTGTGTGGTCACAAATGACATGTCGCTCGATCAAAACGATCACTACTGTGCGAGCAGGCTGGCGATCAAAGCTTGGAAAATTCGTGAACTCGTTGCCGGTGGCACTTTTTGTGCTTGCTTGCATTGTAGTTGACTTGACGGCAGGGCTTGTATTCGAATTCCAGCCTGGAGATGCAAAGGACTGTAAAGGGCGTGATTCCCTCGAGTCGCTAGCTATAACATGGGCGGTAAAATTGTTTTCGCTCCAAAAACTTCCAATGAAGCATCCTGTTGCAATTGACACGGATTGATCCTTGTCTGAGGAAGATTGATTGAAGTGACGAAGCACCGTTGGGCCTGCAGGTGATGCTGGTCTTTTGTGTGGAACTAGGCTCACAGATGGCTGCACATGGATGGCGATTCTTTTGGCCGGTGGACGCCATGAACTATTTCGATATGCTGGTCGTGGGATTATCTCTCGGTCAGTGCCGTCCAACCGGAAAACAGTCTCTTACGATGACTACAGGGTGATCTTCATTTGCATTGAGGAGAAGCGAAATGCTCATTCTATTCTACAGTTGGGGCGACTGCGAAAACGATACTCGATTTTACAATACTGTCAGCAAAGGATTCTGATGGCAATTGGGTTCCGCCGGTAAAACTTCTCGCCCCGCTTGTGTTGAAGATCTTCAAGAACCAGTGTTTGCGAAGAGGTACGCTGTCTCAGCTACGTTAGGGGAGATGAATGTAATATGCCGCTTCAGGTCGCAACTCTGGCAAATGCTCCAAGCACGTGTGTAGAATCTGCAAATGTGGACGAAGTCAAAATCACGCAGAAGACAGCCACAGGTGATAAGTACACTTTTGATTACGCGCGCAAACGCCAGCTCTTGACTCGTATCGCGTCAAACAAAACTTGTTGGGCTCCTCTCATCCCCACATTCCGTTGTGGAAATCTTTTGTCTGTACTACCAGCATAATTATGTCGATTAAATAGGGCTTCGCATCGCTCGTGTGATGGGAAAAGTGTTGACGGGTATCCGCATTGCACGCGCCTTGGTGAAGGCAAGACTTCATCGATGCATTTACCTCTATTATTACCCCTATATATAAGTGTACTCTATTTTTGTACTGCGACATTTCAACCAAGATTTTGACGAGCAAAATTGTGCGCTGCGAAGGCGGCAAAGATCGCCAGAATGCTCGGCGGACTCGCAGGAAAAACCTTTATTGGACACTCGCGGTAAATTCCGTCGACTAATGCTTACGTACAAAAGTTGTTTTCGGCAGATCTCAACACACGATCGCGCGTTATCTTCATTCACAACCACACGAAATGCTTGAAATATAATCCGCATGGGAGCAGATTCTTGACTGACGTGGCTGTGTTGGCGCCTTCGGAGATATCGTCCCACAGTAATCGGCTTCAGTTGTGGTGTTCGCCGCGGGAAACGAGTATATTTTCCACCCCACAATGAAATGCACTCTACCTGTTGTTTTGTCAAAAAAGATTCGCTCATATGACTGTGACGAAGATACCGACGTGCACTTCAGGTTTCCGTGCGTGGCGGATATACTATCAAAACAAATGGCGGGTGTTTTCTGCGTCCGGCGACGCCACGGTTATCATGTGGAATGTGATGGGCACAGACATTCGGATGGAATGCGTTGCCGATTCTGATCAAGAGCATGTTAATGAAATCTAGGGAGACTGGTGATGCAATCAAAAGGTGTCTCAGTCCAGTTTTAGTTCCTATGGCGAAGCAGCGTAGGCAAAATCACTGATTTTGCTCACGCAGTAATTTTGCCTACGCTGCTTCGCCATTATTATTGAGCAAAATCAGTGATTTTGCCTGCGCTGCTTCGCCATAGGGTTCACTAAGGATGTGCCGAAGATTTAGTTATTGTCAAAGATCATAGTCGAACATCTAATCTTGCGGCAGCAATGGATACGAGGCCTATCTGAGTCAAGGATCTCTGTGGATGTGGGAACTGCCATAAGCCTCCTAGAGCATGTGACCATGTGAGGTTGACTGCATTCACAAGTCCACGGTAACGAGTCACGTAATCCCACGAGAGAAGGTTTGGTTGACAAGAGCTGGATGATGCGAGGGCGTGCGAGGAAAGTCGCAATTTCGCGGGCCTGCTTGCCAGCCAAGCATGTCCCAGTTGCAGCATGGCTCTTGGTTGACACATGATTCAAAAATATTGGATGACACAAAATTGCAAATCAGTGTTGTGCACCAGTGTGCACAACGCTGTATTGAAGGAAACAATTCAGCTGTAGTATAGTGTTGGCACAATCAGAAGGGACATGGCGTCACAGCCTGACTTATCCTGGTATTACATCACGCTTACATTCACGGGCTGTGCGGCGTGTGAACTCAGCGGTACTCGTGTGTGACTCAGCTTTGAGGAGCTCCGTGAGCAGTCAACTGGCGTGGTCAGGGCAATGGTTTGTCGTGCGGTGTAAGAACGGAATCGTAGGGGGAAACCACGTCAAAATGTTTTTGCGTGGAGGTCCGTCCCGATCGAGAAGCTCGAATCTTCGCTCAAAATCATCGCACTCTTGTTGAAGTCCTGCAAAAATAACGACGCGACCTGCACCTGTCTTTGCATGGTCTGCACCACCCGAGACACCGAGACCATAACATCGTCTGTCATTACCCTGAGTTCATCCTCTGTCCAGAACCGGTTACTTCCGACCCCAGCGAGGTGCATGATCACGACTGAGCAAGCAAAAACAATGAATAATTCAAGAAGCGTCGACGTATTTGCAAAAGCCTGAATTCCGGTGAAGACAAAGCTGTAGGAAACCACCTGAATAATAACAAATATGAAATCTTGGAGCAGAATTCGAGAAGACGACAGTCCGTTCGCACGCATGGCATCATGAATGTTGTTTTCGACCAACATCGCCAGAACGTTCGATGGGTACTTGTTGGCAAGGCGACAAATCAACACTTCCAGGCGTTTCCTTGAATAGAACCCTACTCGTGCTTGAAATCGCCGAAGCTGACTGTGAAAGCGAAGTAAGTTGAGCAGTATCCCAAGTGCAGCAATCGCGTACGGACCGAGTCTTGAGGGCAGGTGCAAGGCACTGGTAAAGATCCACAAAATGTTGAAGAAAAGGAGTGCCGACGCCAGCCATATCATCAAACAAAACGAGCAGTAAAACCACGTGCGCAGAGCCCGTGTGAAATTCGTTGAAGGCAGCTGAAGCAAGACGGCACCAAATTCCGCTGCTTCGACAAGTGCTACTGGCACGCATATCCAAAACACAACCGTCGAGACAATTTCTGTTTCCGCATAACATGCGCCTTGATCGATACGCGCCTCGCAAAGATAGCTGAATCTCGAAATCTTCCAGTATGTAGCTAGATAGCTCACGTAGGCGATCGGCGAAAAAACTATTCCTAGTGCAACGCAGACGACCACGAACTCCTCAAAAATTGTTTTCTGGCGTTCGACGGCCCAGATATGTGTTTCGAGGACGTAAAAGAAGGACGTACGCGCTATCATTTCCCTTACTACGTCATCACGCACTTCAGAGTTCCCGTGACCATCCTGCTGCTGGATTTTCGCGGTGTGCGCCTCCTCACTGATACTGACACTCGTGTTTTCCTGTTGGATCTTCGACCACCTCAAACACGAGAGATGATTCCGGAACGCCAGTGCGGCAGCCGCAAGAAGGGTTGCAGCGGACGCGAGGGATATCATGACAGTGAGAAAAACGAGAACGATGGTTGGCACCCCCATTCCAGACCACAGTGCTACAGTGACAAAACTGACTTTGTTTGTGGATGCATCGAGTTTGAAGACTGCCGGAGGTCCCTGTACAGGAATCCAGGCGATTTTTGAAGCATGGGGAAGCAGCTTGGAGGGGCGATCGGAAGGGAAGAACTGGAGAGTGTCAGATAAAATTTGCTGTAGGTACATGACACGCGCATCCATCTTGGAGTTTTTCAAGATCGTCGGGCAGAAACCCGGGCGAAGCTGAAGTGACTGTTCTCCTCTCTTGGGGCTCAACAAACCGTAGGAAGCAACCTGCAAGAAGTAGCTTGGAAGTACCAAGAAACGAATCGTTTTCAGCCACGCAAAAGACCCGAAATTGGGAGCAGGTGCACCAGGGCCGGTCAGACGAAGCCAGAACCAGTCTTCGTCAGGAAAGTCCGCACCTCCCGGGTGGAAGGCCGAGTTCGTAATTTTCTTCGCCGTGTGACTAAAATCTGGCGCGTCCGACTGACCCTCTTCGCCTTTGAAGAAGGTTTGCAGGAGCGACGACTCCCCCGCTAGGTTTGAACTCTGCACTGATATCGAAATCTGCCCTGTCTGGGAAGTGAACCACCATTGCTGCTCCAGATTGGCCGGTGTCCATGCGCCACATGTTGGGGGAGAACAAAGATCCTGTGGTTGGCAAATTCCACAGCGCACAGAATGAGCCTCGGGAAACAGATCTGCTTGAGCATATCCGCTGCATATACGTCGGCAGCATTTTCCCGCTTCGTTGCAAGTTCCTTGAATTCCAGAGAAGCCATCGAAGTCAAGATCAGCCGGCGGAATCGAATCGCACGAATTTTTACAACGGCAAAAAGCAGTATCAACCACTTCACAGGTCTTGTGGTCAATGCACCCAGCCATATTATCAACGGCATCGCATGTTCCTACGCGTCTTGCTTTGGCGCGCCCAAATATCGCATCCTTCGCTGCTTTTTCCCGCGCGAAGTGAGAGCCATTCACCGCTTTTACGTATGCACGCCGATAATGTCGATCGAATAGCCGGACATCATCTCCATTCTCAACATGATCAGAAGAGACGAACGGGTCATCTTTTAGAGGTGCAAAGCTACATTTGGTTGAACAAGGTTCATCCAGATAAACGGTAGCTGCAGATATACAAGCAAGATTGTCGGATTTTTGCCAGTAGTGAACAGAAGTAGGCTTGTCAGAAGTCACTGTGATATCAGCAGATATTGAGTTGAACGTCGCAAAGGGAGTGAAGGTGATGTCTGTTGCCACCAGAGACCCATGATTCACATCATACTTGATGTGTTTTGCGGATATGTTGCCGATACGAGCCTCAATATTTTCACCAGTCATACAAAACTCGTTAGCACCGAACTCGAGGCCAAAATTTGGAGTATCATCGTCCATAGGACCAGCTCGTACGGTAGTCAAGTTGTGGCCTATCGCATTGATCGAAGTTGTTGGTACCACAATCCTATCTGGAAGAAGCACCTCGATGGAACAAAAGTACCCTGAGTACTTCTCTGCTGCGCTGCGGGTATTCTGCATTTTGAAATACGATGCAGGACTGCAAGTGTCTGATATCAGGCGAACTTCAGGGTCCACAGTATAGCTGAACCGAACTTTGATCGCAGCTATACGATTTGTTGGGAACGGGTAATTCCGGGTCGGGAGAAATCGTAAATTACAATTGTCCAGATCCATCGCAACGGAGTCCAGAGAATCCAGATAAAATTCACTTTGGAAGTCAAAACGTCCTCCATCAGATGTAAATGCTCCACTGATAAGTAGCACTAGAAAACAAGTTGTCAGAATCAGAATGAAAAATTGGCGATAAGATGCTCCCTCTGGCGGCACTATTTGCAGTCGCCGGCCAGCATAGATGGTATCAAATCGCCTCTTTTTCCAGTACGTCGACAAAGACCCATGACGTCGTTGGGTCCAGCGCCAGAATGAGTAAGCGAGAAAAGTAGTGACAATAATCGATAGAACAACTGTTGCGACAATAATAGCCGAAAAGCTGCTGTCCACCCGGCACTGGCGAAATATTAAACCGCTGGCAGGATCCGCGGGACACTTTTCGAAAAGTGGAGAGCTCTTTCCGATCATACACTTTCCGTCTCCCCCGCAGAATGCTGGACACCACCCGCAGCCATCTCCATAGGGGGCTGCTGCTGCTTTGGGTGCGGCGTTGCATTCTGTACAATTTTTGAAGGAGCAGGCAGAAGTAGCTCTGATAATAACGTCAACCGTGGCACGACTGAATCCTGGCTCTGACGGATTGTTCTCGGAAGTCCCAGAAACCTGACGAGAAGCAGGATTGTAGTATCCGCATCCGAGGCACGAAAAAGGTCCTGAGGCTGACGCCCCAGCATTGAGCTGGATCTGTTCCTGTCCCTGTAATCGAATATCGGTGCAGGCTATCGATGAACCCGGCAGAAACTCATACGGAATTGTTGGCGAGACAACCGGCTTGTTACAGAGGAACAAATCGACGAAGAGTGATCCAGAAAAAATATTTTTGCAGAATGAACGATCACATTTGTACTCTCCAACATTCAACTTTGGCTTGCATACTCCATAATTATTGTTGTCGGACGAGCTAATGAGCAGCGGAGAAGGCCCTGAGTAATCTTCAATGTTGAAAAAAAGCTCCTTGACCTGCCGGTTGACGTCTACAAGACGGCCCTTCAGTCGCACGTGAGTCATCTGTGCAGTGTCTTCCCACTGGTAGTAAGTTACCGTCCACAAGATATTCTTTAACTGAAAATCGCCCACATTTGGCCTTCCGATCTGAATTTCAACCGTAATGTTTCCGTGTGGTGTGTCGTTGATGTCCGCATCAGATATATGCACACCTCGGTTCAGGTTTTGGTATACATCAGGCACACCAATCGCGTTCGGAATGGATGACTCCATCGGCGAGGGACAATCAAGTGCTGATCCAGAAGGCCAAGGATCCGAAAATGAAAATTTAACCCAATCATTGAAACATCCAAGGCTTGTCGAGTATGAGAGCGGAGGAGTCGACATGCACGAGCAAATTCCCGTCGTTTCGTCACAAGTGCACCCAGATCCACCAGGATAGAATATCTCCGGCTTGTCATTGACCGCGACAATCATAAGAGGGACTTCACCGATCGCAGAGCGAGGGGTTTTGTACAGAGAATCTGAGTACCCATCGTCACTGACCCAGATTTGTAGCCTATCGTTTCCATGATAATGACGATGTCCGACATAAGTGAGAAATCCTGAACGAAGGGCTTCTTGTATAGATGGAACGCGACCTCGCAGCCAAATCCGAGATTGATTTTGCACACACCACAACTGATCAGGGCAAAGTTGCACTTCTCCCCCCACTTTGATGTCGGCCACACTCATATTTGTCAGCGCTGTAAGACCTGGCACAAGAGGTCGCGTTGGCGGAGGGACAAATGAAATCAGTCCATGGGATACACGGAACTCCACAAGAATCTCAGATGGAAGAGCGCCGATAAAAGACTTCTTGATCTTTTCGCACAGCTTTGGACAGCGGCTCTCCAGGCAGCATCCTCCTACGGCTGCGACACTTCCACAAATGTCGGCACATTTCGCTACATATTCCGACCGAATGAAGGCTTCCTCTGCGTCCACGTCTGCAATCCACACCCGATCAGGCATCAGAGTAATTATTGTGTCCTCGTCGACATCAACAAAATCCACAGAGGGATTGATCGTGAACAGCCTCTCAGTTTCCTTGATATCTGCAAGGTCGTAGGTTCCATCATCAAGTAATTCAGTGCAGGCTGCATGGTGAAGCTTCCCTATCACCGGTGGATCGTTCGACGGAAGCACGGTGATTGATATTTCGAGGGAATGAGTGAACGAAGTCACTGGTGCATCCCCAATTATTCCGTTGTCCGCCACATCGACGCGAAGATGTTCAGAATATCCATAAAACGTGTTGAAGTCTGGATCATTCAGATATGTGATATTTGAAAGCGCACTGTTAATGTCGGAGAATCGCCCTTCAATAGCAATGAACTTTGCACAGTGACGCCCGTAGCAGTGTTCCGCACTTTTCCTTCCAACTAGCACGTCTGAAAAGCAAGGATCCATCACAAATTCTGTGCACAGTGAGTCGAGACAACGTGTTGCATGAATTCCATTACGTGGCTGTCCGAAATCCTTGAGACGTATGGTGCATCCATTCAGATCAAAAGAAGCTTGTAGAGAGCAATCTGGGCCCCCGATCTTGGCAACGTTCTTGACTCGACCAGCATACTCGGGGCCGTAGCGGAGAAAGTGCTCATTCAAAAAAAGGCAACCATGTTCCACTGTGAGATTTACCATGAAACCGTGTGATTTCCCCAGAACTATTTGTGGCTCATTGAAACCAAAGTTAGCCTCGTCCGCGTCTGTGATGTACACCCCATCAGTCTCTCCCGATTGTTTGTCGTATATGATGGAAAAAGGTGTGTCTTCCAGTACCGTAATGGCGGCCGGACCGTGCAATTCTGGAGGATTGTTCACCGCTGCCACTATGATCGGTGAAGCCGCTTCGACCACCTTTTTATCTTGCAGTGCGCCCCCGGAATTTCCCATGTCGTCGACAGTCAGCGATATGACGTCGTAGTCATTTGCATCAATCTTGAAAGTCACTGGATCTCGTTCGCCTTCTGGCAAACGGTATAGTCGATTGTAGAAAGGATAATTCGGGTTGTGAGTCAAATACTTCATGTCTTTGAGGGCTTGCGAAGCGAAGCGACGAGACGCATGAAATTCGATGCGTGTTGAGCCCATTCCATGCCGCTTATCTTCACCAATTGAAGCTTTTGGAAATACAAGATTCTGCAAGATTGTTGATTTGGTCGTCCCCTCGGAGAACCACATTGGGGACTCACACATTTCCGACCCGTAAATACCAAATTCTGAGGTGGGAAAATCTTTCAATTCGACACCACGAAATAGGCATGGTCGGCCGAGGAGAAGATTCTCGTCCACGCCGTTTCCGTAGCGTACCCCAGGGGGCAAGAAAGGACCGCAGATGGGATATCCAGGCAGACAACCGCAAAATGAGCCCTTTTGGATCGTGTGGCAGTCGGAATCTCCAGAACAAGCCACCGACAAGTTGGAGCAGCAACGCTTCCCAAAGTGTATCTCGGCGTCTAGCTCCATCCCCATCTGACACCCACAGATTTGGGTTTTGTCCATGTCCGATTGGATGTGTTCACAGTCAGAATTCGATGAACATGGACCAGCTGTCAAGTTTCCACAGCAGAAGCAATCGACGCCAGGGGTGCACTTGCGAAATTCAGAGCGAGAACACTCATTTGATGATGTGCAGGGCTTCCCGAGGCTGGTGCCAAGCATCTCTGGAAATTGACCACCTGATTTCAACCTGCGAACGGGTAGTCCACCACAAGTCTTGTTCATCTTCAGTCCCCCATCACCAATGCCGTCCATGTTCATCAAGAGCTCGTTGATGTAGTCTCCAGAAGCAGGCTTTGAGCGATTGAGGTACAGCAGAAACATGCCATCCGTTTCACATGTGTTTGAAATTTTGCAGGCGCAAGTATCCTTTTCGGCCGCATCACAATACGGGGCAGCCACTCGACACTCAGAATCTTGAGTATTCGCTTGATCAGATTCCTCCCAGTCGCAAACATCATGATAGCTTGTTCCAGCATACTCGCAGGTTCCCAACCGATCAGCTCGTCGAACGGCTAGTCTCGACCGGACTTCTGGAGTGGTATCGAATGCCACTGAAAGGGTCATCATGCCAGATTTTGAAAAGTGCTGGATCGATGCCGATTTACCTAGCGCAGAACCATTCAGCATTTCCACCAGATAATCATCGGGCTTTCCAACAATCTGTTGCAGAATCTCTTGTCGTTCCTCGAATGAAACAATCATGGACCCATTATCATTGGAGCTTAATACCAATCCTTCAGCAACGGTCTCGCACGTGGTGTCATCCCACACTCCTCTACATATTTTTGTCACCTTCGATGGGACACTCTTCGCATTGCACTTGAAAATCCCTGGTTGTCTTATCGCTTGTGATACATAGCATGAGTCGTGGCCTGGAAAAAAGGAAGCAACCGTCAAAAATGTAGTGCAACCGTTCGATATGATGGAAAGTTGACGCGCATCGCTGCCAAGAAAGAGAAGCCCGCGCCCTTTCCTATTTCCAAATCCATTTAGCTGAGCCGTTATTCTGAGGCGATTGAGGTAGTTCTGATTCGACCGAAGGTTCAGCCAGCTAGCTTTCGCCATGTCTGACGTGATGACCTCGTCAGCATCGACGTCTTGTACCTCAAGACCATCTACGTGCATGGGTACATCCTCAACAGCAGAGAAATCAGATCG
>Ga0115567_10003853_pt1 | contig 14706 bp, 12 predicted proteins | sample COGITO_mtgs_1204_2_FD_88679 | JGI IMG/M metagenome (GOLD analysis project Ga0115567, IMG submission 88679) | Pelagic marine microbial communities from North Sea - COGITO_mtgs_120412 | ecosystem: Environmental > Aquatic > Marine > Epipelagic | place: Germany:Helgoland, sampling site Kabeltonne... | reverse complement strand
GCTCGCCAGAAGGCCGAAGCTGAGGAGGCTGCACGTAAGAAAGCCGAGGCAGAGGAAGCTCGCAAGAGGGCCGAGGCCGAGGAGGCTGCGCGTAAGACGGCCGAAGAGGAGGCAGCTCGCCAGAAGGCCGAGGTGGAGGCAGAAGCAGCTCGCAAAAAGGCCGAGGCCGAGGCCGAGGCAGCTCGCCAGAAGGACGAAGCGGAGGCCGAGGCAGCTCGAAAGAAAGCCGATGCCGAGGCCGAGGCCGAGGCAGCTCGCAAGAAGGCCGAAGAGGAGGAGGCAGCTCGCAAAACGGTTGAAGCGGAGGCCGAGGCAGCTCGCAAGAAGGCCGAAGCCGAGGAGGCTGCGCGTAAGAAGGCCGAGGCCGGGGCCGAGGCAGCTCGCAAGAAGGCCGAAGCTGAGGAGGCTGCACGTAAGAAATCCGAGGCAGAGGAAGCTCGCAGGAGGGCCGAGGCCGAGGCCGAGGCAGCTCGCAAGAAGGCTGAAGAGGCACAGGCTGAGGCAGCTCGCAAGAAGGCAGAAGCCGAGGCAGAGGCAGGTCGCGTCAAGGTGGAACACGTGGACGATCCTGAACTGCTTCAGCTTTGTGCGTCTGTCAAGGCTGCTAGCGATGCTGCAGCGCTTCAGGCGCACACGATTTCTTCTACACTTTTGGAAGATTCTGGGCTTGCGTGCGATCCTATTCCGTCTAGCTCGGCCGATGTTCTGACGGTTTGTACTTTTGTGGAAAAGCATGTTTCGCTGGCATCGAGTGACGCAGCTGTGAGCGCGTTGGGTGCCTATTTGGGACTCGCAGATCCCCACGTAGCACCATGTTTGCATTTTTTGTCGGGTGGCTCTATCGGCCGTCGCCCCCATGACTCTACTCCAGATGCGCGGTCCGGCGACATCACAAGGGAGTCACCCACGGACACACACAATGTAACGCAACGGTGCTGGGCGCCGTTGATGGAACGCGCGCTAGAACTAGGTCATGTGACCCTTGCAATGCAGCTGAGGGCCGGGCCCGGGCGATTCGCGCTGAGCGCTGAAGAGGAGGCGCGGGTATGCGAAGCAGCAAGTCGTGCGGGCGGTGTGGGTGCTGCAGCGCATGTACTGCTTCTGTCGCCGCGAGCGGACGCGGTAGCACGAGCCGTGGAGATGTTGCACAGCGCCCCTGCCGACGCGCTCTCGGGCCCAGGCACCGCGGCGCTGGCTGAGACGTGCGTGCGTGTTGGTGCAATGGTTCAGCTTGCAGGCTCCGCCGCGAGTGATGCACTCCTCGACGCGATCCCGTGCACATTCCCTGCGTCGCAGTCCCGCCGCGTGGGTGCCGCTGGGGGACGGCAAGCAGCTGCGACAGGGGCGGGAAATGAGTGGGATGGCACGCCGTACCTGGTAGCACGCAGTGGGGGCGGGGGAGACGTGCGGGTGGTCACGGCGCGGCGTGAGGAGGTCCCCGTGCTGCTGGCGGCGCAGCTTTGTGAGGCCGGCGCGCCGCTGGCGGCGGGAGCAGCGCTGCTGCGAATGACGCGCACGCATCCTCTGCTGCGCACCGCCCCACTGTCACTTGCCGTTCTGAGGGCCACGCTTGCCCGGGCAGCGCAGGCGGCGGAGCGTACCAGTGGCGAGGGGGCAGCTGTGGTGGAGGGGCCCGAGGCCAGCTGGGTGAGCGCAGGCGTGTCCGCGCGGTGCGACGCGGCTCTGCGCTGGCTTGAGCAGTCCCTCTGACGGCGGCGGCGGCTAGTGGGCGCAGCGTGCTATCATGTGGCAGATCCAGCAGTGGGCCGATTGTAAATACACGAGGAAAATCATGCACGCTGTCCTCACAGTATACTGCCTTCATGTCGCGCGCTCGTGCGCACGCACGCATCTACGCTGTCGTACTGTGCAGACCTGACTCAGGCGGCAGCACCGAAGTTCGGCTTGGTGGCGGGCGGAGTTGCCTTCACGGCAATGAGCACGGACTTCATGCGCGACACCTGAAAAGTGTGCGGGGCCTCAGGGCCTGCTTGTTCTTGCGTGCTCGCTCGGTCATTGTGAACAGGGGAACGCCCATGGAGCCATGAGCCCGAGTTCCCCAAGATGACTGGGCTCCGGAAGCGGGATCGGGAGCCGAGGAGTACCGTGTTTGCACGCTTGGGGTCGGCTTGCAGGTCGAGGTAGCTGGTGACCTTCTCCCAAGAGTCCTTGCCAGCGATGCCAGCCTTGAGCGCGTTGTCGCGTGTCGCGACGAACTCGGTCTCTGCACTCTCGTTGGCCTTCTTGTTTGACTGGATGGCAACCTGCGAGCCGCCGGGAAACTGAGTGCGGGCCACTTCCCCTTACCGCGACTGCCAGTCGCGCGGCTTCAGCCAGTCGATTTCTAGCTATTTTCTTCACGCTGCCTAGACTCCCGGATGTAAAACGGGCCCTCGACACAAGTAGGCTAAGCCACGGGAGTTGGCAGGCTTCAGCAGACACCTGGCGATCGGCGTCGAATTTCTCCAGCTCACTTTTGGCCGCTTCCATCTGCTTGAGCTTCTGCGCGTTTGAGGCCGCGCGGCGCTGGGCAAGCTTTTCCTGTTGCTCCGCCTGCCACTTCCTGCGTTCGCGCACTTATGTCAGCTCAGTTAGCCCAGCGCGTCCGAAGACTATTTCGGTGGAAGATTTCCCCTAGATGAGTGGCGGTATAACAGGAAGACGGTGGGGACGCACTCTATGGCCCCGTTATCCTCCACCTGCAGGACCGGAGCGAACTCGTTCTTCTTCTCCTCCACAGGCACTGGGGCAGCATCGTTGAACATGTCATCCATTCCGCCGCCCAACCCGTTTTCGACGGGAGCAGCCTCCACGGGAGCAGCCGTTGGCTCACTGCTGCCAAAGTCAAAGCCGCTATCGTCGTTGATAGGCGCCGACTCCTCAGACGGCGCGGCGTTGGGCTGGCTTCCGAACGCGTCATCGCCGGCAAAGGGGTCCTCAGCAGCCTCAACCGCCGGTGCCTCTGCAGCCGTGTTGTCACCAAACCCGTCCCAATCGTCGTCCTGCACAGATTGGGCGAGAACGTCAGCAATCGCGGCTCGGGAACGTGCCAGCCCAATGAACCCAGCGCACGGTTACCCTGCCGCCGAACAAGCGGTGCACTCTAGATCAAAGCACCAAAACAAAACCACACTCAGCCCGCTCGCAAGTCCATAACAAGAGACTAGATGTGCTGCACAATAAGCGTGCAACGACTGCATGTGGTCAGCGTTCTGTGCCGCGAATTCATCCCGGGGTTGCCGAATCCCACCATCTTTCGGAGGGAGCCTTGTCAGTCGGTGGTTCAGTCAACCCAGTGTAAATTGACTTTTATCACCGAATGTTTGATGACTTTATTCGCATCCGATTTGCGCCCCGAAGACAAGAGCTAGCTAGAGTGGCGCCGCTCCTCTCCTCTGCTCCCATGCGGTCATTGCAGATGGCACGCCTGGCACTTTGTCTTACCGTATGTTTGCTTGTTTCCACCTGTGAGTCCGCGTTTTTGGCGTTTCCGGCTGCACCTGCGAATGCACTTCTCGCCCGGCAAAGGATATGCCGAACAGCGCAAACAGCGGGGCGGGGGCATCGGCAGACAGTCTTCGCGGGAACCTACATGGGCCTTGGCAAGTTTCGGAAGTCGTGGGGGGGCGACGGTGGCGATAAAAAGATGCTCGAGGTTGCAACAGATGGTGAATTTGAGATCTTGCTGCAACGAGGTGCGGATGCCGGAAAACTAATCGTTGCTGATTTCTACGCCAGCTGGTGCCGTCAGGTCGGCCCCTACCCAAGCATGTCGGTTGATATCTCGGAGTGGTAAGGTTAGCAGGCTTGAGTGCACATGTTTGGGATCGAAACAGTTTCCGGGTCCAAACCTCAGTTGCACGTCACTCACTGATCGGGCCCGCGTTGCGCAGTGCTTTGTCTTGGAGCCCAAATACCGGAAGCTCGCCAAGGAGTTGGAGGCGGTCGCTACATTTGTTCAAGTTGATGCGCTCTCTGTCGAGTACAACAAGGGCAAAGCGGGTCCGAACGCGCTCAAGAAGAAAGCTGGAGTCGTCAAGTACCCTACCTTCCAGGTCTGGAAAGACCGGAAGCTTGTCGGGGAGATTGTCGGGGGAGACATGGAGATGCGCGAATTCGAGGAGGGCCTACGGAGTCTCGTGCTCGCGTGGAAGGTGCGGCCCGCCGAGGCACTGAGAGTGACAGGGCTCGGTGAGACTGCAGGCGACTTTGGGTCGCAGGGCCCGGGGGATCTCGGCTTCGGTAAGTGGCTGGGCGGGCAAGGCGGTGGCCAGCAGGGTCGCTCGCTTGGAGAATAGTCGTCCGCTTAGTACACGTTACGCTCACACTTCAGCCGCGCGTGCGCGCGCTCGTCCCCTCGGCTTGCCTTCGTCCGCCCGTGGCGCAGCGTCTGCTGCGGTGTTGGCAGCGATCCGCGTCAGCGCCTGCCTGTGGCCCTGCCGCGCAGTCTCGCCCGAATCGTTTCGAGCCTCTACGTCCTCATCTGCCCAGCCCCACCGCCTTCGTCGTGTAGAGCGTCGAGTTGCCTGATTGCCGCGACACATGTCTGCGACCCTGCCGCAGCGAAAAATGTTAGGTGGGTCAACAATGTCGATGGTCTCGAAAAGGTGGGACGTGTCAGAACCAGTCTAGAGCGCGGGCCGCGGCAGCACCTGTCGAGAACCTGCCCGTGGCGCGCGCCAAGAAACTTCTCCGCCTGTTCGCCAGCAGCCCTGCGCGAGCCCGATCTACCAGTCGAGTGAGCGCTCCCATCAGACCCCTCGAGAGCCTCGTCGAGCGCAGCAACGAGGTCCAATAGCGATGGGTCGTAGAAGATGTCGCCTGGCGAGAGGCCCTCGCGCTGCTCTGCAGCGAGCAGCACCTCGACCCCCGCTCCTACTTCACCCTCAGCCTCCGAGCTGGCACTGCATCCTGACGCCCGCACTGTGGCCGGTTCCCGAACCAGCAAGTCGTGCTGCCGCGTGACACTGCAGCTGCTGTTGTGCCGGGGCGCCACCATTTCCTCCCCGCCGCTCCAATGCTGACGCGGGGGCTCCCCAGAAGAGTCTGGCCACGCGGCCTTGGGCGGTGCCGAGGGCAGCGAAGAGGTTGCCGAGGGCGGCGCATCATTGGGCGGGGCAATACCACACTCTCTAGCCCGCAGGTCGGTCGCTTGATCCGCGTAGTCGTCCTCTGCTGGGGCGCACTTGCCTCCAGCGACCTCCAGCCGCGGGGCCTTTCCGAGCGGCCTACTCCACTGCGGCGAGCGCGCTACCGCTGCCTGGGCACGCTGGGGCTTCATGATCTCCATGGCTGCACGAGATGTGCTGTGAACAGTCATCTCAACCTCCGCGTTGCCACTAGAAGGTAAAGACCCCTTGACAGTAGCGTGAGACTGCATGGGTGCAACTTGTGGAGCAGCGCTGGACGCACACGGAACTGTCGCCGATCCTGCCCGCGCTGACGCACAAGGGCCACCGCGAGGTGACTCGTCGTCTGATGACCCATCGGCGCTATCGTCCTCCTCGTCAGAGTCCGTCAAGGGCGCGGAGAGCTGACCAAGGTGCTGCACCGCAGCAAGCGCCGCATCACTCTCCAGCACCGGAAGCGATGCCCTGTCTTCCAGGTCCCCAGACCCGGACCCGGTCCGAGTCCCGGCCCCAGGTTCGTCGTACGTGGGGTTTGCGCTGAGCGCCGGGGCGCCGCCCACGGCCTTGGCCTCAGGTGCCTGGTTTGCGCCGGGCGGAGAAGGCGACACAGCCCGTGCCTGGCCTGGCACATCTGTGTGGTCCTGCGTGGCTCCCACGGAATCCACCCCGAGGTTGGGCGGCGTGCCTCCCGCAAGGCGCCAGCGGGTGAGTGCGGCCGCCACGCGCGCACGTAGCTCGCGCTTGCGCTCGCGCCGCGCCTCCTTAGCCTTCTCCCTCAGCTCTTCAGGCGGCGCCCCGCTGGCTGACGCGAGGCCCGCCGCGCTGCGCGGCTCGAGGCCGGTCGGCTCTGCAGATTCTGGGCTGCCCTCGACAAGTGCGTGTGGAGTTGGGGCAGGCCCCTTGTTGGGTGCCGGTGTCTGCTCGGCCTTGTCCAAGGGTGCCACGCGCTGTCCCCGGGGCGACGCAAGCGCCTGTGTGTCCACAGACGCGGGGTTCGAGGATGCTCGCGGTGACTCCAGCGGCGACGCCAGCAGCGAGGGGGGCACTTCTCTGCAGATTGCGGCAGACGACTCTTCCAGCTCCGTGATGGCGCAGCTGAGGTCCGAACGCTGCTCGCCATGCTTTTCAGGCATCGCAGTAGAAGCCACACCGGCTACTGGAGGCGAGGCGCTTGCCGAACGATGATACACAGCACCGCGAGCGGCTGCGAGTGCACTGTCCGACTTGGCCAGAGCCTGCTGCATCTCCTTCATCCGCTTTTGGTACGCCCGCAGAAGCTCTAGTGCGTGGCCGAGCTTCCCGCGGAGGCTCTGCACCTCCTCAACGAGCTCCGCGTTCTTCGCTGTGAGATCGTCCGTCACTTTCTGCGACGATGCAGCTGCCTGGCCTGCCCTTTCAGTGTCTTCACTCAGCGCGAGCACCTGCTGCAGCAAGCTGCTGATCTTGCCTTTCTCCTCCGCGCAGAGGTTGCCCATCGAACAACGCCCAACAGGACAGCGAGCATCTTCAGGCGTGAGAGGGACTGCCTCAATTTTAGAAGCATCCCTCGTTTCAGGGGCTGCGACAGACCGTGAGCGGATTTGACCTCGCCGTTTCTTCCCCTCCCTGCGCAAGGAACTGGCCTCGGCGCGGGGCACGGACTCGTCCACAGTGTTCCCGCCAACAGCACGACGCGAAGCAGCCCCGAATGCCTCATTCACCAATCCAGCGCTGCTCAAACGCTCATTCGTGGCAGGGCGATCAAGGAGTGCCCGGCTCTGTGCGGTGGTTCCCATGGAACCCGCGGCACGAACCACTGGTCCTGCTGTGTGCAGAACCATGGCGCCTTCACAAGTCGGTGTTTGAAAACGACCTTTGTGCTGACCTTTTTAAATCGGGTTATTAAAAATCGAGCTTCGCAGCCTGCTCTGCATGCTCACAGGAATGCAGATGGTGTTGCTGCGGCCCGGTTGAAACGTGCACGACAATTCCCGATTCATAAGTAGTGCAGCCCTCGTGAAGGACTCCGAAGCACGGGCATTGTGGAAGATGAAGACGGTGCGAATGTCATCGTTGCTGTTGCTGCTCCTGGCACTGACCAACGTGCGGAGCTCGGTCCTGAGGGACCAGGTCGAGAGTGAGGAACGGGAACAGCTTATCATGACCCTTCAAGCTCACATGCAACGTGCATCGAGATCTCCTGAAGCAGAAGCTACCTTCAAGGCATTTGAGCAACGCCAGGATGCTGCACGACGGGATCTGGCTGGAGCCCGATTCGTGATGGCGCGAATGAACCCCGCAGCGGGACTAGGGAACCGTATGGTGGCGCTGGTGTCTGCATTCGTACTTGCTGTTGTGACAGACCGCGCGCTCATTATTGAGTGGGAGGCCTACGCTGAGCCTCGCACGCATCGCAGCAAAGAGGTGGCTACATCCTTCCACAATCTTCCACTCCATGTTACCCCAGTGAGATATCACTTTTCCCGATTGGTTGCTACTGCCTGTTTCGATGGACTCACCGGAAGTGTCTTGCGTAGGTTTCCACCATGTCCCCCCTTGAATACTTTGTCGAGCTCCCTTTCTCCTGTGACGCAAGTGCCATTTTCACCGGCGAGAGCGAAATGAAGGTGAGCCGCTCCTGCTTCACGGCAGCTTCTGAGACGCGTGCTTTCTTCGCTTGGCACCATGATTTGGCCTTCAAAAATGAGCCCCAAATGACCTCATGCATCGTGTACCTTGGTATTGCAGCTCTTTGGATGGGATTTCACCGACTGGCGGCACCTGCACGATGAGAATCCGGCAGACTTGGACCTCCTGCATACCCTAGACCTCCGCGCCGCACTCTCACAACGCGTCGTTGTCCTCTCTGCCATATCGCACGTTACACAGCTCTTGGCTGCCAACACAAATATTGCGCCGCAGCTCCGAGTGCGCCCCCGCTGTGCCTCACTCCTGTCTGGGTCTGCTCATACAGCCTAACACAACCGCGCCCTCGCGGGGCACGTGCTCTTCAGCACATGCTAGGTGCAAACCCATTTCCGACAGCAGCGCACTACCTCCTGGCGCCGTCGCCGTCCGTCCACAGGGCCGTGGCCCAGTTTTACCTCAAGCACATGGCCGGGCGCCGCATCGTCGGCGTCCATCTTCGCACGGTCGAGTACATGACCCTGCGAGAACAGGAATTCCCACACCCGCCCAGCATGTTTCCCCCACACAACCAGCAGGACCAGCCAGTTGGCGCTGGGCCGTGCTTGCGCCAAAATAGCGGTGAGAAAAAAGTGCGGGAGAGCAGCTGTGGCGCTGCCACTGCAAATCTATGACGCACGCACATGACTCCAGTCTCCACCAAGCGCAGGAGATTGCGCTACGCTGCGCCAGCTTTCTCGCCCCCGGCGGTGCATCAAGCGTCTTGGTTGCGTCGGACACATCTGCTGGGATGCAACTGGCGAGCAAGGTCTCATGGCCTATGCTTGCCAGCGAGCCACTCCTGCCGGATGCGACTCGTGTGACAGGAAGGTGACAGGTGTTGGGGGAAGGCCATTTACGCTTCGCGACAGTTGGACCGGGCAGGGAGGGCTCGCAAGCACTTTTCGACGGATGGGCAAATGTGCTGTTGCTCAGCAAGGCGGACGCGATCGTGGGCACCAGTCGATCCTCCTTCGCTCTGCTCGCTGCAGGCTTAAACGGAGGGGGCTCCGAAGGCGAAGGGGGGGGGGGGCGTCCGCTGTACGACGTGTTCGGAGACGAGTGCATCGCGGTTTCCTGCCACCTTCCCGTCTTGCAACGGGACCATCCGGCTGCTAAGCTGCTGCCAAGATTCAACGAAACGTGCCTTCGTGGCAGTCCGCGCGTTAGGATAGACATCAAATAAAGTGCGCCCCGCTCACAAGCTGTTGATTCGGCCACGCCAGTCGCAGATTATCCTTCGTCTAACCGGCATATAACTTTGTCTTCACTTCTTGGTAGACACCAATCGAACCTTTCAAAGACTCTGGCCCGCAAATCTCATGTGAACATTTCAGTAGGCGCCGAACACATCATCATCATCATCCATGGTCGTTTCTCGGGGAGGAAGCCACGCCTCCACAAAGTTGAGGATTTTTTTGGGCCTGTCCACTTTTAGACTTTTCAGATCAGACAACTCCGCCAGCGACGCTTCGACTCGAAGTCAAGGCAGGAGCGGGCCAGGTTCGGGAGTGCTCTCATCTCCTCTCTTGGACCGCCCGAACTTTCTCGTGGGGTATCAGCTGCGCGGGTGAGCCAGGCTGAAGAGCTCCACAGCACGCGGCTCTCCTAGTTGCCCGGGTTCTAGCGCAACCTCAGCGGAGCGCGGCGCTCATGGCAGCACGCTGAGCCAGTGCAGCCGCATCTGCCAGAGGTCAGCGTGTGGGCAGAGCATCTGAACCGTCCTTCTAGATCAAGTGACTGCAATCAGTTAGCAGAATGGGCCCAGACGTGAGACATGTGATGCGGGAGAAGGGAGCGCGGAGGTCGTTGGTCGGCGGGGGGGGGCGGGGTGCTGTGGCGCGGGCTAGCGTGATAGTGGCCTTCATCTTGTCGTTGGAGAGCACAGTTCCGGGAGCGGACGCGTACGAACCGAAGCTTATGGGAGCGAAGCTTACGTGGGCCGTTCATCCGAACTTCAGACCTGAGAAGTCGACCGACGATGTGAACGCAGTGACACGCCACGTAACCTTCAAGCTGTCGACTGCGTGGAAGCTCGACTGGTTGGGGCAGTTTGGTGACTGTCAGCGCAAGACTGGAGACGCGGTGATCGACCCGGACACAACGTGGAACACCCGTTGTGGGTCGGAGGAAAGGGCATTCGGGAACTTGACAATCTACTCATGCAACGATATCAACAATCCTTGCGCACAGGTCAAATCCAGGTTGTCGGTGCGCAACAACTTCCGTGTTCTCCAGACCCAGAGTTTTGGACAGCGTAGTCTTCAGCACAATTTTTACACAGGGTCCCAGACAGTAACGATAATGAGCGGGGAATTCACGCACACTGTGACTGTGCCCGACGAGAGGGTTTGGCTTCTAGCGTACCTCGAGATCGAGGATGCTGACATCGACCTGACTGAGGTATCAAATTTGATTCACCAACCCCCAAGCGGATTTTATGGATCAGTGCTGAACAACTTTGGCGAGGATTTGGTGAAAATTGTGCCGACCAGCGTAAAGCTGTGCGCGAAGTCGGACTGCCGCCCAAGGCTTGAAGGCTCGCACGTGAAGAACTACTTCTCGCCGGACCCGATGTTTCCCCTGGTCCTCTTTGCGCCGCCAGACGCTACTACACAGCGTGGTACGCGTTTCAAGGTGAATGATTATGACGGTCAGCGCCTGTTGCTGAAAGATATTCGCGGTGCGGACTGGCTCAACGATGCCGACGACACATCGGACGTGGGGACTTACGTCCTGACACAAACGATGGATCTCGAGGCATCAAATTCGACTGGGGCACTCCTTACTCCTACAAGCCTGGCTGAGGATCCGTCAACATTGGGTTTCCGGATGATCGAGGTGCAGGACTTCGATTTCGAGGAGCTCGAGCGCCAGGTCACGCTTGTGGGCGGGAACGTGCTTGCTCCGGGCATGTTGAAATATGACGACCTGACGGCGTACGTCACAAACTTGAGGGAACGCCGTGAGGAGCCGAAGAGTACCGGAGGTGATGCCAGCGTGCAAATGCTTTTCACGGTGATCCCGCAAGACTCCGGCTGCCCGAGTAACACTGGGCTTGGCTGGGGCGACGGCCTGGTGACGGAAGTTGACTGTATGTACGACGAGCCGGATACGTGCACGACCATGCTGCGTGCTAAGGCAACACGTTCGAGCACGGGACGAATCGGCGTGCGCACTGCACCAGGATTCGCAAAGTTGCCTAGCTGCCCAATCCTGGCCGAGGACGGGTCAACCCTCGACCCGGCAGGACCCTGGTGCCAGGCCAACTACTTGACGGCGCCGTGCGGTTGCTGCCAGAATTATGGGCTCGATTTTACGTGCAAATACACGCACCCTGGTCTGAGCGTGGACAAGGTTGGACTGTCGGAGACTATGTGCTTCGTGGCGAGGTCAACAGATGAGAACACCTTCGATTCTGCAGGCCTGGGAGTTTGCCACTCGGAGCCGCACTGCGTGCGCTTCAACATCAAGGGTCATGTGCCGCGTTTCGTGGACCCGACGCCGCTTGAGGAGAATTCATACGATCTTGAAGGGGTGCTCGTACCAGGGCAAACTGACGTTGGTGCGTGTCTCGGGTATCCTCTATATTTGCAGCTCAAGGCCACGGACGATGACTCCGGGGACCTTGTACGAATCTTCATTGACGATGCGAACCAAGAGCAACACACTAACAGCTTCAACTTTTTTGATGACGAGAATGATCAGCCGAGCCGTGTGTTATCTGAGTGTGGTACGTACACGCCGTACCAGGGAAAGCGCGTGGGGCGCAGCGGGACTGCGCAGAAGGCAATCAAGCATCTCATGGCGGCGAACAACGATTCGTCGATCATGGCCGCGCTCGACAATGCCTTGGTGTTTGAGAATGGCGAATCAGTACTGGGTGTTGAATATTTTCTCAACGAGTCAGGGACGGATAACGTGGGTAACGGCATTTGGTCTCGACGAGTGTGCGACGGCAGCTACAACTGCCGCGAGCGCCTGTTGAACATGGACAAGGTGTTGTGCGGGTATGCTTACGATAACTCACGTGTGCGCTATTCGCGGTGGGTGGGTCATCGATATGACCAAAATGATCACAGCTTCGGGAGCTACGCTTCACCGCGACATTGCTGGCGCATCAGACTCCAAGCACCGCCCTATTTCATCACCAACAACACGGGCTGCGGGCCCATGAACGGCTCAGACCCTAACAATCTCGCATTTGAGTGCACACCGTATCCCAGCGAGCCTGGTACAATCGTGGATTCGAGTGGCAACCCCCTGGCATACAGGCCAATCAATGTCAATGTTGGTGCGACTCTCTCGCTTACCATCATGGCAAAGGATCCGAATCCCAAAGATACTGTGACTATTTTGATTCTGGAAGACCCGGGTACTCCGCCTGGAATGGTCGTGGGACGGTCCACGTGCCGCCCGGTAAGGGAGGCTACTCAGGAGTGCACGGAGGGATCGCCGTGTGTGTGCTCGTCGAATGAGCGCCTCAACGAGTTCACGGAGCAGGATACCCCTTGCAACAATGTTACGATGACCCTCACGTGGACGCCCGATGCGTCTTCTTCTGGACAAGAGTTTCTCGTGTGCTTCATCGCACGGGATTCGTCTACCCTGTGCCAGGGCAAAGGGCCTGAAAAGGCCACGTTGCGTGGGTGGTACGGCGAGCAGCAGTGCGTGAAAATCGGGGTGGCAGAACCCAGGTTTACATGGGTGGGGGACTGGGTCGACGAGTATGCGCTGCAACCAGTGCAGGTCTATGTCGGTTGTACTTTGAGGTTCACTGCTCATGTGAAGGAGTCTTCGGACGGGATTAGCTATGGGGTTCGAGTTCTGTACGGGAACGACTACACGGCGGACGCAAACATTGACATCGATATCTACACACAGCCCGAACAGTCAACATTCTCGGTCTCGCCGAAGCTGGGTTCCGAGGGGACGGTGAAGATGCTGTGCATCGCGGGTGGTGACGCTCTCGGGATCACGAAGTTGGGGGGAATCTGTCTTGAGGACGGCCGCAAGGGGTGCCGGCACGACCATGACTGTGGCCTAGGCGTGTGCTCTCCTGTCTGCGTGGAGCTTCGGGTCCAGAAGTGCAGGTACTGCATTAAGGACGGGGAGACGCTCGATACGGTGCTGGGGCATTACAAAATCGAGACAAATTGGATGCGTCTCTGGACTCTCAACGCGGACACGTACGCAGCGCTTGGTACGGCATGCAGCTCCTCGATGGATTGCGATCCAGCAAACAACCAGGTGGCTGTTGACAACCCCGAGCTGATTCTCAAGGGGTCGGATGGGGTAGGGAGACGCATTCTCTGGACAGGTGTGCCGTACCGCCCGCAGGAGGACGAGGGTATTGAGGCGATCGCATGCCACTTCAGGACGAACATCCACAGTATCGCAGCAGCAAACCCGGAGATGGACATCTCGCCAACGACCGTTGTACCTCGTGGATATGAGATGTGCATGATGGCATGCAATGCTCGCAGAGACTTGGACTCGCACGGGATTCCCAAGTGCACTGGGGCGATGGTCTAGTGTGAAGTGCGGTGTTGCGCGGCGGGAGGTGAGAGAGAGAGAGAGAGAGAGGGGTAGAATAAATCCTTGCAAGGATGCCACAAGGACTCACGTTGCCATCCAATTGTCGTACCTGAATGGGAATTTTCAGGCGTGCACGCGCAAACCACACTGGTGTGGCTTTGGAAGTGGCCACCGACCGTAAAATCGGGCGGATATATCCCGGCGCAACATCACGCTGAAGGGATTCTAGTCTGTGAGCAGCCCGCGCCTGGACCAGGCGCTCATTTTCCATCTGTTAATTTGAGGGGCCCGAAAAGTCATCTGGAGGATATCGCCCGGCAACTTTGGCGGCAGAAAGCAAGTGCACCTTAATTATAAGGCAAGATGTAAAAAACCTGCTGTTTTATCTTGCACGGCTGATGAGAGGCTTGAAATAAATTTGTGCGGCTGTGTCATGTGAGCTCCACATTAGATCATGAACCGACTCTACAGTCGTGGAAGCGGTCTCACGTGTGCATCTTCACTTCGCTGCTGGGTTTATTCACCTTTCTTGTGACTCAATACAAGCACACGCTTGTGTAACAGATTAGCTAGCGCGATTCGTGCTGCCTCTTGCTCTGCATCCCTCTTGCGCTGCCCCATACCCTGTCCCAACTCCTGATTCTCGAACATCACACGCACACCGAATGGCTCCTCATGTGTATCCCCCCCCCCTGGCCTTGACTGGCAGAACAGACAGACTTGACGCATTCCTCATACCGCAAATTGTCCCGCATGCTGTCGGGACAAACACCTTCTGACGCCAAGTGCTTCTGCAGCTCGCCTTTGAAGTCACGCGCCCCCGCCGCGCAGGTGCCCTCTGTAAGCGTCGATTCGAGAAGCTTCACCGCGAGGATGTGTGCAGCGCCAAGCCCTTGATCGAGATACACTGCACCAAGCACTGCCTCCATTGCACCGGCCATCACTCTTTCCTTCCCCACGTGATCTTTCTGACCAGACAGGATCCAGCGTTGTAGCTGGCACTCACTTGCAGCCTCGGCGAGACGGTTGTTGTTTACTGCCGCTTTTCGAATTGTCGTAAGCTCCTTTGGCAATGCTGAGGGATACTTATTGAGGAGCCACTCTGCAACCACCAATGAAAGCGCAGCATCGCCGAGGAACTCGAGGCGTTCATTTGAGTCCACCTCGTCTACAACGTGCCCCCTATGCCGTAACGCCTTTTCGAGGAGGCTTCGATCATTGAACTTCACACCTAGCGTATCTTCTAGGGCGGCCAGGTCGGCATCCCTGTCCGCATCCATGGCCAGGGTCATGGCTCCCACCTCCTGTCCAAGGCGTTCGAGGGCTTGTCGCGCCGCCAGTTGTTCCGCTTGCTGCTTCGTTGGACCTTTACCAG
>Ga0115567_10003851_pt1 | contig 14707 bp, 14 predicted proteins | sample COGITO_mtgs_1204_2_FD_88679 | JGI IMG/M metagenome (GOLD analysis project Ga0115567, IMG submission 88679) | Pelagic marine microbial communities from North Sea - COGITO_mtgs_120412 | ecosystem: Environmental > Aquatic > Marine > Epipelagic | place: Germany:Helgoland, sampling site Kabeltonne... | reverse complement strand
TAAACCCTAAACCCTAAACCCTAAACCCTAAACCCTAAACCCTAAACCCTAAACCCTAAACCCTAAACCCTAAACCCTAAACCCTAAACCCTAAACCCTAAACCCTAAACCAAGTTCGTGGCCAACTTTTATAAAGCGACTCTCACACACAATCTCCACCCTAAACAGAGCGCCTCGACGAGGCGCCGCTCGAGCCTCTGCCCAAGCAGAGCAGCGGAGCATGCAAGCAACTAAACCCTAAACCCTAAACCAGATAGATCATAAATAGATGTTCTGAACAACCTCGTACGGGACCGGGTTTCTCCAAAGGTGTTTTTTGTACGCTTCCTGTTTTTCTTCTTCAAGCGTGATAGCCACCTTCAATGTATCAGCAGCAAACCAGGCGAGGCTACGACCAGTGCCTTAACCGCAGCGCAGCCATGGGCCGTGTTGCAGAAGCTCAATCCTTCAACCAGGTGTGTTATCTCATCCGCCTCACACGTGTACGGCTTGCCCACAGCACACACCGCGCAAAAACCCGTCCCCACGCATAGCGCAGTGACGTCACGCGAGTAGCTCGTGGCGCTGGCGGTCGAGAAGCTCCTCGTACTGCGCGACGCATGCCTCGGTACCCGCGACTTGCGAACGCAGCGCCGCAATATCCGCGTCCTTGCGCTCCATCGCCGCACGCACGCGCACGTTTAGCGCGTCGAGCTCCGCCACATGTCGCGCGTTCAGCTGCTTCACTTTCTCCTCGTGCATTGCCGAAGACTCGCGCGCGTCCGCTTCCGTGCGGCTCAGCTCCCCCTCAAGGCGCTCCAGCTTCTGCTGGTACTCAGCCCGCACGGACTCGACCCGAATCGCCACCTCCTCCACCGCCTTGTCAGCTGTACACTCTGCGCGCTGCAGCGCTTGTACGCGACTCGCCAGCTCCTCCTCGAGCTCCAGGGTGCGCGCCGCCGCTGCTCGCAGGCGTTCATCCGCAGCAGAGTGCTCCTTCGACAGCGCGAGGTACTTGTCCATTACCTCCCTCTCCGCCTCCTTGGCCGCGTGTACCTGTGCTGCGTGCTCCTCCTTGCTCCTTGCTCCGCGCTGATCCGCCTCCCTTTCGAGACGCGCACGTGTCACCTCAGCCTCCTCTTCCAGCCGCACAATCACGAGCTCGATCTCCTCGTCACGCTGTTTCGCAAACGCATTCCACGTCTGCTCATCTGCTGCCCTTCGCTCCTTGGCCGTACGCTCGCTCATCTGCAGCATCCACTGCTCTTTCTCGATCTCGAGCTGCTCACGCAAACGCGAAATCTCCGCCGCGTGCCGGCGCCGTGCTTCCTCCTCCTTTTCAGACCACTCATGCTGCGCTGCCGCGAGCTTGCGCGAGTTATCGACGAGCTGCATGCCATACATATCCTCGATGCGTTGCTTCTCGGCGCGGTGCAAAGTCTCTATCCGCTCCCGCTCCTGTGCCATGTCTTCAGCCATCCGCGCGCGCTGAGCCTGTAACTGCTGGTCGAAGCGCTCGCTCTGCTCGTGCAGGCGCACCGAGGACATCTCGCGCTCACGCTCCAATGCACGCTCACGCTCCAGAAGTAGCCGCTCGCGCACCTCATTTGTGGAGCGCTCGTGCGCCTCGGCCAGAACCTCGCGCTGCCGCTTCATCTCCTGCGCGTTCACTTCCTCCATCCGTTTCAACTCCGCCTTATGCTTGGCGAGGAGCCGCTCAATTTCAGGCTGGAGGCCCTTGACCGTCATCTGCTTTATCTCCCGCGACTTGTCCTGCATCCAATTGTCTCGCCGGATCCTTTCTGCGGCCATGATGCTCTCACGCTGCTTTTTGAGCTCGCGCTCGTGCTTGTCCCGCCCCTCCTCTAGCTGCTTGTCGAGGCGGAGTTGCAGCAGCTGGAACTCGGTTGCGAGGTCCTCACACTTGTCGGAAAGCACACCCTTGTCGCTTACAAGTTGGTCGATGAAGTCGAGGTGGCGCTTCACCTGCGCGTCAAACTCTGCGCGCTGAACTAAGAGCTGCGCAGCCATCTCTTGCGCATGGTGCTGCTGCGCTGCGGCTGCGTCCTGCTTGTGGCGGCTAAGGGAGTCCTTGAGGTCGCGAATGGTTTTATCCCTCTGCGCCACGCCCACGTGCAGCGCCGCCATCTTGGCTTTCACCTCGCTATAAACTTGCATCGCCTGCTGCGGCTGCGACATATTAGCCGTCAGCAGCCGGGTGGGCACGACTGGCGAGGACACCAGCGAGGACTTTGACAGGGACGTATCGGAGAAAGACCCGACCGAGGGCTCCGTTGTGTTCTGCGAAGCCTGAGTCGGTGCTTCTGAGTGCCCCGAGGCATCGCACGCTGTGACGTCCACCCCCGCGAGAGCAGCGGAGGACGGCAAAACTTCAGCCTCCGCGTCCACTGCGTCGAGGAAGGACAAGATTGACGACTGCAGCTCTCGCGCAGCGCGGTCTTCCTCCGTCCCGCTGCGATCACCGTGCTCCCCTGGCATTGTCGCCACACAAATCTGCAGCGCGCGCTTGCTCGACTGGGAGTGAGGGCGGCGAGGACCGGAAGCCTGCTTGCCCGACAAACAAGGTGAATTCGAAGCTGATTCGAAGCTGTTCGAATTCCGATTGCCACGATCCGAATGAAAGTCAATATCTATCCACAAAAGTCATCGCGGCTATTCGAGCCATGGTTGCGATGCGAGCGCTTGGGGGCGCCGTCGCTGGCACACTGGTGCTGCTGGGGCTTCTTTCCTGCGTCCAATTGACGCGCCCTTCTCTTACTGTCCTGCTGCGCCACAGCAGGCTCGCCGCTGTTCCGGAATCTCGCCAAAACGTCCTGGGGTGAACCCCCAAACCCTATCCCCGAGCCAGCGTGCTCGCCTGGTCGGGCCCCACTAACCCGCGCGTGCTCTTTCCAGTTCCCTTGCCGCTCTCGACCACCCAGTTCTGGATGGGAAGACGAACAACGAACCGCTGCGGAGTGCTGGGGTGAAGGTTGGGAATGATGGCGCCGACGTTAGGACGCCAAACACTCCGGGCTGGAACAAGAACTGGGACGGTGACTGCCCGCTGAGTCCCCAGACGAGCCACGCGGAAAAGGTGGGTTGCCATGTTGTGACAGGCTGGGACCTGCTGAGCGACCTCGGTCTCCTCACGAAGGACCGGGACCTGACTTACTGCTGGCTGACAGGAGCAGAGGACAACAGCGATGATGTCAAATTGGAGCGGCACGGCGTGCGTGTAAAGGGCGGGTTCCTCCGCAAGATCCTCCCGTATCCAGGACTCCAGGAGAATGTTCCCATGGTGGGGCATCCGAGGAGTCACGAGGGCCTGAGCGCCATGCCGCTGAAGCATGCAGGCGTGTACGTTGGAGACTCCAGGGACATTCCCGGGGTACACGACAATCTCCGAGAGGTGCACCGCGGGCTGTACGCATACATCGACGGACCTGCGGGGATCCAGCGCACTCGGACTTACTGGTATATCCCTGCATGCATTTGCCTATCGCTGGCCGCAAGGGTAGCCGCGTGCACGCCATCTCCTGTGACTCTGGCAACACCGTGACCCCAACACCTGCAGGTCTGGAGACGCGGCGAGCAACAGAGCGTTGGAGCGCCGAGGGGTGACAGTCGAGTCAAAGAGCCGGGACTGGCGAGCGCTGCCGTTGCCCCAGGGGCAGGCAACTCCGCCGTTGCACGCCAGGGAGTTGCCGCGCACACGCGACCAGAGCGAGGACTCTGCGCGGGACTGGCTTGACACGTTTTGAGCGTTAGAGTGGAACAGGTGCTATGTCGCCGAGCATGAGGGGCGAGTGTAAAAGTTTCGGGGCAATGAGTGGGAAGTAAACAAAAGCTGCTCTGGCCGCTTCCAGATCCAGAAAGCCTGGAATCCCGGTCCAGAGCAGGCCGCGCTTCCCCATCACAGATCCCGACCGTTAGTACCCCGTGACGCGCCAGCATTCGCAAGTCGCCACGCGCTTCGGCACCGACCGCGATGCGCCCAGAACAGAGCACCAGAAAGCTGGAAAAAGAAAATATGTGATGAACATCCTTGTATGGAGGGGCTAACATGAAGGAAACAAAACCAGGAAGCCGCAAGAAATATTCCATAGGAAGAAACCCCGGCCGCATCATTGCGATCGGCCACCTCCTTAAGCGGTACATGACGAACGGGCTTCAACGCTTCCAGAGCCTAAGAGAGAACCGAAGAGATTGAGAGGCGTGCAATAAAGCTGATAGTCTGGCAAAAGTTGACAGTGCTTTCGGACGCCATGGGCAACCCACACGCATGGGATCGACGGATTCCGCGGCATGGATTGCACAGCCCGAAGCCCCCTTCGATTTTCATACCAACGGGCCGGTTGTTGCTGATCTCCGTGGTCGCGATGTCGCTCTTCGCCACGAAGCTGGGGTCCGAAAGCACAAACGCAGCACCCTCGCTGACAAGCCGCTCCGCCCTTCGGGGGATTTTGCCGGTCCGCGTAAAAGCGCACGGGACCACGTGCATGGGGCTGAATCTTATGCTTCGAGGTGGAGATCACGCTGCTGGTGTGCCAGCGCAACCTGGAGAAGTTGGTACGCCTGATGAAGCCACAGGATCCTCTGGAGACGGGGAGGCGGACGACGGCGTTCCCGTCGGCGGGGGCTGGTGAGTACCGTACGTCCGAGCGGGCCCGGCCTTTCATCAGCATCTGTCCCAATTTTCAGTCTGGATACAGTCCCTGAAGTGCGGTTTCGTCCTGAGAGCCCCTGTGTTGGCCATGTGAGCAGGAGGCGGCCCCTCACGGAGCGGGCGGCCCCGTTGGCAGGTATCGATACCAGGACGAGGATAACCAGGAGCGATACTATCACAACGTACTTACTGGCGCAACGCAATGGGAAGCCCCAGACCTGGCTCCCGATGAAACGACACAGCCGATGCTCCCGTCGGAAGTATTCATGCCAGCAACGGAGGAACCCCCAACAGCACCCTCCGGCGAACCGGACAGTCTCACAACCGAGGCTGACCAAAAAACAGAGGGGACGACACCGGTGCGCGATTCGGTAGATGCTGTAGACGCGGCCATTGCAGCAGATAGGGTGGACTCTCGTGAGGGTTTAGTGCAAGGGGATGAGACGGCTAATGGCCGGCAGCTGCAGACAGATCAGGGCCCGTCCACTCGGCGGCACGACTCGAGCTCATCGGCGCCTGAGACTAGGCAGAGCGACTCAATCGCACTAGTGTCCGGACCGGGGGGTGGGGGTTTCAGGCATGCGCCCGGGCCGCCTTTGGAGGAGCCTCAGGGAGACCGCGGGCGGAGCGGAATGATAGCCGGGTTGGACGTGTTCGACTCTGAGCATGCGGGCGTGCTCGGTGGTTATGCAAAGGGAATCTTGTCTGACGCGTTCGACAAGGGGATGAAGCCAGTCGAGGCAATTCTCGGCGGCATCGTGGGCGTTTCCAAGGTGTTTGGGATTGGCCCAAGCAGCACGCAGGAGACGAACCACCTGGACCCGCTCGATCCCTCGTGTGGACCAGCGCGCGAAGAGTGGCAGATCATCCAGGGGTACAATGACAAGGTGGACATGTACATGATGCTGCGGCATAGGCGCTTCGGAACGTGCATCGAACTCTGCGAGCGCAGCGAGGGGTCCTTCAACTTCCAGGTGAACGACGCTTCACTCGTTCGGCGCTGCATTGCCATCACGGAATTTGAGCTAGAGAATCGGGACTGGCTCTTTCACCCGGCGCTACTTGACGAGCTACGCCGCACCGCGGACACCGATCAGTACTGCATAGGCCGGTACGCAAACTTGGAGGCAGGCCCCTGGACAGTCGTACCCCTGCAGGAGGGCATTCTGATCAAGCACCGGGCGAGTGCGGACAAGAACAACGTCATTATCGCCTTGATTCCCGACGGCTTCGTATTTGTACCGCGCGGCAACATCGACGACCTTGCGCGGTACCGTACGCGTGATTGCATCGTCGTCCGCAAGGGCGCGCCGGCGCGCGTTGTGGTGCCCTTTTCTGACGCACGCGAGCTTCTTCTCCGAGCTCTGGGCCCGGTCCCAGACGTGACGCACTTTGGAGGCCATGACAGAGACGATTTCAATGCTCCGACTTCTGCGCCACGCGGCCCTGCGTTGCCCGCGTCGTACAACCACCTCCTCGAGGAAGGCGAGCGTCTCGCCGGGCACTCGAGATCGCTGGAGGAGACGTGGTCCTGGCGGGGGCGCCGCGTCTCCGTGGCCTGGACCGACAACTTCCTCGATTATGCCATCGACTTTCTGCCAGAATGGAGCCCGAATTAGGGCCCCTTGCGCATCCTCCGAGTTGTGTGCGCTCCGGTTGTCACGCAATTGTCAGAAACGAGGGCGGCTGCGCAACCCCGAGTCTCGGAAAGACCGGGGCTGTAAAACGAAACTGAAATCCATGTGAGCGCTTCAGCCCCAGGCTACAAGACCAATGCGTCCGCAAACACACGTGCACAACGCTTTGCGAAATAAATTTCATGTCATCGTCAGCACACGTTGCCGTTTCAAGTGAAAACGCGGCAAAGGGCCTTGTGTGCATGGCTCTGCACGAGCGACGGTTCGAGCTGCTGGCGGGTCAGCGGACTAGGCGCGCCCGCGTGGATGCAGCGGGCGATGGCGGCGCGTTCGTAGCAGTGTCCATCGGAGGCGATGACCGGGTCGCTCATCACCTCCTGCGTGATTGGGCACGTGCACAGCTCACGAAGCCGCTCATGCCGCTGCCGAATCGTCAGCATCTCAGATGACGAATCGGCAGCCTCCGTGCGCGCAGCCTTGACCTCTTTCCGCAGCTCGACCACCGAGGCGAGCAGGTCCTGCTGCTCCAGCGATGGGGCCACCTGCCAGCGACCGGCCGAGATCATTTGAGCGCCCAAATGCGGGCCCGCACGCAACCGCCGCAAGCGCACACCGCGGAGGGCGGGCGCGCGCCTCGAGACGAGCGAGCAGATCAACCACTGCGGCCGTGAGCTCCCGCGAGGACACAGGGCCTCCCTCCGGCACCGCGCCGCCCGCGCCCGCGCCCGCGCCTGCGCCCTTGTCGTCGACGCCCGGGAGCCGCAGCTCCTCGCCCCCCGCGTCCTGCAGGGGAGCCACCCTCGCGCCTTCCGCGCCGCCCTCAACCCCGCTCTGCAGAGTCGAGGTGGGCTTGAAGCACATCACCGCGGCGGAGAGGACAGAGAGCACCTCGCCCCCTCCCACGCGCACGCTCAGCCGCTTTACACCAACCGCGTCAGCTTCGCCCCCCTCGTCGTCCGCGTCAACGCCAACCACCACGCCGTACGACAGAGCCTCTGCGCCACCCGCACCTCCCGCGGTGCCCGCACCGCCGCGCACCACCACCACCTCGCCTGCCGCGAATCGCTTGCGCGGCTGCACGGTAAGGCGCGCCTGGTCTACTGGCAGCACCGGCGCACCCGCAACGCCGCGCGACTGCGCCGCGTGGTCCTCTCCGCGCCGCACGCCCAGCCGCTCAAGCACGGGCAGCATATCCTCTGGCTCCGCGGCCAGCGCCGCGCCTACCGCCAGGAGCTCGGCCGCAAGCCGCCCGCCCAGCAGCTCGCTAACCGCGGCAGCGAGGGCGTGGTGGGCCTCAACGCCCAGCGGCAACTCGGCGGCAATGAGCACGCGCGACTGCGCGCGGTCGACGAAGAAGAGCACGTCGAGGCCGTCGGGCGACGTGACCTCCCCAGGCTCGGCGGGCGGCGCATCCCCCCCCCCGGACCCGCGCAGGAAGAGGCGCGTGCGCAGCTGCCGGGCCACCTGCACGCGCCAGGGGCGGAGAGCGTCGGCAGCGGCGGCGCGCGAGAGGTCGGGGGAGTCGGCGATAGCTTCGACGGCCTCGGCGAAGCGCGGTGAGTGAAGTCGGGCGGCAAGGGCGGCCTCGAGCGGAGAGTGCGCGAGGAGGAGGTCTCCGGGGCGGTCGAGCCGCTCGTCCAGCGCCTCCGCCAGCGGGCGCACCCCGGCGGCGGCGCACGTTGACGCCGAGAGCGCGGGGTGCACCAGGTGCACGCGCGCGCGGTCGACGCGCCGCACGAGCCGCCGGTCGCAGCAGCGGAAGCACGCCCGAGCCGGCACGAGCCGCCCGGCCACGTCCGGCACCAGCAGCCCTGCCGCGGCGGCGCCCGCATGCGCCTCCGTCACGCTCTCGAGCACCTTGGCGACCGCGACCAGCTCGTTGGGGTTCAGCGGTGCACCGCGGCACTCCGCCCCAAGGTCGCGGAGGAACGCCGTCAGGTCGCGCGGCGAGGGCCGCTCTCGCGCACCGAGGCGCTTCAGCACGCCCTCTTGCGCGCCGAAGCAGCGGGGCACCTGAAAGATAAAGGGCGAGAGGTCGAGCGCGAGGCGGAAAAAGATCCGCGCAGGCTTCACCAGCAGGTCACCCACCGGCACACACGCCGTGCTCCGCAATTTCTCCGCCTCCTCGGGTGCCAGCTTCGCCCAATGCGTCGCCAGGAAGTCCAAGGTCTTTTGGTACACGGCCGCGGGCGGCTCAGGCAGCGGCCAGCGCGCGGGAATGTCAGCGGGCAGCGCGGCGAGGTGCGCAACTACGTCGCCCAGGTGTGGCGGCGACACGACCCCCAGCTGCAGCCGCGTGACCTCGTTGGGCACCGTCGCGGCGTGCAGGACCGGGCGCACGCTCCACACGAGGTGCCGGTCCGCCGGCATCGCCACGTCCGAGAACCGCAGCAGCTCGAGCCGCTCCTCCGCCCCTCCGCCAGCCCCGCCTTTGCCAGCGCCAGCCAGCGCACAGCGCGGGTCTGTAAGGCCGTCGGGCGCAAGCGGCGGCTCCGCGGGGACGAAGGCGATCTCGGCGACTGCGGGGGCGAAGGAGGTGGAGGACGCTGCGAGCGAGTTGAAGGAGGTGAGCAGAAACTTCACAAGCTCTCCAGCCACCTGCACCACTTCGCTTCGCCGCTCTCCCGCCCCCTCCACCTTGATCTGGCAAACGTGCGGCAGGCACAGTCAATCCACCGCCCGCCAAGTCGAGTCGCAGAGCCGAGCGACAAAGCGCAGCACGGAGGGAGGGTCTGCCCTGGGCGCGGACCTGCGCGTAGGATCGTTGGACGCGGCGTGCACACTGGAGGAACGTCGGGGCGTCGAGCGACGACTGCAAGCCGAGCTTGCGGAGAATTACAAGCCACTCCGGCGCCGCGAAGCGCCCAATGGGGAACACCGGATCTCCCTTGAAAACCTGCAGTGCCGCCACAGCACGTCACCTTACGGGGCAGGGCGAGGGGCAGCAGCGAGAGGTCGGGCACCGAAGCGAGGAGCGCCTTGTCGGGGTCGAAGAGCTGATCTGCGCGGAGCAGCGAGCCGTGCAGGTCCACGAGCGGCTGCGCGCGGAGCTGCTCAACCAGCGCAGGGCGCTGCTCGATCTCGGGCCACTGTGAAGCGATCTGGTCGAGCGCCTCCGCGCGGCGCGCCGGCGCGAGGGACGCAAATCGCGGGAGCACGAAGCGCTCGAGCAGCGCCAGCTCGTCCAGCGTCTCGACGCCCAGCGCCCGCAGCAGCGCCGCGCCCTCGCCGTCGGCTTCCTGGCGCAGTAGCTGGTCCGACGGTAGGTCACCTGCTGCAGTGAGCGCGCAGAGGAAGCGCTCGGTGCCCTGTAGCGGCACGAAGCTGCCGCTCCGCGTTTCGAAAATGGCAAGCCGCCGGAGCGGAGGCAGCGCCGCCGCATCAAGTTGCCTCTCTCCGAAGCCTCGAGCGAGCAGCTCAAACAGCGATACCGCCTCCTGGGGTGACAGCGCAGTGCGCCCCGCCAGCCCGTCTGCCCCCACCTCCAGCCGGCCCAGCGCGGCTGCGGCGGCTGCGGGGAAAGACTCCGTGCGCGGAGCAAGGTGTGCCACTGCGGGGTGGAGGAGGGGGCAGCCGAGTCGCTGCAGCGCCGTGAGCACGGGGTTGGTGCGCGCAGCAGCGCACTGCTCGCGTACGGAATTCGACTCCTCCGCCTCGGCGAGAGGGAGAATCTCGACGGGCGGCGTGTTCCCGAGCGCAGGGCGCGAGGCAAATGGCAGGGGCGCCTCAGGCGGAGAAAGCAGGGATGGAACCGCCGCGCCCGAGCAGAGCTCGCCGGAGGTCAACGGAACGACAGGCCACTGGGCAAACAAGTGCAGATTCTCGGGGCCGGCGAAGCGCAACAGCCGGACGAACCAGTCAGGCTCGGGGAGCCCTGCAGCGTCGCCGCCGCCGAACGCGGGCACTCGCTGCTTGCCTTTCCAGTGGCGCGGGAGCAGCGAAGGGAGATGGCTTGCAAGCACAGCCGGTGAGAACCTCTGGAGGCCGACTGCAGTGAGAAACTCTGGTGAGGAGAAGAACCGCGAAAGCCGCTCAGAACACCTGTTACCGGGTTGGTGGTCAGTGCAACTCTTGGTGTTCAGTGCAACTCGTTGTTTCAACAACTTCCACCGCCTAAGAGCCAGGCAATTACCGAGCGTCGACGAAGGAGTCTCGCAAGACGGGCATAAGTTTCTGCTCTTCCGCGGATGCCACCACCGCATCGTACGGGAAGCAAAATACGGATCCGCTGGCAAGCGGCAACAGCCGTGCTCCGAGCAGCGCGCGGAAGTGCTGGCTACGAGTGGTCGCATGTGCCGAAAGGTCCAGAAGGCAGTACTCAAGCGCGTCCGCAACGAAAGCCGCGAAGCGTTCGCGTGACTCTTCTTGGGGCATGTCACTCCGCACGAACGCCCGCTGGCACGAGTCGATCAGGCCAGGATCTTTTTTCAGCTTCTCTCGCACCTGCAGGGATTCCGTCGCAACTCAACAAACGTCGAAACGCCAGCGGGGTCACATGCGTTGGGGAGCATACGCGCTCAGGCGTGATTTCAGACACGTCGTTGACACCCGCGGCGCGGAACTCGTCGGAGAGCGCGAGGGAGCACTGGAACATCGGAAAGATCTTGCGGAATAGGAGCCGCAACGAGTCGTTGGCCTCTCGCGGCTTGAAGACGCCCCCTTGCATCTTGGTCAGCGTGCCATTATCGTGGAGGAATAGCTGCATCTCTGCGAGCTTGCAGTACAGCGGGCGGTGCACAGTCATTCGAAACTCGGGGCGTGTGCGCTCAGATGATGGCCACATGTGGTACATTACTGACGCGTCATTGCGAAAAACCCCCGGCAGCGCTGCGAGAAGGTCCAAGTAGGCCTCAACCTGCCGCAACGGCGAGCAATTAGGAACGCCTGAAACGCTCGAGAGACAAGGCTCTCTTGTCAAGCAACAGGCAAGCGGGACAGCGGAAACCCACCACAGCAGAGAACAACTCTCGGTTCCACTCGTAAGCTTCTTCCCAGCCCTCCCCACCCTCCTTTGCCTCCAATGCGCTTTCTTTCGGCGCAGGCGCATCAGAACATAAATTGTCCTCGTCTTCATCACCCTTGGAGGTGCACGGAACCCCACCAAATGCCCCAATGTGGCTGAGTCCGGGCCAGGCAAGGCCGTGGTGCGCGTCGAAGAAGGCATTAACGTGGACAGGCAAGCCTGAACGAGCCGCAGGCCCAAAGGCAAAGATCAAACCATCAACGGGCGGCGCCACGCCGAGCGTCGATGACTTCAGAAGAGCTGCCACAGCCGCAAGCGGAACCAAACCCTTATCTTTGCGATCGAGGGCATATTTTCGCAAGCTCTTGGGACCCAGCGTGCTGCAAATCAACCACTGCTCGACCAAAGGCTCTTGCGCAGCCCCGCAAGTCGCATTCGTGGCAGTATCTGCCTCCAATGAGTCGATAATCTCCTCGCCGCAGAGCAAAAAATGGCTGAAGTCAGCCTCGACGGTTGTGAGCGGATAGATTGTTCTGGACCCGCCACGCAATGCGTCAGCAAACCCAACTTTCTTCTGTATCAGAACAACCCACCCGGATTCAATCAAACAAAGGGGGCTTGGCGCTGGGTGACTTGATAGATGGTGCGGAGCCGAAGACGCTCATAAGATTAAACTTCTTCCATTCTGTGTTACGCGTCATACATTTGCGGTGCCGGCGCAGCTCTGTTGACACAGGACCTTGCAGCTGGACACGTTTTGCGGGGGACATTTCTGAGTCTCCGGTCTGCCAAACGCTCACCTGCGCAATGCAGACGTTACTATTGACATCAATGTCTATTCGAGTGCGCTATTCAGACACGCTCTGAAGTGTTTCAAACAAAGTGGTTGGATACCGATATGTCTTCAAGGCATTCGAGAAATAAAAGCGATGATGCCTGTGTTGATGACACTGCGTGCTGCAGTAACTTCCGGAGCGCCTCACCACGCTGTGAGCCCTGCGCTCCAGAATCATCTATGGCGGAACCCAGCGTTTCGCAAAGAGAGGGCTTCAGCGGAAGACGAATTAGGGTGCCATCGAAGCCGCGACTCGGATTGAAGCCAAAGACGCAGAATGGCGCAAATTGATCTGCAAACTTGATCGGCATGTCCGAGTTCACAAAAAGGTGCGCCTTGCCAACCGGTCGCGCGCCACGTTGCTCAGTGTCGACGAAGTGGGATCCGTGCGGGTCGAAATAGTACAGCGCCTCGCCTGACACGATGCATGCAACGTCGGCGAGGGCGTAGATTGACAATAAACCAGGGCCGGCCCGACAGTGACGTGGCAGGCCATGCTGGTGTGGTGGAAGATTCTGAAGACGGCAGAGCTGCTCAGCACCAAGCTTCACTCCGTCGAGATAGAGGAGCACTGCAGGGCCCTGAAGCGTTGCGAGGTTTGGCTGCAGAATCGACTCAGCCGAGTGCGTACGGAAATCAAATAGCAGCTGCGCACGCTGGGCTCCAAGCGAATCTGCCAGATCCAGCAACATTGGTGCGACGAGTGCAGGATCTGCGTATTGTGCAAGCTGCTTCGCGATCCAGTATGGAGCAGGACACGAAAGGTCTTTGAGCTTGAGCTGCCCTGAGACGAGCAGCTTGCGAACTGAACGAAGGCCAAGCGCTGCCGCGACCTCATTTGATACCTGCAACTAGAATTGCTAAGGCACAAGCGGGAAGAGAGCAAGAGCAAGCATATTTGATACCTGCAACTTGAATTGCTAAGGCACAACCGGCAAGAGAGCAAGAGCAAACAGTTGAGCCGGGTGATAACAACCTCTTTCGACAGAAATTGAACATTGTTCATCGTCGAAGATAGCCTGCCGATCTCACGAGTATCAGTGTGATCCGGTGTAGCCGAACCAGAAGAGCGCTTCGCTCTGGGATCCAAGTGCTGCGAGTGTTGCAGCAACACCCGTTCACGGAGTCGGCACGGACCACGGTGCATCGTCGTAGACCAGCTGCTCCGCGCGCAACATTGAGCCATGAGCATCGGGAAGAAGAATGCCGCGGCGCGCCTCAGTGGTAAGCTCGAACTGTGCAGCCTCCTTCGCCAGCCGGCCCGCTAGCGCCACCTGGCAACACGAGCAGGGTTTCAGTGCGCTGAGGCGTACGCCAAGGGACCGCAACCAGAACGAGGTGGGTAAGCGTGCCTGCTCTTTTTCGAGCTCCGCGCCGCCAGCTGCCATGGCGAGACGGGCAAGAGCGAGCACATAGTCCGCACCGTCGAACTCCGAACGCACGCCGATTGCGCGAAACATAGCCTCCAGCTCCCGCAACTCTTCGGGCAGCACGTGAAGCACCGGCGTGCAGTCTGTTTCCGCGGCAACAGCAACCTGTTGTTCGCAAGACAGTGCGCATCAATAACTCTCAGTCCGCATGTGCCCTGCTCTAGAAATGCCCCCTTACTCTTCGGATAGTACAGATTCCAAAGGCGTGTCCACGCGGGGAGACCTGCTCGGGTGGTACGAATGAAGAGCCCACAAGAACAGCTGGATGTCCCTGCAGTATTTCCCGTGCCCCATGCAACGGTCGCCGCCCACTCGTTGGATCCACGGCAGCCTCGATCTCAGCAAGCCTGTCCAACGCAGGAGAGCGCCTCAGTGACAACGCTCGCAGGTGAGAATACAGCCATCGCTGGAATGATCAGGACAGGACCGCTTGTAGAGTGTGAGAGCAGCGTCACGGGAAGTAGAGTTGGACTCTGTCGGCTCCTCAGACATCGGTTCTTCGAGAGGAAGCAGATGCGGCCCCTTGCTTCGCTGTACCGCCAAGGCGCGGAGCTGCAGTGCAAATGCACTGGCAGAAATTGGTGCGTCCCAGCCAAGAAAACGAGCGACACTCTCTGAGACCTTGTCGACTGCGCAAAGCCGCATACTGGCGGAAACGACTGTCGCATCACCAATCAGTCTAACCTGCAACACCAAACCAGATTACATTAGCAGCTGAGATCGAAACACAAAACAAGGAGAGCGCTGAGGTTCACAGGAGACTCAAGGATGTGACGCACCATTGCGGGAGGTGCCACGACAGATCCTCTCCAATCCTCGCTCCATGGAAGCTCCTCGCTGGGCGGATCAACCAAGACTGGGACCCAAGAGAGATGCCGCAATTCCTCGGCAAACTGGGCGTCTGCTTCAGCAAGGAACTCGTCACTTTCTTCTCCAAACCCGAGAGGGCCTGCATGTTTGCACATCAGCGTCAAAAGCGAACGCCCGCGAGACACAAGCCGTTCCGGAGGCGCGCTGCTCTCCTCTGCTGAGGCGGATATCGTGCGCGCAACCAGCAAAATTCCCGAGCGGTCGAGCGAGGTCTGTAGCCCAAGCCGCACCAGCGCCGCCACGTGCTCCGGCTGCAAGAACGACTCCGCAGGGTACAGCTCCCCCCCCTCAAGCAGATCCTGTAGCTCCGCCACGCTCGGGTCG
>Ga0115567_10003843_pt1 | contig 14724 bp, 7 predicted proteins | sample COGITO_mtgs_1204_2_FD_88679 | JGI IMG/M metagenome (GOLD analysis project Ga0115567, IMG submission 88679) | Pelagic marine microbial communities from North Sea - COGITO_mtgs_120412 | ecosystem: Environmental > Aquatic > Marine > Epipelagic | place: Germany:Helgoland, sampling site Kabeltonne... | reverse complement strand
TCGCCTCGCCAACCTTCGCCTCGCCGAGGACCTTCGCCTCGCCAACCTTCGCCGTCGTGGCGCGCTGCACGTGCTGGATGTGTTGGAGCTCCGCCTGCGACTTTTCCCGCGGACCCGCCGAAGCTCGTCTCTGGAACTCGTGCCCGTCGCCCTTCGCGCGGTGCTCCGCGTGATCGTCCACCACGTCACCACCCGCGATGTGCTCCAGGCCCTTGGAGGAGAGACCGGCCGGCCACGGCTCGCCGCAGTGCACGCGGCGCCACGCGCGTATCCCCTTGTTGAGCGCCATCATCAGCTCCATGACAATCTCCACCCGCCGCGCCTCCGCGGTTCCCGGGTCGTACCGCATCCCGTGGTGCGACCCAGGCCAGTGCTTCCGCGGGACCATCGGGAACGGGTAGTACGGCAGCTCGCAGTTGAGCTTGTCCTTGTGCGCGGTGCCTTGCAGCTCGAAGTGCTTATCCCAGACCCAGTCGCCGATCTCGATCTTGAGCCCGTAGTGGATGAGAAAGGGATCGAACGAGTCCTGGTCCCACGGCGACATCCCCGCGTACAGCTGCGCGCTCGGTTCCACGTTGTGCCGGAGCCCCGCCATCGCTGTCCCGAACACGTACCCGTACATCTCGCTGATCCACGGCCGCGGGGACTCCCGGCTGACGTACACGTCCCCGGTGCCCTTGAACGGCCACCACGCCCGCGGGTCCTGGCGAACCCGTTTGGTGTACTCGAACCAGAGCGGCGCAGCCTTGACCAGGTCGCCGTGCCAGAAGATTTCCCACCCGCCGACCTTCGCGAGCCTCGGGACGACGTCCGCGGGGACGAACATCGGCGCCATCTCGTTGTCTACGCCCGAGAGGTAGCCGTATATCCCAGCCGCGACCAGTCCTTCCTCCGCTTCGAGCCCATCCAACACGCTGAGGGGCTTGCGTATGATCATGTCCGCGTCGAGCTTGATGACCCACTTGCGATCGGTGACGTTGTGTTGGGTCCAGTGCATCATGGACCCGGGGAGGTTGTACGCCGAGTACGGGTCCTTCGGGTCTATGTTGGTGTAGAGCGGCGTGACGTGCGTCGGCACGGAGTTGACGTACGGGTAGTTCGGCTCGTCGCAGCTGAGCAGCCGGGTGAACTGGCCGGGTGCGCCCGCCGCCATCCAGCTGTAGTAGAGCGCGACGGACTGCCACTCCATGTAGGGCTTGCAGTCCGCGGAGAAGACGTAGTGATAGTCGTCAACCTCCCGTGCCGGCTCTCCCTCCCGCGCCATCCGCAGTCGTCGCGACCAGACCGATCGAGGTTCAGCGTCCGACGCGACCGAGGCGACAGGGTGCGTCGCCTCCGTCGCCTCCGTCGCCCCTGCGCCCGAGACGACCACGAAGATCAACGCGAGCGCGCATCGCGACATGATATCGCGCGCACCCATCGCACCGCCGCGGGCCCGGGCGCTTCCCTGTGACGCGGGCCGCGGATTATTATTAAGTTTTGATGGCGTTGTGAATCTTATTATTCCAGCGCTGAAAGAATAGCTAGTTGTACATGCTGCGTGCGGCTAAGGTGTCGGCGAATCCGGCGTCGCTCGCTCAAAATAGCGGGCCACTGAGCTGGTGGAATGAGTCCAGGACGGACACGTCCGCGCCAGTCATCTTGGCCCACATCACGAGCTGATCGAACACCGAGAGGCCCGTCTTCGCCTCGATCACGACGGCGGCGGCGAAGCCCACCATGGCCCACCGCGCGTTGTTCAGCTCCACCGACTTGAGGTACGCCATGGACCCGTCCGCCTGCTGCCTCGGGGTGAGCTTGGGGTCCTCGTCGACGCTCATGGACGGGCCCGGTCCGTCCACCGCGGCGGCTGCGACGGCTTTGAACTCGGTGGCGAGAAACTCTCCGTCGATGTCCTTCTCCTGGGACTCGCGCGTGGCGTTGAGGCGCGCCGCCTCGTCCTGGCCGGTGAGCCCGAGGAACCGCTGGTACCTCTTGAACTGCTTCGGGGACATCTCGCCCGCGACGAGCTGGCGGAAGGTGACCCACACGCCCGCCACGGCGGAGAGCGCGAGGGTGGCGACGAAAAAGTCGAAGATCTGCTCGTTCGGGAGATCCTTGACGCCCAGCTGCGCGAGGATGCCGTCGCCGGTGATGAACTCCTGCGCGATGCCCGTGGCGAAACCGCCCATCGCGGTGCGACCGACGAAGAGCTCGGCGAACGGGGTGAACCCCGCGATGCCCTCGCTCGTGTCGAAGCCAGCCTTGCGAGCGATGATGTACGGGAAACCGCCAAAGTTGATTCCCGAGCCGCCGTCCGCGCGGATGACGAGGGAACCGCGTGGGCGGGACGCCGCGAGGGGCGCCGCCGCAGAGGGGGAGAGGGCGCGCGCGCCGGGGGCGACGCGGGCGCGGCTCGCGAGCGTAGAGGAGGCGATGGTGGCCATACTGTCGTAAGCGTAAAGTGTTAAAAAGGCGACGCTTGGATGTTGTTTTGTGGCTCGTGGCATCGCTGGCGACGTGGCCTTCTCCCGGCGAAGATCCCGAAGCATGCGATGGGGCTTAACTGGTATTCCATACGGTTTGTTTGCACGAATGCGAATTATCGCCATAAATACGCATGTCGTGTAACTGAATAAACATACGTCATTAAGTTTCTCGAAAAACTCGCCACATTGGTTCTATTTTTTCGTGATTCTTCTTCGTCAGCGTCCTTTGGTTCTCCTCGGAATGTTCGTCAGACGACGACGCACCGCCCCATGGCGCACCAGGTGACTCCGGTGTACCATGCGCATCACTGGTACACCGACCCGTGCGTGTGCTGTAACAACGGATGTTGCTGCAGCACCAACGACCCGGAGAAGGTCGAGTGCGATCTGTGTTGCGCCGCGATATTCTGCCCGTGCGCGGTGCTAAACTCCAACGTGAAGATGATGCAGACGCGAACCTACCACCCCCCGTGCGAGTTCGAGTGCACCAAGCCGTGCTCCATCATGGCGTGTCTGACGGTAGCATCTGCGGTCATAAGGGTCGTCGGGCAGTCGACCGGGATTTTCCTGGACCTCCTAAACCTCGGCCCGCTCTACTCGTTCCAGTGGCGCTCGGCGCTTCGAGAAAAGTACGGCATCAACGGAGACCCGTGCAGCGACTGCATGTGCCACTGGTGCTGCAACCCGTGCGTCCTGTGCCAGGAACACATCGAGCTCAGGAAGCGCAACGGAGGACCCACCGGTCTGCCCCCTCACGCGATAGTCATGGCCCAGCCGTACGCCGGGGGGTGGACGCAAGGGTACGCCCCGGGCCAACAAGCGATGCCCGCAGCGTCGTACGGAGGCCCGCCGGGCGGAGGCCACGGACCGGTGCCGGTGTACACTGCGACGGTGCCGCCGCGTGGACCGCCGACGGTGTTCCAGCAGCCGGGAGGGGGCGTGGCGATGGCGACGCTCTCCACGGACCAGAGCGAACGACCCGCTCAGACCCAAGCGCAGCCGTACGGGACGGAGCCCCCCGGGAGCGTGTACTACGCCCCGCCCCCAGGGAAGGCCCAGGGCGGGTAAAAAGTACCTCGCCACGTGAACGACGAAAGACGTCGTGCATTCTTTCGATGTAGTATCATAAACGCAGTAGCTAGAGCAGCGCATTGACGTGTCGTCGTGTGCTTGTAAAAAAATGGAAAGAAATTCACGGATCCGAGTCCGAGTCCGAGTCCCACATGTCCCGCGCGAACCTGTTCTTCTTGTTCCTGAAAACCGCGTCGGCGGCGATCCCCGTGGTCGCGAAGTGGGCGGCGCCAGCCTCGTCGTCCGCCTGCGTCCTCGCGTCGCTCACCACGATGTGCCCGAAACCGCCAGCCTCCGCCTCCAGCGCGTCGTGGTCGTCGAAGTGCTCTATGAGTTTGGCAAGCCGCGTCCACCTCCACCCGGCAGACTCGTGGATGTAGGTCTCGCACGCGGGTATCAGGTCACGGATCAGCGCGTGCTGACACGACGTCTTTCGCCATTCGAACGGAGCCGCGGTGCCCGTGGATGTACCGAAAAACTGGACAACGACGGGCGCCAGCTTGCTCGTCTCCACCCTTCGCCGCGAGTCCTCGTCGCGGTACAGCGCACCCTTGTGGATGTCCTTGTACGCGTGCCAGTAGTCTTCCGGGGTGAACCCAACCTTGGCGAGCGCGGCGTGGATCTCTAATCGCCCCTCCGGTAAGGTGGCGACGTCGAGGTCGGGGCTCAGGGGCTCGGGCATCGGGTCCTTCGTCCAGTCGTCCACGCCGGGGGATTCCGTTTCGTGAGGGGACCCGGGAGGGGAAGGCGCGTCCAGCTCCACGGGAGGGGAAGGCGCGTCCAGCTCCACGGGAGGGCACGCGTCCAGATCCACGGGAAGGGCCTCGTCCAGCTCCACGACAGGGGCCTCATCCAGCTCCACCACGTCGTCGTCCAGCTCCACCGCGTCCTCGCGCTCCGCCTTTCTCGACGGGGGCGTGCTGAGGTCCTCGATGGACTCGTCCAGCACGATCCTCTCGTGTTCATCGACGGGCGACCCGTGTGGGTCTGGGGACTGGCTCGTTGGCCCTAGGGACTGGCTCATCGTAAGGTCCGCGCCGCTCCACCCGTCGAGCCAGTCGCGCAACTCGCCATCCACCGTGAACGACGGCTTGTACCCGTTGGGCGAGGTCCTCGAGATTTTCAGGCACGAGCCCCACGCCGGGTGCTTGTTCATGCCGGGCGCCCTCGAGTCCCCGAGGATGATCAGGTGCCTCCTGGCGCGGGTCAGAGCGACGTTGATTCGTTCAGGGGTCACGAATCCACTTCCGCCGTGTGCACCGCAGAGAGAGAGGATGATGACGTCCTTTTCCTGGCCCTGAAAGGCGTCCACGGTGCTAACCTTGACCGCGCCGTCGTCCTCGCCACCAACGTCATCCTCCTCGCACACATCCTTGACACCCTCGCGAGAAAGGATCCCGGCGAGGTTGTTAACAATGGCGCGTTCCTGAGCCTTGTAAAGGGTGATCACTCCAACCTCCCCAGCGCTCACGCCCACCTCGACGACCCTCGCGGCGATCAGCGCGGCGAACCGCGCCTCGCTCGGCGAATATTTGCTCCCGCCGTCCTGAGTCACGTCCCTGCTACCCGAGTCGATCCACGTCAGCGGGTTCAGCGGGGCTCCGTTGACCGCCACTCGCGCGCCACGTTCCGCGGCGTCGCACCCGTCGACGAGCTCGCCGCCGTAGTAGCATCGGTTGGGCGTCTCGCTGAGTTTCGGGTGTAGGCGGTACTGCGTTCGAAGCAGCGTCGCCGGGTGGCCGGCTTCGCGCAGCCGGACGAATATCCCCTTCGCGAGCGGGTTGTGCGAGTTGTTGGAGTCCTTGGAGTCAGCAGGCAACACTAGGTCCTTGGAGTCGAGGACGGGGGGGAGCTGCTTGGGGTCACCGACGGCGACGAGCGCGCGGCATCCGAAACGGGACATCGCGAGCATGCTCGACGGCTCCGTCATCTGCGAGCACTCGTCCAGCACCACGACGTCGAAGTTCATGCCCTCCAGCGCGGCGTTACCGCACGACGCGGTGGTGGTTCCGACGACGCGTACCTTGGACAGTGCCCTGGCGCGCTTGTCCGCGGCGCCGGCTCGCGTCGCCGCGAGCTCCTGGGCGAGAATCCTTCTCTGCGCCGGGGTCTTGGCCTCCTTCAACATCTCCATCAGCTCGTTCGCGTGCGCCGCGCCCTTACCGCGGAGGGGCTTGCCTTTATCCCCGGCGACGTCCACGTCACCCGATCGTTTCCTGTCCGCCAGGTGCAGCGAGTGCGGCAGGATCGAGTGGTCGATCCTTCGCAGGGCGCCGACCCTGATGAAATCCGTGAAATTTCTCTCCTTGAGCGCGTTTAGCACTCGATCCACCGCGACGTTGGTGTGCGCGGAGACCAGGATCCGCGCCTCTGACTTCGATTCGCGAAGTCTCTCCGCCGCGGCGACGATGAACGCGGCGAGCGTGCTGGTCTTACCGCTGCCGAACGGGCCGTGGATCAGACGCACCGGGCTCACCGTGAGCGACGGCGTGGAAAGCGCCCGTCCCGCCTCGTCTGCGGCGATGAGCGCCCGCGCCACCGCGTCCGCCTGGTCGTCGTTGAGCCGGTGTTTGGTCTTCAGCGCATCCGCGTCGGCGTTCACGACGCCCTGGCTCGCGCCCTCGTCCACGAGCGGCGCCGCGAGGAGGTGCGGCAGGAGGTGGAATGACATCGGCGTCATCGACGCGACGTTGTCGAACTCGGCGAGGGTGGACCCGCCGTCGAAAACCTTAGCCGCAAACACCCTGTTGTTCTCCTTGATTCCGTGCGCGGGCTTGGGGCTGAGCAGTTTGACCTCCATCTTGCCGTCCTGGTCCGGGCCGTGCCACAGGGTCTGCGCGATGATCGCCCAGGGCGCCTTGTTCCTGTCGCCGATCGCGTTTGCGTGTGCGGTTTGCATGTGCGGGTTGTTGGAGATGACCCATACGTCACCCTTGTTGTACGTCTTGTACCCGCGTCGCTCGCTCTTCTCCTCGAGGAACAGCCACGTCCGGGGGTTGGATCCAGAAGAACCGGGCGAGCCGTATTCGTCGCAATCGCCCCCGCCGTCCTTGTCCTTCTTCTTCTTCCACCCAAACTTCCGGAACGTCTCGAAGCGAAGCTTGCAGTGCGCGTGGTACACGCACACGTCGCCCCGCTTGAGCTGATGCGACAGCTGCTTCGCCTCCTCGAGCTCGGCGTCCGTGCCCGGCCTGGCGGCGACCGACCCGCCGCCCTCCCGCTTGCGACGTAAGATCCCGTCCATCTTCTCGCGGACGAACGCGAGGCGCGCGTGAAGGTCGTTCCTCAGGGCGCCGCAAAAGTGCGTCTGATACGCCTTAGCCGTCGCAAAGGAACTCCCGGCGGTAACCCCGGATCGAACCCTGAGCGCAGACAGGTCATCCTTACTCGGAAACCCGAGGTTCAGCTCGGTGGGGTTGATGACGACGTTTTGAGGGGGAGCCGCGGGCTTGAGAGGGACCTGCCGACGCTGCTGCGTCGGGACGACGGCGGCGAACGGTGCGGTGACTTCGTTGGTGATGTCCGCACCCGTCCACCTCTGTCCTTGCGCCGTCGACGCGCCATCTCCCCACCTCTCCAGCGCTGACGTCGTCGCGGTAGGAACGTCGTCGCGCGCCCGTGGCTCAGTATCGCCCCCCGCGCCCAGTCGGGCCAGGGCGCTGAGAGGATCGCCGCCTCCCCCCGCCGCCTGGATCGCCGCGGCGAACCCGCTTATCTCCGGCTCGGGCTCCTCCTTCGCCTTGTGTGTGTCCCCGCCGGCGTACACCGCCCACTTGCTCTTTCGCTGCGCGAGGGGCACGGTCGCCTTCTTGGACGACGACGGGTCCACCGCGCGTTCGACGAGTGTGGGACGGAGAGACGCGTCGCCGGGGTTCTCCCGCCTGGCCTCCTCGTAGAGGTCGTCGAACCCGCCAGCTGTGCGCCCACTCTCCGCTCGAGCCGCGCGAATCTGCGCCCAATACGCGTCCAGCTCCCGCGCGGCGGCCTCCTCGTCGATCGTGTCCTCGGGTTCGGGCGACATGCGAGCGGCTTTGTACGCGGGGGGCTCCTCCATCGCCTTGGGCCTCGCGGTGAACGCGGGCGGCTTGAACGGCTGATTGAACGGTTTCCTGATGTTTGCCATCGACGCGGCGGGTGCGACCGCGCGCGGGCGCGCGATGGTCACCCTGGGCGCGAACGGCGGGTTGGCTACCGCCGCGCCGGTGGCTTTCGTGTCTCCGCCTGCGCCCTGTTCCTCTTCCGGAGTGACGTCGTAGCCCTCGATGCGGATGTCGTCCCCGTCGACGAGCGCTGAGATCTCGCGCGCGGAGAGATTCCCGAACGCGAGCGCCTCGCCCTTGGGGTTGCCGTCATCGTCCGCGGCGAACAGCCTCGTCTTGTTGTTCTGATCCTCCCAGACGTCCAGCACGCCGTCCTCGTACTTCTTCCGGTGCTTCTGCTTCTTGTGGATGTCCTTGGTGTACACGCACGTCCATCGCCTGGCCGAGGAGGACGCCATCGAGGGTCGTGGTCCCCGAGGCCTCCTCGTACGCGGTCCGCACTGACGCGAGTCCTACTTCGCGGGCATCAACGTCGAGCGAGTGGTCGGTTCTGACGTGCAAGTCTCCTGAGTGCCGCGATACTTCCTCTAGTAGCGTGGCGGAGGGCGTCGGAGCCCAAGACTTGTGAGGGGTGCACGTTTTGACTTCTGAGGTTGCCGAGTTTGAAAAAAAAGTGGTCGGTTGATTTTTCAGCGACGCGGCCGCTCGCGACGTACGCGCGTGTGACTAACTCGATGAGACTCGTTTAAATGATAAATTGTATTACACACCATCGCCTTGTGGTGGCTGTCGCGCCTGCCTCGCGCTCTTGTAGTTTACGGGCGGCGTCCTCGGCACGTCTGGCAGCGTAGCCCGAACCACGCCGACACCCTTTGTCCTGCCCTCTCTGAATATGACCCGCGTACCAACCTTGACGTACTCCGGCCTGTGGTTCCACTCGAACGTCACCAGCGCCCTGTCGCCCATTCGAAGCACGTCCTTGCCCTCCATTTTCACGATGCGGGCGCACTGGCGCACGGTCAGGCAGTGTAAGATGGGCGCGTACCCGACTTTTAACGTGGTGGGGTGCGACAAGATGACAACCTCCGCCTGGAACTGCCAGCACGCCCTCGGGTTCAGCGACGCCGCGCACAGGATCATACCCTTGCGAACGTCGTCCTTGTGAACGTGCGTGCCGGTCTTGCGCGCCTTGAGCGCCCACGAGCCGGACGACCCGCACGCCACGCGGTCCACGGGCACGCGCTTATTCATGCTGCTCTTGACGGCGACTGGGACGAATTCGCCGTTGCCGTTGGGACCCAGGAGCAACTCGTCTTTGGTCTCGATCGTGCCGCTGACCACGAGGCCGGCGACCACGGTGCCGATACCCGGCACCGCGAACGCGTCGTCGAGGTGCACCAACGCCTCGTTCCCCGCGAGGGGCGCGAAGCTTCGCCGCGACGGGAGATGGTTGAGGAAGGCGCGGACGAGGTCCAGGCCTTCGCCCGTGACGCACGACACTTGAAAGATCGGGGTTATGACCCCGCCCGCGACGTTCTGCACGGACGTCATGACGTCACGTTCGTTATTCACGAGAAGCGGCGTCTTGCTCTTCTTCAGAAGCTTCTTCAGGGCGTCGATGGTCGCGTTTCTGTTCTCCGCGGCGGCCATGTCAATTTTGGTGACCACGACGAAAAATGGAACCTTGAGGCCGAGCATGATCGAAAGGTGTTCCTTGGTCATCCCGACGATGCCACCGCGGTTGGCGTCGACGCACATCATGCCAAAATCGGGTTGAACCCCCGCGATGCCGTGCATGGTCGTGCGCAAGTACCGTTCGTGACCCGCCAGGTCGCTGAAGTGAATCACTTTGCTCGAAGCCGACACAATCTGGTCCCATCGAAGCTGGTGCGTCTCTCGAACCTCCGGGTTTGAATAGTTCACCACGGATCCGTCCGGGGCGAACCCGATGATCTGCTGCGATATCGCCGACGTGCGCCCCGATTCGATCTCGTGCTTGTGCCGGAACACGCCGCCTCGCGCCAGCCCCCTGCCGTTGTCGAATCCGCCCTTGGTCAAGACACCCAACATGGTCGACTTCCCCGAGTCGACGTTCCCGAGGGTCGTGATGCGAATCTCCTTGTGCTGGCGGGCGCTGGTCTTGGCGCGTATTAAACACGTCGCGCACCGTTTCCCGTCGCGCTTCCGTCTCTCGTGCGCGACGGAGCAGTCGCAGTCGATGGCTTTCGCCATCTTCTTCAAGGTTTCGAGGGATTCGTGAAAAGCTGTGTCGTCCAACCCGTGGGCCTCTCCGTCGTCGTCCACCCCTAGCTCGTACAGCGCCTCGCCGTCGCCCTCGGCGAAACATCTCCATTTCAACTGTGTGATTAATTCCTGCAGCCTATCGTCGCTGACGCCCACGAGCTGACGCTTGAACTCGTGATTTCCGTCGTCGCGCTCAGGGCCCAGCGAGAGGGCATCGAACGAGAAGACGTCAGTGGGTGACGTGGACGGCGCCACCTTTTGTGCGTCCGGCGGAGATGAGCTCATCATCGACATCGTCTCGGTCATGATGACGCGACTGTCGCCGGCACGGAAGCCTCGAACGTGCTCGCCCGGCGAGAGAGTGACGGATAAGTCGTGACGTGGAACTCCTGTCTTTTCCCGGGGAAAACACGAGGGTTAACATCATTTTCGAGGGCGCCGCGGAGATGGCGGAGGATGAGCAGATCATCAAGGTACAACCGGAGGCGGTGAAGAAGGGTGCGTATTGCTTCATCCGGGGTAACCCGTGCAAGCTGGAGATATGCGAGGTGCTGCCGAAGGCCACGGCGAATGGCAACAAGCGGCTGCACATCAAAGGACCGCACGTCTTCACAGGGAAGCACTATGAGGATACGCTGAACCTATCAGCGGGCTTCCACGGCATCGACGTCCCGGTCACGACCAAGGCGCAGTATTCGCTCATGGATGTGGATTCGGAAACGGGCTTCCTCAGCCTTCTCACCGATTCAGGGGATTGCAAGGAGGACGTTGGGTTGGTGAAGAACGAGGACGACGGGAGCTTCGACGAGTTAGGGCAAGACGTGATTAGCAAATTCGACGCTGGCGAGTCGCTCAAGCTCACGGTGCTGTCGCTGTTGGGGAGAGACGTAGTCGTAGCGTGCGATGTTGACACCGGGGCGTGATGATATGATAATGCTGCTGTTAAGTGTTACAATGCTTGAAAGCGAATCTCTCCAGTCGTCGTCTCTAATCGTCTCTATTGCGTAGAATACAAAAACAGTCTCACCTCACGCCCTCGCTCAGGAGCTGCAAGCAGTCAGCCGCGTCGGACATCACCTTACCCGTCCTCTTCCGTTTCGTCGGGCTTCCGAACACCTTCTTTTCGTTCGGGTTGGGCCTCTTGCTCCTGGTTCCCTTGGTCGGCACCGCCTTGGGCGCGAGGCGGGTGTCGTCCGAGCTGACGGAAGGCGGGCGGAACTTAGCCTTTCCGTTACCGTCTTCCAGCTTGTGCGTCGAGGGCTGGCCGGAGGATCCCGACCCGCGCGTCCCGCCCGAACCTCCCGAACCTCCTGAAGGTTCCGAGCCGCCGGATCCGCCGGACCCGCCCGAACCACCGTCCGAGCCGTCCGAGCCGGACGGATGGGCGAAGGTGACAGCCTTGCCCTTCTTGGCACCCGGCGCCTCCTCCTGCGCCTGCTGAGCGTTGATAGCCGCCACGGCATTCATCCACATGGCGTTCATCCACCCCATCATAGCCTGCTGCGACGCCATGGCCTGGTAGTTGTTCCACGCGTGCGCCTGCTGGGCCGGGTTGGGCTGAGCGGGCGGATACGGCTGGGGCGGCGGGGGACCGGCGGGCCAGCCGTAGGCGCGGTGGGGATGATGTCCACCGTGAGGCGGCGGCGCTTGAGACGCCTGGTGGTACTGCGCGGCAGCCTGGCGCTGGTACCAGTACTGCTGCTGCTGCTGCATCTGCCCGGGCGGCGTGGGCGCGATGCGGACCTGGTGGGGTCCGCCCCTGTGCGACGCGGGCAGTTGGTACTGCATGTTCTCGCCGTTGGCGCTGTCCCTCGTCGCCGCCGTCGGGCCGCCGTCGGTCCGCGTCAGCCCATCCTCCTCGGCGGCGTTACTCACCCCGGCGCCGGTGCTCACCTCGCGCATGGATCCGTCGGGGAAGAGGATGAGCTTGGGCGGGCGCTTGAACTCGCCGCTGTCGCCCTCGTTCCTCGGCGGCCTGGACCCGCCGCCTTCCATGGTTGACGTGCCCCTGGACGCGTCACCCTCGGACGTCGTCGTCTCCGTCTTGGCGGCATCCGCGGGCTTGGCGCCCGGGGTCGGGTAGAGCGCAGAGTCGTACCACTTCCTGCCCAGCATGAGGGACCTGACGTTGCGCTTACCCTTGTGCGCCGCCGCGGCGCTCGCCGCCGCCGCGAGGAAAGGGTCGTCGACGGTGTTAACCGCCGCCGCCGCCGCCGCCTGCGACTTTTCAGTCGCCCCCGTCAAACCGCCGGGGAGGGTCTCCTCCAGAGTACACGCCTCGTCCTCGTCCGCGTCGGGCGTCGCGGTCGTCGTCGCGTTCGCGTCGCCGGCGTCGTTCCCGGACTGGGCCCGTGCACGCGTTCGTTCCTTCCTGGCCTCCTCCGCGATCGCGGCGTCGATCTCCTCCACCGTCTTCTTCTTGTTCGGGTCGGGCGACTGCAGCTGCTCCTTGCGCCACAGCGGAAACGCATCCTCGTTCCCAGACTCAACCTTCGTTCGGTACTCCACCAAGCACGCCTTGGCCTCCTCGCTCCACTCCTTCGTGTTGGCGATGGACGCGAGTTCATCGCGGTCCAGTCGCAGCGACGGCGTCTTGGCGACGAGGTCTTTGACCGGAGTGTCTCGTTGGACGAGGTCTTCGGGTTCCAGCGAGAGTTTAACCTCGAGTTTGACCTCGAGTTTGGCCTCGGCGCCGGAGTCCAACGGCGGGTCCGCGTCGTCGGTGGATCCCTCGCGGCGCATGTCGGGGGGGTGTAAGGAGCCGGACGCGCCGCTTCCGTCGCTCTCGTGGCCTTTATCGCTCTGTTTGGACGGGCGGGGCGGAGGACGGGTCGATGTCAGTTTTCGGTCTCTCGGTAAAAGTAAGGGTGGTAAAATATCTGCCGCGCCCGAATCTTTCAGAGCCAGCGGGAAAACGAGAGACGGCGACGGAAACGCGCGTGTGCGGCGCCGTGTTGTCCGTTCACGGCCGTTCGACGCCGTATCCGGACCCTGCATGGGCGTGGTGACTCGTCGGGATCGACGGTTCCGGCCATCGCGCGGTCGCATCGCGGCTCACGCGCCAGTTCCGGGATGGGGAAGACGCGGAAGATTCACAAAGCGTTATGCGAGTTGTGCGGGACTCGAGGGCACCAACTCACCTTCTTAGAAGCGCCCTCGCCGTGCTCGCGCCCTTCGTCGTTTCGCTTCACGCCGTCCTGGTTGCTGTCGGAGTCGCTCGACTCGACCTGACCTTCGTGGTGCTTCGCGTCGGTCGCGTCCGCCGAGGTGGGCGTCGTCCGGCGAACGTCCCGGTCCGCGTTTGCGAATTCGGGCGCGACCGCGATCCCGGTCTCCTCGGCCGCCCGGTCGGAGACGCGAGGCGCCACCGCCGCGACGCCCGTCATCGTTTCCGTGTCGCGGCGACTAAGAACCCCCTGTCGTGGCCTACACTCTGCGCTCTGAACGAGCTTCGTGTCACCGGCACGTGTGTGTCCGCGCGCGCGTGTGTGTGTGTGTGTGTGCCTGGCGACCACGTTTGCACAAAAAGGCACCGAAAAAGCGGCGATATTTCGCGGGATTTTCTCGCAGGATACCCAGTGACCAATGAGAGAGAGGCCGGGAAAACACGTGGAGGTTGGAAATTTCCGCCATTCGATTAGACCAAGAACAGTGGGACTCTGCGCAAAAATCTCTCGAAAACCGAATCTCGTGCGTGTAAATATCTAAAAGCCAATTTTCAGCGACACCGCGATACGGTCTGGTGCGAATCCAAGAATACGATTTGGAAATCGTGTGTCGCAGCACTGTGCACGTGACAGGTGAGTTTGGGGGCAAACGAGAAGACGAGCAAGGACTGCAACGGCTCTTTCAGTTTTTGGAGACGTTCTCTCGGAGAAGGTGCTCACTTCACTTGAACGTGAACTGGCTCTGGATGGGGACCCCCACGAAGGCTTCCCCGACGAGGCGGCGTCCTCCCGGCATCTTTCCGGGACACGTAGACGTGGACGATGACCCACCCGATCCGTTCAGCCCCGACGCGACTCTCCACCTGCCCGGCGACGTTGTTACCCCGAGGACCGCATCGGCGCGTCGGGCACTGCGAGACCACGAACTCGTGCTCCGGGCGCACGAGAGCGGCACCGGCGAGTATCGCAAGATGCTCGTGGACGCGGAGCAAGGCATGGAGATGCTCCTGGAGATGAACCGCACGCTGCGAAAGGAACTCGAGCTGGAGCGGCGCGCGGGTGGAAGTGCCGGTGGGATCGGCACCCATTCGAACGGCACCCAAACCGCGGTCCTCGCCGCGACGCTCGAGGACACCCGCGCGCGACTGAGGGAGACGGAGGTTCAGCTGGAACGGGTGACGGCATCGTTCGAGGCGCTCAAGCGGGAGCGAGTGGACGCGACGACCGTGCTCCAGTCCAACGCGTCGGTGCGCAAAGCGTTGGACGCCGAGCGGCTTCAACTGGAAAACGTGCGGAGTGATCTGCGGCGCTCACGGGACGAAGTAGCCGTCGAGGCGCGCAAGGTTCGGTCCGAGGCGGCGCAACACCGCGCCGCGCTCAACCTCAAGATCGTCTCCAGGATGACCCCAGAGGACGACGCCATGATCGCCGCCGCGTCACTCGCGGCGCTGAGCGGGTTAGAGACGAAACTCTCGGAGCTCGAACGGTTCGCGACGGAGCGGGTAGCGGACGCCCCCGACAACGGCGGCGCGAACCGACCGGGGCTCGAACACGCGGTCGCCGCCGAGGTGATCGACGCGCGGGACACCCAGGACGAAGCGGCGCGTCTGAGGGACGTCAATAAGGAGCTCAGGGATCAGATCCGGACGCTCACGGTTGACCTGGAGATGTCGCGAGCGAGCGAGGCGGCCGCCGTGGAGAGCGCCCGGTCGGCCCGGGATTTCGCGCGCGCCG
>Ga0115567_10003841_pt1 | contig 14730 bp, 9 predicted proteins | sample COGITO_mtgs_1204_2_FD_88679 | JGI IMG/M metagenome (GOLD analysis project Ga0115567, IMG submission 88679) | Pelagic marine microbial communities from North Sea - COGITO_mtgs_120412 | ecosystem: Environmental > Aquatic > Marine > Epipelagic | place: Germany:Helgoland, sampling site Kabeltonne... | reverse complement strand
TGAAATACGTGAATACACGTAATTTTATGTAAGACTAAAACCCCCATCAAATCTTTTGACGGGGGTTTTATTTATATTAAAAAAAAAATTTGAATTAGTGATCCAACTCTTCTTCGTTGTCTTGCAACGGAATGTGTTGTGGGATGTAATCCTGTCCTGGGATCACATAATCACTTTCGTCTTTATTCAGTTTACTATAATCATAAGGCCAACGATATACGTGTGGAATAGGACCATCCCAGTTTCCGTGAATATGTTTTACTTCTGCTGTCCATTCTAATGTGTTGGATTTCCAAGGGTTCTTAGGCCCAATTTTTCCGTGGAACATAGAAGAGATAAAGTTGTATAAGAAAACCAATTGTGCTCCTGCGGTAATAAGCGCAAAGACCGTAATTACTACGTTCACATCTGTTAAGTCATCAAAATAGGGGAAGTTCGTATTGGTATAGTAACGTCTAGGAAGCCCTGCCATTCCGATAAAGTGCATAGGAAAGAATACGCCGTAGGCTCCTATTGCGGTAACCCAAAAATGAACATATCCCAAGTTTTTATTTAACATCCTACCCTCAAACATTTTAGGGAACCAATGATAAACACCAGCAAAGAACCCGTACAATGCAGAAATACCCATTACTAAGTGGAAGTGTGCTACTACAAAGTACGTATCATGCACATTAATATCAAGTGCACTATCTCCTAAAATAATTCCCGTTAATCCCCCTGTAATAAAGGTTGATACCAATGCTATTGAAAAGAGCATCGCCGGATTAAATTGTAGGTTACCCTTCCATAAGGTTGTAATGTAATTAAATGCTTTTACTGCTGAAGGAATTGCAATCAACAATGTAGTAAAGGTAAATACAGACCCCAAGAATGGATTCATTCCTGAAATAAACATATGGTGACCCCAAACAATGGTTGATAAAAATGCAATCGCCAGTATAGAGGCAACCATCGCACGATACCCGAAAATCGGTTTCCTAGAGTTGGTTGCAATAATTTCTGAAGTGATCCCGAGTGCTGGTAATAGTACAATATACACTTCTGGGTGTCCTAAGAACCAAAATAAGTGCTCAAACAATACAGGCGAACCTCCTTGATTGTGCAATACTTCCCCTGCTATATAAATATCTGAAAGGAAGAACGAAGTTCCAAAACTTCTATCCATGATCAACATCAATGCTGCTGAAAATAATACCGGAAATGAAACAACACCAATAATTGCTGTTACAAAGAATGCCCAGATTGTTAACGGTAAACGTGTCATCGACATCCCCTTAGTACGTAAGTTAATCACCGTTACAATATAGTTAAGTGAACCTAGTAACGAAGAAGCAATAAATATCGCCATAGAAGATAACCAAAGGGTCATCCCCGCACCAGAACCTGGCATTGCTTGAGGCAATGCGCTCAATGGTGGATATATGGTCCAACCTGCTGCTGCTGGTCCCGCTTCAACAAATAAAGACATTACCATGATAACACTTGAGATGAAAAATAACCAATAGGATATCATGTTTAGGAATCCCGAGGCCATATCCCGTGCACCAATTTGCAATGGAATCAATAAGTTACTGAAGGTACCACTCAATCCTGCTGTTAATACAAAGAAAACCATGATAGTACCATGAATGGTTACCAAGGCTAGATAAACGTTAGGGTCCATCACTCCATTTTCTCCCCATTTTCCAAGGAGAATTTCATAGATAGTAAATTCGTGATCTGGCCATGCCAATTGCATTCTCATTAATAGAGACATTGCAATTCCTATAATCCCCATAAACAAACCCGTTATAAGGTATTGCTTAGAGATCATTTTATGGTCTGTACTAAATATGTATTTAGTTATAAACGTCTGTTTATGATGATGCCCATGATCATCTTCATGATCTACTGCTGGTACGTGTGCGTTTGCTGACATATCTATCTGTTAAGCTAATTTTTTTATTTACTTTCTTTTTCTTTTTGCAAAGTAGCCGCTAATGTGCTTTGTTCTGCAATCCATGCGTCATAATCTTCTTGAGATTCTACCACAATCTTCATTTGCATATTATAGTGGTTGTACCCACAAATCTTATTACAAAGCAATAAGTAATCGAACTCGTATGGTTCTAGAGGTTCATCTCCTTTAGCTACAAGATCCTTACTGTTATCTCTTCTTATTTCGTTAATTTTTCTAACCTTGGCAACCATCTCTTCATTCTCTCTCATTTCTTCGGTTGTAACCGTAGGCGTAAATGAGAATTGAGTGATCATCCCTGGAACGCAGTTCATCTGTGCTCTAAAATGAGGCATGTATGCAGAGTGCAGCACATCCTGCGAACGCATCTTAAATAAAATCTTACGCCCTACAGGTAAATGAAGTTCATTCACAATTACATCATCTTGTGCATTAGGGTCTGAACCATCAACTCCTAACTGGTTAACACCTTCAATTAAACGAACATTGGCCTCACCTAAGGTATTGTCTTCCCCTCCGTAGCGTGCACGCCAATCAAATTGGTACGCATACAACTCGACTACCATTGGATCATCGTCCGTATCAATATTCATAATATCTGTCCAAGTAAAAAGACCATATATAATTAAACCTGCTAATACTACAACGGGAATAATAGTCCATATAAACTCTAACTTGTCGTTGTCTGCATAAAAAACAGCGCGTTGTGTTTTCTTTCCTCTATATCTAAAAGCAAAGTAATGCAATAACCACTGTGTGATTATACCTACAACAAAAATCAAGACCATAGAAATTAACCATAATTGATCAATCTCCACACCGTGCTCTGAAGCAGATACTGGAAGTAATACATCCCACCATTTCCAAAATGAAACGATTGAAAGGACGTATATAAACAATACAAACCCTAACATTAAATATCCATTAACGTTATTGTCTTTATCGTTGGCTATTTCGGTAGTATCCTTCTCCGGTGATGTTTTAGACATTTGAAAAATCTTATTCATCTGCCAAACAGCAACTCCAAAAAGAATGATTACTAATACAACTAAAAATGCAGTCATTGTTATCTGTCTCTATTCAAATTAATTAATAATGAAAATGCTTACTCTCCTTAATAAAAGGATTGTGTTTTGCTAATAATGGCACCTTGGTTAACGCAGTAAATACAACTAACACAAAGAGACCAAAGAAAAACATAAGCGCTCCAATTTCTGGTAATCCAATAAACCATGAGGTTCCTACTGTTGCTGGCATGACCATATTAAACACATCAATATAATGACCTGCCAATATTACGATACCCGTTAGGATAACAAACCAGTTTATTCTTTTGTAATCACTGTTCATCAATAATAGAACAGGGAAAATAAAGTTCATCGCGAGCATACCAAAAAATGGTAAATTATAGTCTTCTATTCGGGTCACAAAATAGGTAACTTCCTCTGGAATGTTTGCGTACCAGATCAACATAAATTGTGAGAACCATAAATACGTCCAGAAAATACTAAACCCAAACATGTATTTTCCTAAATCATGTATGTGACTATCGTTTACAAACTCAAGATACCCTTGTGCTTTCAATACAATCGTTACCATCGCAATTACAGTAATTGCACATACCATCATTCCAGCAAAAACATACCATCCAAATAATGTTGAGAACCAGTGTGGATCAAAACTCATGATCCAATCCCATGACATCATAGATTCTGTGTATATAAAAAACACTAAGAATCCCGCTGAAAGTTTAAAGTTCCTTTTAAACCATCTATTATCTTCTGCAGTATCTTGGTTTAAAGTCCATTTTCTGGAGAAGTGACGGTATAAGTTATATCCTAGAAGATAAATACAGGCTCTAATAATAAACCAAGGACCGTTTAACCAAGAAGCCTTACCGGCAATCAATTTATCGTAATGGTCACTTTCTGGATCAATTAAATCTGGATCCATCCAATGGAAAATATGATTTACATGAAAAACAGAGAGCAACAACAATACAAGCATAATTACGGAAGCCCACGGCAAATATGCGGTTATACCCTCCATTACCCTAAACAACACAGGTGACCATCCCGCCTGAGCGGCATGTTGTATGGCATAAAATGCCAATGTCCCTAAAGCAATCATAAAAAAGAAGAAAGCCGCAATATAAAGCGCAGACCAAGGTCTGTTCTGCATTTGATGCAAGGTATGTTCTAAATGTGCTTCTTCACTGTCGTGAGCATTCTCTGCATGAGCGTCTTCCTTACTTCCTGCTGTCATACCTGAATCAGCTTGCGGATGTGCGGTAGTATCGTCCATCGAGTCTTCTCCATGCGTTTCACTATCACCGTGCGATGACACTTCCTCGTGTGATCCTTCTGAACCATGACCATCTCCATGAGCTGCCATCATTTCTTTCACATCTGCCGTCGTTGAAGGAGCTGTTACAAAACCTGCACCAAGTAAAAGGGCACCAACCACCATGAAAATGATTGAAAACAGTTTTAATTTACTGGGTAGCGTATACATATCTTTGCTATTCTCTTTAATCCTTAGTTAGTTTGTTCTTCTGCTGCATCCTCTTGCATTACCTCTTCTGTCATCGTAGTAACAGAGTCAGTTGCTGTTTCTAATGTTACCTCTGGCTCTCCATTTAAGGCAGCTTTTAGGTTTAACACATGCTGCGTAATTTGCCATCTCTCTTCTATACTAGTTTGAGATGCATAAGAACCCATATTGTTTAAACCATACATTTGTACATGGTAGGTACTACCTTCGGTAATATTTCTACCTGGATCTGCATAACTCGGAATTCCCAAGAATTTTTCTCTTGTTGCCAAAATCCCTTGACCATCTCCTTTATCTCCATGACATACAGCACAGTAAATGGTATATAGCGCTGCTCCAGCGGCTAAGTTTTCTTCAGTTGGCTGCAAAGGGTTTTTTAATTCAGCTCTTGCCAATTCCAATCCTTCCGTAGTATTTTCATAATCATATGGCTGCCACCCTCTTGGTATAGAACCTTCCGCAGGTAATTTGGCCTCTTGGCCATTTTCAAACACATCGTATTCCCCATAAGTTTCATAACTTACCGGTACATACATATTAGGCATGTATTGATAGTTTGGTTTATTGTCATTAAAACAAGACACCAATGTTATCGTTGCAACAATTGCCATTGCTATTTTCAAAAAACTTTTCATATTAGTGGTCTTCTTCATTTTCAATTAAACTAATTTCCAATGCGCCGGTATCATATAAAAATTTACTCATTTTTTCAATGTCATGAGTACCTGCGTCTATAGCCATCAAAAAGTGATCATCTGTTGTACGTACATCTGGGTTCTCTGCTTTTTTAAAGGGCCACAACTTACTACGCATGTAAAACGTGATTACCATAAGGTGAGCTGCAAAGAAAACGGTCATCTCGAACATAATAGGCACGAATGCCGGCATATTCTCAATATAGCTAAAGCTTGGCTTACCACCAATATCCTGCGGCCAATCTTGTATCATGATATAGTTCATCATAACAGTGGCAACCGCCAACCCTACAAGACCATACATAAAAGAAGTGATCGCTATCCGTGTAGGTGCTAGCCCCATTACTTTGTCTAGACCGTGCACCGGGAAAGGTGTATATACTTCTTCAATATGATAATGCGCATCACGAACCTGCTTCACAGCTTGCATCAACAAGTCGTCGTCATTATATATAGCGTGAATTACTTTCGAGGCCATATTAGTTGTTTTTAAGTTTAGATGCTTGTCCTGCCCAGTCATCACGTTTTGCTCTACCAGGGAACTCGCCAATAATTTCATCTAAAAGATCGTAATCTCCATCTGTCATTTTACTTACTTGATCAAATGTATAGATCCCTAATTGGTGAAGTTTTTGTTCCATTACGGGTCCAACTCCACTTATTTTCTTAAGATCATCTGCTGTTTGTGTTTTCGGATCAAATGTTCCCAATCTATCGAGCATAGCATCCAATTGATCTTTTTGATATTCTGAAGTAACCAGCGCATCTGCATTTACCGTAGGGTCATGTTCTTTGTCCACAAGGACGTTATCATTAGAAGTACTTGCTCCATGCGTATGCACCACTGGCACATAATGCTTTACATCATCTCCGTGTTCTGCTCTTAATATTTTATACTTACTTCCAGATCCTTTCAAAATTGATTTAATCTCTGCCTGCGCTATTACAGGGAATGTTCTCGCATATAACAAGAATAGCACAAAGAAGAAACCAATGGTTCCTATAAAGATTCCTATATCGACAAACGTGGGTGAAAACATGGTCCATGAAGACGGAAGGTAATCACGGTGCAGCGACGTTACAATAATCACAAAACGCTCAAACCACATCCCAATGTTTACTACAATCGAAATAAAGAAAGAGAACATAATACTTCTCCTCAATTTTGGGAACCACATAAACTGTGGCGAGAATACATTACATGACATCATTGCCCAATAGGCCCACCAGTAAGGTCCAGTAGCACGGTTGAGGAATGCATATTGTTCATATTCTACCCCAGAGTACCAAGCGATAAAAAGCTCAGTGATATAGGCCACCCCCACAATAGAACCCGTTAACATAATAACGATGTTCATTAATTCAATGTGCTGAATGGTAATATAATCTTCAAGGTTTGACACCTTACGCATTATAATCAATAGTGTATTTACCATGGCAAATCCAGAGAAAATCGCTCCTGCAACAAAATACGGAGGGAAAATTGTCGTGTGCCATCCTGGTATAACCGATGTAGCAAAGTCAAAAGATACAATGGTGTGTACCGAAAGTACTAATGGAGTTGCCAACCCGGCAAGCACCAAAGAAACTTCTTCAAAACGTTGCCAATCTTTAGCACGTCCAGACCAACCAAATGATAAAATACTGTATACTCGTTTTGTAAACGGTGTCACTGCCCTATCACGTATCATGGCAAAATCCGGTAGCAATCCTGTCCACCAGAATACCAAGGAAACCGAAAGATACGTCGAGATTGCAAATACATCCCAAAGTAATGGTGAATTAAAGTTTACCCATAAAGAACCAAATTGGTTCGGTATTGGTAATACCCAGTATGCCAACCAAGGTCGTCCCATGTGAATAATAGGGAACAATCCTGCTTGTATTACAGAGAATATGGTCATAGCTTCCGCAGAACGGTTTACAGCCATTCTCCACTTTTGACGGAATAGCAATAATACCGCAGAAATTAGAGTCCCCGCGTGACCAATACCTACCCACCAAACAAAGTTGGTGATATCCCAGGCCCAACCTACGGTTGGATTTAAACCCCAAACCCCGATACCGGTAGAAACGGTGTAAATAATACACCCAATTCCCCATAAAAAGGCAACCAAGGCAATTGTAAACACTATCCACCAGGATTTGTTTGCTTTACCTTCCACGGGAGCAGCCACATCCACAGTAACATCGTGGTAGCTTTTATCTCCTGTAACTAAGGGTCTTCTAATAGGTGCTTCGTAATGCGACGCCATATCTTTATATACTATTTCTTAGTTAGTTTTATGCTTCTTTAATGTTTCTCACTTTTGCATGGTAGAAAACATTTGGTTTTGTTCCCACAGCTTCTAGCAAGTGATACATTCTTTTATCTTTTTTCGACTCGTACACCTCACTGTCGTGGTCATTGATATCACCAAAGACCATCGCTCCTTTATCACAAGCGGATGAACATGCTGTTTGAAACTCGCCGTCTTTTACCGGACGTCCTTTTCTTTTTGCCTCCAAAATACTCAATTGCGTTTTTTGGATACATAACGAACATTTTTCCATCACACCACGTGAACGTACATTTACATCTGGGTTTAAAACCATACGACCAAGATCGTTGTTCATATTGAAATTGAACTCCTCATTCTCGTTGTACAAAAACCAGTTAAATCGACGTACTTTATAAGGACAGTTGTTTGCACAATAGCGTGTACCAACACATCGGTTATACGCCATTTGGTTTTGACCTTGACGACCGTGCGATGTTGCAGCAACAGGACAAACCGTCTCACAAGGAGCATGGTTACAGTGTTGACACATTACCGGCTGAAACGCTACTTGAGGGTTTGCAGCAGGATCTTCAAGTTCGCTCAACACGTCTTTAACACCTGTTTCACCAAACAATCCACTAGCATTTTCTTTTTTCTGAAGATCTGCATCAAAGCTTTCTTCAGAAGAATAGTATCTATCAATACGCAACCAGTGCATATTTCTACTCTTTCTAATCTCTTCTTTCCCAACAACAGGAACATTATTTTCTGCGTGACATGCTATTACACAAGCACCACAACCGGTACACGCGTTAAGGTCTATCGCTAAATTGAAATGATGCCCAATAGAACGGTCAAACGAAGTCCAAAGATCTGCATCTGGAGAAGTAACGGGTATCTCTTCATGATCTTTAGATACTTCTGGCATAGCGTTCCACTCATGCACATCTTTCGTATTGAATATCTCTAAGGTCGTTTCACGAATGATATCACGACCCATCATTGTATTTTGTAGTTGCGTACAGGCAAACTCATGAATTCCACCTGCTTTTTCCATTGTAACGGTTTGCACCGTTGAAAAATTCTGATAGAAGGCATAGGCGTTACAACCTGTTTGCATTTCTTTTTGAATGGCAGCTGTTTTACCATACCCAAGCGCAAGACCAATAGATCCTTTTGCCTGTCCTGGCTGAATTAACGCAGGCACTTTCTCGATAGTGACATCCCCTAAAGTAAGGTTGACATAACTACCATTTAAAGCCCCGTTGGCAACATTAAAGTTTTCTATCCCCATCGCTTCCGCATCGGCTTTAGAAACTGTTACGTAGTTATCCCAAGAAGTTCTTGTAATAGGGTCTGGCATTTCTTGCAACCAAGGGTTGTTCGCTTGTTGGCCATCACCCATACTTGTCTTTGTATACAGCGTAAGCTCAAAACCACCTTCTTGAACAGCAGCAAAAGCCGTGTTTGAAGTCGAACTCTCTAATGTACTTTCTAATGTTTCAGTGCCATTAACTTCTGAAGGCACTTCTTCGCCATCTACTTCTGCACTAGAAACTAAAATTCCCGCTTCTAATGTTTTGTTCCATGATTCTCCACCCAACACCGCAGCCCAGGTTTCTTTTATGTAATCATAGTATTTCTTGTCACTACGTCCTGTAAGTTGTAGTAAATATTCTTGAAATTGTTTTGTGTCAAACAACGGACGAATTGTTGGCTGCATTAAACCAAAATACCCTTTCTTGATCTGAGTATCTCCCCAACTCTCAAGATAATGAGGCGTTGCAGCAACCAGTTTTGATGCTTTTGCCGTTGCGTTTTCTTTCATGGCAAAAGCCAAGCTGAAATCTAATTTTTTATAAGCTTCCGTGAAAGCTGGGTTTGCAAATGAGTATATTGGATCAACACCCGCTACAATTATCCCTTTTACGCTTCCTGAAACAACACCGTCCATAACGCGCTTTACTTCAGTCGCATTCCCTTTTCTTGTCATTTTTGGCGCCTGAGCATCCATTACAACACTTCCTGAAGAAGCATTATAATCCAATACCATTTTTTGAGCTGCCACATCTGGTAATCCTGTCACCAAAACGCCACGGCTTCCCGCACTACGTAATTGCGCTTTTGCCGAAGTTACTGCTGCTGCTGCTTTTTCTGAAAGCCCCGAAGTGCTTCCGCCAGTAGTTAATGCTTTAAGTACTTGTAATTGTTGTTTCGGTGTTACCGGCACACGCTTGTCTGCAGCTGCACCACTTAATGTCATATTCGCCTCAAACTGAACGTGTCGAGACATTTTTCCGTTCTTCGGAATTCTACTCTTGGCATACCCAGCATCATAACCGCCACCTTGCCAGTCACCTAATATATCGGCACCAACAGAAACAATCACTTCCGCTTTAGAGAAATCATAATCTGCTAAAGCTCTTGTTCCGTATTTTGAATTAAATGCATCCAATGCGTCCGAAGAAGAAACCGTATCGTATACTACATGGCGTACATTTGGAAACTTGGTTGTAAATTCTTTAATAAGTTTTGAAGTAGACGGACTTGCAAAGGTCTGTGTTAAAAGAACGATGTCCTGACCAGACAATTCGTTCATTTTCTGAGCCACCTGGCTGTCAAGATCTGACCAAGAAGCCTCAGTACCATTTACAAGCGGTGTTTTTAATCTGTTGTTATCATAAAGCGACAATACAGAAGCCTGCACACGCGCATTTACACCCCCTAATTGAGAAAGATCGTTGCGCTCTATCTTAATAGGACGTCCTTCTCTCGTTTTTACCAATACATTCGCAAAATCAAAACCATCTGCGATGGTAGAGGCATAATAGTTAGCAACACCAGGAACAATCTCGTCTGGAGCCACTACATAAGGAATAGATTTAATTACGGGCCCTTCGCAAGCAGCAATAGACGCTGCAGCGGTAGTAAAACCAACGTATTTTAAGAAATCACGACGTGTTGTTGAAGAAGCGGCAAGCGTTTCCTTATCTCCAAGAAAATCATCTGTAGGAATAGCTTCTACAAATTCATTTTGCTGTAGGGTCTCAACAATAGAGCTGTTCTCGTCTAGCTCTTCAACACTTTTCCAGTATTTCTTGTTTGATGCCATATTAATTATTTACGATTTTAGATTGACGAATGACGATATTATATTTTTTTCTGAATTTTTTTCTGAAAAACTGCTTTTCAGCCATTTAATTCGTAATTCGTAAACCGTATTTCAAAAATTTATATTCTATTATTTTTAATCTTATCTCTATTGAGATTTCCACCTGCGCGGAAACTATTAAAATTTTATTTTAATAGTGACACTTACCACATTCTAATCCACCCATTTGAGCAATTGTTAATTGATCAACACCATACTTTTTAGATAGTTCTTCGTGAATCTCTGTGTAATATTCGTTTCCTGCAATGTTCACATTGGTTTCCCTATGACAGTTAATACACCATCCCATAGTAAGCGGGGAAAACTGCTTCATTATCTCATATTCCTCTACAGGACCGTGACATTTCTGGCATTCAACACCAGCAACTGTAACGTGCTGTGAATGGTTAAAATAAGCAAAATCTGGCAGGTTATGGATACGTACCCATTTTACTGGTTCTGTTTCACCTGTATATGCTTGTTGCGCTTCATCCCAACCTACTGCCTTGTAAAGTTTTTTAATCTCTTTGTTGTAATCTACGCCGTACTCATTGATCCCTTCTTGGTAGACATCTTCAGAAACTTCTGCGATGTTCTTATGACAGTTCATACACACATTTAAAGAAGGAATTCCGGAGTGCTTACTTTTTCTAGCCGAAGAGTGACAGTATTTACAGTCGATCTCGTTAGAACCTGCGTGAATTCTGTGTGAATAATGAATAGGCTGTATAGGAGCATAACCTTGATCCACGCCTACCTGCATAAAGAAACCATACATAAAGTAAGCCGAAGCCAATAGTAAGAATATTGCTGAAACAAAGACTAAAAATTGATTCTGAACAAAAGCTTTCCAAATGGGTGTGCGCTTTTCTTTAACCGGGTATTCAACGCCATTTGCAGTTGCAATCTTTTTAAGCGTGTTTGTTACAAGTAGCAACATCACAATTAGAAATCCAAAAACCAATGCCAACCCACCTAACACAAGTGATGTTGAAACACCACCAACCGCATCTTTACTAGTGGTCCCAACCTCCGTGCCTGTAACCTGAGGGGTAGATTTCTCTGTATTTGTATAGGCTAAAATATTATCAATGTCAGTATTGTTCAATCCAGGAAAGGATTGCATTATCGCTTTGTTATTTTCTTCGAAGACCTTTACGGCTTGTTGATCACCACTAGCGATAAGCCCTTGACTATTTTTTATCCATTTGTACAACCAGTCTCTTTCATACTTTTGGGCTACTCCAAAAAGAGCAGGTCCTACGGCCTTCTTATATAATTTATGACAAGCTGCACAATTTGCTTTAAACAAAGTCTCACCCGCGGCGGTATCACCTACTCCGCTTGCAGCAGGAGTCTCGGTCGCAACAGCAGTAGAATCTGCGGCTGCTTCTTGTGCGTTTATGTTGATCGAAAAAGTTAGCACTACTGCTAACAATAGAAGTGACAGTCGAGAGGGTAGTTTCAAAAAATTCACCTGTTGCATACTCATGGTTATATTATCGTCAATACTTTGGCATAGAATTCGTTACTACTTCACGCAAATATGAGCGCTTTTTTATGCCATAAATAACGGCACAAAAGTACATTATTAAGTCGATTCTAAAAATGCTAATAAACCGTTAATTCATAATTTATACTTATTCTAAATAATAAATTTACATCAATTACAGTTTATTACTTTTACATTTGCATTAAACAAATAAACCTATGTCACCATCTTCTTTTAGCAAGTTGTTAATTTTCAGTTTTTTACTAGCCTGTATATCACAAATTGGCTTCGCGCAGCAACCTACAGTCACAATTAATCAGGATGCGAAAATTCCGAAGTTATTAAAAGTGAAAAAAAATCTAGAAAAGGATAATAAACTAACCAATGGATACACAATACAGTTGGGGTATTACGATGAGTTGAACAGTGCAAACGGTGTGCTAAGAAAGTACCAAAACCTTTACGGTGCCTGGCCTGCATCTATTGAGTACGAGACTCCTAACTATAAAGTTTGGGCTGGTAATTTTGGATCGAGATTAGAGGCTGACCGTGCACTTATGGAAATTAAGGATAATTTTTCTTCAGCTTTTATATTGAAACCTAATAATTAGTGTGCTTCGGTACATTTTAAAATTGCTTACGGCATTTTAAAATACACAACAAGCGAATTAGTGGTGAGTGGTGAGTGGTGAGTGGAAAACAAAGACTTTGATTTCAAACTAAAAAATGTTTTTGCACAAAAGCAGCACCTCACTTCGGTGCTTGCAAGAAACCGCGAGGAAAGGCATCCTATATGGCGTTTTAATCGCGTTTTTAACTTTCTTCTTAGCCTATAACACCTTTCTCTGATTTAGCTCACTTTACCCTTTCTTTCTCACTCTATTTGATCCGTTTCATTTTCAATCCAGTCGCCCAAAAAACATCTGAAACAAAAAAGCTCCCAAATTCTAGTTGAATTTGGGAGCGTTATATTACTTACTGTTAGTGAAAACCTATTTCAGTTTCTTCTTCACAGCTACTTCTTGGAAACTTTCGATGATATCACCTTCTTGAATATCGTTGTAGTTTTTAATTTGTATCCCACAATCGTATCCTTTTGCAACTTCCTTCACATCGTCTTTAAATCGTTTTAACGAGTCTAATTCCCCTGTAAAGACAACAACACCTTCGCGTATTAAGCGAATTCCAGCGCTACGTAGTATTTTACCCGTAAGTACCATACAACCTGCAATGGTTCCAACCTTCGATATTTTGAACGTTTCGCGTATCTCTGCGGTACCCGAAATCTCTTCTTTCATTTCTGGTGATAACATTCCTTCCATCGCGTCCTTAAGATCGTTGATGGCGTCATAGATAATGGAATAAGTACGGATATCGATTTCTTCTTTATCGGCTATCTGTCGTGCATTACCCATAGGTCGCACGTTAAATCCTATAATAATAGCATCAGAAGCAGAAGCTAATAATACATCACTTTCGGTAATAGGTCCTACTGCCCTGTGAATAATATTAACTTGTATTTCTTCCGTAGAAAGTTTTTGGAAACTATCGGTTAATGCTTCAACCGAACCATCTACATCACCTTTTAAGATAATATTGAGCTCTTTAAACTCTCCTAAGGCGATACGACGACCAATTTCATCTAATGTGATATGACGTTGTGTTCTAACAGATTGCTCACGTTGTAATTGTGTACGACGCCCTGCGATATCTTTAGCTTCACGTTCATCTGTAAACACATTAAACTTATCACCTGCCTGTGGCGCTCCGTCAAGACCTAAAATTGAAACAGGTGTTGAAGGCGCAGCAAACTTGATTTTCTTGCCTCGCTCATCATGCATTGCTTTAATCTTACCACTATGCTGTCCTGCAAGCACGTAATCACCAACGTTTAATGTACCGGCTTGTACTAAAATAGTGGATACATATCCTCTACCTTTATCTAAAAAGGCTTCTACTACAGTACCATTTGCTAATTTATCTGGATTTGCCTGAAGCTCTAAAAGCTCGGCTTCCAACAATACTTTTTCTAAAAGTTCTTTAACACCTTCCCCCGTTTTTGCAGAAATATCATGGGATTGTATTTTACCACCCCAATCTTCTACTAACAAATTCATTTGTGCTAAACCTTCTTTAATTTTTTCTGGATTTGCCGCTGGTAAATCTACCTTATTGATTGCAAAAACGATAGGTACTCCTGCAGCTTGCGCATGTGATATTGCCTCTTTTGTCTGTGGCATGATATCATCATCTGCCGCCACTACAATAATAGCTAAATCTGTTACCTGCGCACCACGGGCTCGCATCGCCGTAAAGGCTTCGTGACCTGGTGTATCTAAAAAGGCCATTTTTTGGCCATTCTCTAAAGTAACGCCATAAGCACCAATATGCTGTGTAATCCCACCCGATTCTCCGGCAATCACATTTTCTTTACGAATGTAATCCAGTAAAGATGTTTTACCGTGATCTACGTGACCCATTACAGTTACAATAGGAGCTCGAGGCTTTAAATCTTCAGGAGCATCTTCAACTTCTTTAATTGACTCTTCAATATCTGCTGTAATAAACTCTACATCATAATCAAACTCATCTGCCACAATTGAAAGTGTCTCAGCATC
>Ga0115567_10003840_pt1 | contig 14730 bp, 12 predicted proteins | sample COGITO_mtgs_1204_2_FD_88679 | JGI IMG/M metagenome (GOLD analysis project Ga0115567, IMG submission 88679) | Pelagic marine microbial communities from North Sea - COGITO_mtgs_120412 | ecosystem: Environmental > Aquatic > Marine > Epipelagic | place: Germany:Helgoland, sampling site Kabeltonne... | reverse complement strand
TGTGACGGCTTGATAGCCGAGGAAGGCCGCGGCGCCGCATAACAATAAAGATGCGACCATCGCCACTTTACGTGGTTGTGAGACCTCATCAACCTGCGTGGCTTTCATTGGGAGAATCAGCGAACTTTTGCGTGCAGACCATGCAACATGAAGAAGATCGGCATAATTGTTATCCTCGGCATCACGGCGGCCAAGCTTAATATTTAAAAGCTTTGCGGCTTCGTATGGTGCCATCGCGTAAAGTCTTGAGGAGTCTTTTGTTTCGACCATATTGACCAAAAGATCGCCGGATTGTTCGTTGGCGATTACGATGATATCAAGCGTATCTTCGGGGACGTAGCCGAAACGGGACAAGTAACTCATTGTGGATTTTAATTCCTGAGAAACTTCGCCCGCCCATTTTTCATGATTATTTAAATCCTGGGTGACGGGCGTCATACGGGTTAGGGCAATTTCACCGTTTTTGGTTACGATTTGGCGTAACCCGCCGCTTCTGTGTTGCCCAATGAAGATGCACCATTTCGCAGCTTTCGCTTTTTTGTCTTTCGACAGGCGTTGAGACAATGTTTTGAGCATGTCCGAGGATTCAACAGGCAGCAAACAGAAGCCGACCACTGATGCCAATGACTTTGATGTTACCGACATTGTCTGATTGAATTGCGTTGAATTGGGCACGGCGGCAAAGATGTAAATATCTGCGGCGAGCTGGCCTTCGGTTTTTTTAATTTTTTCTTTGAGAGGGAATGCGGCACGCACCGGATAGCTTGGGAATGCGACATTTAATTTGCGTTTGACCATTGAGGCTTTATCACTGAAGCCCACGCCGGCCTTTACCACTTTTTCTTTGCGGTAATGCTGCTCGACCATGTCGTTTAAAATAAGCACAGGTTTTCGCCCGCATTTTTTAACGATTGCTTTTAGAACCTGTTTTTCAAAATCCTCAGCGCCCCAAGCGATCATGTCGATAACTTCCACACCGCTCGGCCCTGCGGAGAAGATGTGGAGCGCCTCATCAGACACTAAAAGCACTGTTTTATTTCTGGATAAAAAACTAAGAGACATGCAACCTTTCCTTCTTAAAAGTCCATAAAGTTGCCGAGGTTCATATAGATCGGTCCGAGACTGCCGGCGGCAATCCATGCGATCATTAACCCCAGAATAGCGGTCAAGGTTGGTTGAATCATTTCAATCATACCATCAATCGCTTCATTAACATCTTGCGTGTAAAATTCAGATACCTGATCCAACACTGGTGATAGCTTACCTGATTCTTCTCCAACCTTCACCATACGAATAACAAGGCTTGGGAATTCACCACATCCATTAAACGCTTCGGAGAGGGGGCTGCCTGATTGAACAAGCCGCTCAACTGTTTTCATTGCGTCAATCATAACGAGGTTGGAAACCGTATCCCGTGAGGATTTCAGCCCGCTTACCACATCAATACCGCTTGAAAACAACGCGGCGAATGTTTGGGAATAGCGGGCGATTGTGATTTTGCGGATTAATTCGCCGAAAATCGGCAAACTTAAAAATACCTGATCAATTTTATAGGCAATCGCCTCGGAATTTTTATGCAGCGTCTTCATGATGATATATGCCAAGACAGGAATGCCGATCACAATAAAGCCGCCAAAGATAGGTATTCCCAAAATACTGAACAGTGGATTTACAAAGAAGTCCGATGTAGCGATCAGGGCCACGGTGAACCAAGGCAGGTCAAGATCGAGAAACTTCAAGAAGCCGACGATCTGTGGCACAACCACCATCATCATAAATGTGATCGTCAGCAAAACGACAAACGTTACGATAATAGGATAACGCGTTGCTTTTTTAATTTTGGAGTTAATTCCATCAACCCATTTGAGGTATTTTACCAATTGACGATAGGAGGATGTTAAATCCCCTGTTTCCTCCCCCGCGGAAATGAGAGAGATGTATATATTGGTGAAGACTTTGGGATGCCTGTTTAACGCTTCCGATAAAGACGCGCCGTCAGAAACATCGCGCTGAATATCAGACATCATATCGCGTAAGCGCCCGTTATCGGTGGTGTCGCGAATATCGGATAATGCGTCGAGCAACGGAACACCGGAGCCTTGCATCTGCTCGAGATGTACAAATAGCTGGATCAGATCACGGGTTTTGATCTTTTTTTCCATCATGTTACCGAATGCGGATTTTTTACCGCCCTTACCGATAACGGAACAATCCACCAATTCAAGCCCTGCGGATTGCAGTTGCTTATAGAGGTCGACCTCACTTGCAGCAGCGATAGCCCCCCTGATCGGACGGCCTGATTCGTTTAATGCTTTGTACTTGTAGCGCTCTATTGTTCTTACCCCAGATATATAAAGCTTAAAAAAAATGATGGTTATTTATTGATATCAACAACCTTGTCGAGAGCTTCAAGACTTGTTAAGCCTTCAAGCACTTTTATGATGCCATCGTCTTTCATTGATTTAAAGCCTTTTTTAACAGCCAATGCTTTGATGTCCGCTTTTGATTCACCGCGGGCGAGCAATTCATCAAGCTCTTCATCAAACATTAGAATTTCAACAACTGCTGTTCGCCCTTTGAAACCTGTGCCTTCGCAGACATCGCAGCCGCCTTGTCGGGCGCGGAAAATTTCGGGCGGGTTTTCGGTATCTGCATCCAGAATTTTACATTCCGCATCGTCGGCGGTGTAGCCCTCTTTACAGTTTTGGCACAAGACGCGCGCTAGACGCTGCGCGAAAATGGAAACGATCGAGCCCGCGACCATGCCGGGCTTTAAGCCAAGATCGAAAAGACGCGGGATGGCACCGAACGAATCATTTGTGTGCAATGTGGTGTAAACCTGGTGACCAGTCATCGCGGCCTTGAGCGCCATTCCGGCGGTTTCTCCGTCACGGATCTCACCGATGAAGATAATGTCGGGATCCTGTCTCAGGAGCGCTTTGATACCATCTGAAAATTCGAGGACGCCTTCCCTTACATGTGTTTGGCGAATCATAGGAAGCGAGTATTCGACAGGGTCTTCGAGTGTTTGGATATTCACATCAACGGTATTAATTTCGTTGAGCATTGAATAAAGCGATGTCGTTTTACCCGAACCCGTTGGACCGGTAACAATAATGATTCCTTCGGGGCGGCTTTGGGACGCTTTGATGAGCCTAAGGTTATGTTCGCTGAAGCCGAGCTTTTCCATCGGCATGATTGATGCGCTTTGATCCAACACACGAAGAACAATGTTTTCTCCGTTAACGGTTGGAAGTGATGACACGCGGAAATCAGCTTCGCGCCCATTGACGTTCATATTGAAGCGTCCGTCTTGGGGGCTTAATTTATCAGCGATATTCATGTTGGACATGATTTTAATGCGCTGTGAAATACCGCTCCAGTGCTGCTTGTGCAGAATTTGGGCGGTAAACAATGTTCCGTCTTTACGGTAGCGCAGGCGCACAAAGTTTTCTTCGGGTTCGAAGTGGAGGTCGGATGCGCCGATTTTAACGGCCTCAAAGACCAATGCATTCACTAGGCGCACGATCGGGTGTGAGAATGCCTCACTGTCATCGAGCGTGGTTAGGTCGATTTCTTCATCACCTTCGGATTTTTCAAGCTCTTTAAGAATGGCGCTTACCGAGCTGGCGTATCCGTAGGCTGCATCAATGGCGTCATTTAAAATTGCGGCGGTAGAGACCATTGGCTTGATTTTAAGCTCTTTAGGCAGATATCGGCGCAATGTGTCCAGCGCGACCACATCGTATGGGTCAGCCATAGCAACGCGCACTTGTCCATCACCAACGGAAACGGGGAGCACTTTATATTTTACCGCGACTTTTTTATCCAAGAGAGCGAGTGTATCGCCGTCGAAGATGGTGTGTTTCGGGTCAAACAGCTCAAAGCCTGAGCTTTCCGCTAAAAATGCTGTCAGTGTTTCTTCGTTGATAAAGCCTAGCTCGACCATGACTTCGCCAAGCATTTTGCTGCCCATCGATTTTTCATGGAGGGCGACGTGGAGTTGGTCTTCGGTGATTAAGCCTAGCTCAACCATGCGGTCGCCCATGCGTCCTTTTTTGCGTAGCCCCGATGCGTAATCATCCTCGCCTTCGTTTGAGGTGATATCGCGGCTGAATGTTCTAAGTTCACGCCCTGTAGAGCCTGATTGATTATTTTGACGACGGTCTTTGCCTTTATAGTCGGCGGTTTGCACGTCTATTCTAGCCGGTAAATTTTCTTCGGATTGAATGACACTCTCATCAACACCATCGCTATTGCCTGACATTTTCAGTGCGTCGGAGGATTGTGTTGGTTGCTCAATGATATCGGAGTCTTCGAAACTCTCAAAGCTACCAAAGCCCAAATCCGATGACACAGGCGCGTCTTCAGCGGGTGGCTCAACGACAGATTCAGGCTCCACGCCGAGCGCGGAATCTTCATTATCATGCGGCTGCATTGTAGAATCGTGCGGCTCAACCTCTTCTATATCCAGTACATCAGCATCAATGATACTCAAGTCCGAAATATCGAGTGATTCCGTTAATGTTTTATCGTCGTCTTTCATGGCTCTTAAATTACTTTAGCGTTAATGTGGCTTGATTTTACGCAGAATGCCCATCCGAGATAATAGAATAGCGTGGAAAAGTTAAAATTTTGATAGTACTTATTTACCATAAAAATCTTTTGTTTTCCTATAGTTAGGGTAGCACATAGCGCGCCAATTTAGAATCGCTTAAATTCAAAATTAGAAAATGCTTATAAACCCCTATTTTTACACAATAAAAAACACCCGCGCATACCGCGGATGTTTTCAATACTTATTATAATTTTCTTGTTTTACTACTCTGCAGCAATTGCAAATTTAGCATCTTTGCGCGGCCATTGAGTGAATTTCATGATGGAGTCATCAATTCCCGCAACTGTTGCGCAGATTCGCGCAGACACAAGATATGGATCAGCATTTGCACCCGGGCGACGGTCTTCAAAGTAACCGTAACCTTTTTGCGCAACGGGCTGTGGAATACGGATAGAACATCCGCGATCAGCCGTACCAACCTTAAATGTGTTGATATCACATGTTTCATGGTCACCTGTCAGGCGGTCATGGTTATCCGCGCCGTAAAGAATGACGTGTTCAGCATGTTTTGCCTCTAAAGCTTTTGTCGCTGCTTCGATTGCATCGCGGCCTTTTGCTTTGTCGCGTGTATTGTCATCAGAGAAGTTTGTGTGCATCCCTGCTCCGTTCCAGTCACCTTTGACAGGCTTATTGTCGATAGAGACAGACACATCGAATTCTTCGCCTACTCTATAGAGCAACCAGCGTGCGAGCCACGTTTGGTCGCAGATTTTCAAAACATCCGCAGGCTCGTTATCATCGCCGCGCCAGCCGATCTGGAATTCCCACTGACCGGGCATTACTTCGGCGTTAATACCGTAGAACATTAATTCCGTTTGAAGGCAAAGCTCAGCGTGGACTTCGGCGATTTCACGGCCGAAAATTTCAGACGCGCCAACACCACAATAATAAGGACCCTGTGGACCAGGATAGCCTTTTTCAGGCCAGCCAAGAGGCGTGCGCCCTTTAAAAAGTGTGTATTCCTGTTCAAAACCAACCCATGGGTTTGTCTTGCCGGCACCTGCGTCCAAAACGGCACGCAGTTGTGCGCGTGAGTTTGATTCGTGCGGCGTTTCTCCGTCTGCATTAAAAACTTCACACATCACAAGATAGTTGCCTTCGCCACGAATGGGGTCATTGATAAAAGTTGATGGCTTTAAGATACAATCAGAATCACCGCCATGCGCCTGATTCGTAGAAGATCCATCAAAGCTCCACTCAGGGAAATCTTCGATTGACGGATTTCCGCCAACATCTACAACGCGCGCCTTTGAACGTAGATAACGTGTAGGCACCGCTCCGTCGAGCCAAATATATTCTGCAAGGGTAAATTTCGACATTACTGTCTTCCTTTCGTAAGTGAGTGATATTGCATGTAACGGAGATTAACTAAGCCGCTTTTATGATGCATTGCAAGAGAAATGTGAAAATGGAATGATTAGTATGCGTTTTGTGCATTGCCGATAATCAGACCATGCATATTGGGCATGGTTTATCGAATTAATAGATAACAAGCAGCGCTTTGCAGGCAAACTGATATGTGACAAGAATTTTGGGGATTGCTTTGTGGGGCGCAAGATCTTCGCTTTGCTCGATTTGCGTAAAGTTTTCTATAGTTTGCGGGCAAACTGAGAAAACTTAAAAATGGTGCGCCCGAAGAGATTCGAACTCCTGACCCCTTGATTCGTAGTCAAGTACTCTATCCAGCTGAGCTACGGGCGCACACGATTTTCATCAAATCGAGCGGGAAATTAACCCAATTCATATTTTAATGCAACCCTTCACTTACACTATTTACCCCGCAAATTTTGATACATTCACATTATAGTCATAAAATTATTGATAGAATTAGTGTTGTACTTGACTCTGTGGGTTGATAAAGCAATGCTCAATCAATAGAATAAACAAAGTTTGAGTAATACCTTCTTTATATCCGATTAAATTAAGCATACCATATACAGGATCATTATGTTGCGCGACATGAATACAAAACTTCTTCTCACCACTGCGGCGATCACTACGTTCATTGCGGCTTTCCCGATAACCGCAGACGCGCAGAACAATAGTTCTCCATCGCTTATTATTACAAGCGGGCCAATTCCCGAGAGCCTGCGTCAGAGCATTTATTCCAAACCTCTCGAGATTCGCGAAATCACAGCCAAAGAGGTGATGAGTGATCGTTATTATGACGGGACGAGTTCTGTTATTTCTTCGCAGATTAAAGATTTAGCGCGAACTTTAGGGCAAATTCAAAGCCGGATTACAAATATTACAAATAATTTGAACCAGTTGCAGCGTGCGAATGAAGGGCGTTCCGCCGAATATTTTGCGAATGTTGCTACGATCAATACGCAGCTTCAAACAGGAACAACACCGGGTAACCCCCGTCTTGTGAACCGTTTGAGTAAGGCAGAGCGTAGCCTTGAAGAGTTAAGCGATAGCCTCGGGCAGTTGAATAGCATTGCGGTGAATACATCAGGCGCGGCATCGGAAGCATCTTATCTGCTTGAGAATACCCGTGCGGCTTATTCGGTATCAGGCGCGGTTGAAGAAGACCATATCAAACTGGCTGAATTGGAAGACAGTATTAATAATACGATCACATTAATCGAGCGTGTATTGAACACTGTTAATGATGACATTACCCGCACGACAACATATTTGGCGTCGGAACGTAATAACCTTCGCACATTGGCGTTGGGTGTTAGTAATGGCGACCTTTACGGTAAAAGCCTAGCGAGCCGCCCGTTTTCAGGTGTGACGAATTTCAACACTGCGAATGTTGCCCCCTCCTCACCCGTTGCGCAAAGTGCTCCGGCGAACTTATCCGGACCGCGCGCCTTGGCGAAAATCAAGTTTGATCGTCCCGATGTTGATTTTGAACAACCTGTATACACTGCAGTCACCGAAGCGTTGAAACGTTATCCGGATGCTCGCTTTGATTTGGTTGCAGTCAGCCCGACCAGCGGCAATGCGGCAGAAGTTGCGATTGAAACCACACGTGCACGCCGCAATGCGGAAAAAGTGCTTCGTACTTTGACGCAATTGGGACTTGATACGAACCGTGTTGATCTGGCTTATAACGAAAGCCCATCAGCGACGTCTAGTGAAGTGCATCTTTTCGTTAAGTAGTTTACGTAATAATTGACAGTCTACCTTAATATTTGCTAGATATTGCGCATAGCAATGCATATCTATTGGGGCGACATTGACCATTGAGCAGGAAAAAATCAGGCCAGCGTTGGCGGAGGCCCATGCGAAACGCCGCGGACATGTGCTTCAAACGCGCCGCCTTAACCGTAGCTTGAGCACTGAAACGGCTTCAAACTGTTCTTATTTTGCGCTTGCCGGTCTTTATTATCTTTCCACGCAGCACACTCTGGAATTAAAGGGAGCTTTTATTGGCGCGGTCGGCGTGTCGGCGGCGCTCTTATATAAGCGCGCCAAAGCTCAACATAAGATTAAAAGCATTAAATCCAGTGTAGAGACTTATGAGGAAACAGGGCGTACAAGCGCGTTTGATCATCTTGGTATTACCTTCCGCGGAAATCGGCCATTAAACACCGATGACACACACGAGCCCTTCCATATATTTCATAACCCCTTTTATCTGCCTAACAGCATTGGGCGCGCTATTGATTGCACATGGAGTGATATTGTTATGCGCCCATCTTCGCTTGCTTATACCGCGCTTAAAAATGTCTTTGGGAAACAAACGCGTCTTGACGATGTGGAGTTTCATTACGCCAATGATGCATGTTGTGAGGAAAACGGTGTTGTCATGCAAACAACGCTTGAGCATTTAAACAATGACGCCGTTGTTCAAATGCCCGCATCGGAGGAACGTCTTTTGGTGTCTCAGGATTATACACATCGGACAATCTGGAAAAGCTTATACTCGGATTATGCAGAGCTTTTGGTTAATTTGGGCGGCGCGTTAGGGGCGGCAGAATTTTGTATATCGGTTGGTAAAGTTGCGGCGGAGAGCGGCATGCACGCTTATTCCAGCGGAGACGCGGGCGGTGCAGCTTTTGCAGCAGCGAGTTGTGTGACTATGTATATCGGAACAGATCCGTTGCAGAATTTTTTAGATGATACAGAATCCATTCATGAGCGATTAAATGCGAAATTCGAAATTTTGCGCGTTAAAAAAGCAGCGATGGCTAAAATTCGTGAAACGGTGGCGGACATAAAGCTAAAAATTGCTGAATGCGCTTATATAGATGTCGGTATAATAGATAGAGATATTGAAGAGCATCAACGCGGTATACAGGCGATGTTTGGTACTATTGATGTGCGCTCGCTTCCTGACGACACCAAAACCCATTTGAAACATAGAGACATTGCGCTGGAGGCGCATTTTGAAGCGCTGCCCGCCTAAGAGAAAATCCATACTTGACCCTGCCCCTTAAAAGCCTAGGATATATATGAAACATTAAAAGGTCTTCCGTGTTGTGACGCAAACTGCTCCCTCTCCTACCCCTGTTATTAATACCGACAATATCACTGTGAAGTTGACACGCGATGCGCGGGAAATCGAAGCGGCGCAACGGCTTCGCTATCGGGTCTTTTATGAAGAATTTGCCGCCAAGCCTAATAGTGCGATGGCTATTGCGCGGCTGGATTTTGATGATTTTGATGAATATGCCGATCATTTGATTGTGATTGATCACTCTAAAGGTGACAAAATTGTCGGCACTTATCGTTTATTACAACAAGATGCAGCCAAGCGGATTGGGCAGTTTTATTCGAGTGATGAATATGATCTGACACCGCTTTTGAATTCCAATCATAATTTACTGGAGCTTGGGCGTTCGTGCGTCATGCCGGAATATCGGACAAAATCGATTATGAATTTGTTGTGGGAAGGGATTGCGGAATATATTTCCGATCATGATATCGGCATCATGTTTGGGTGCGCAAGCCTGCAAAGCACAGACATTAAGAGCATTTCTTTGCCGCTGTCTTATCTTCATCATTATCATCTTGCGCCCGAGGAAATACGCACGCGTGCGCTCAAGGGGTGCTATATTAACATGGATATCATCCCCAAAGACGAGTTCGAGGCCAAGCGTGGTTTTAACGAATTGCCGCCTTTGATCAAAGGGTATCTGCGTGTTGGCGCCGTGATCGGGGATGGCGCATTTATTGATGAACAATTTAACACTACCGATGTTTGCGTGATCATGGATACGCGCAATGTGACCAATCGTTATCGCAAACATTTCGAGCGTAAAATTCAAAAAGACATCCCCGGAAAGGGCATTCAAAGGTCCGAAAGCACGCCTGAATAATGCGCGTTGTTATTGCTAGCCTCAAATTTCTGGCGTTTTCATTGCTTTGTCTTATTTTTGTCCCGCCTCAAATTATTATTTTATTGTTCACTAAGGGGGATGCATCACGCGTTTTGCCGATGATCTGGATGAAATGTGTGTGCTTTGTTTTTGGTATCAGGGTGAAGATAAGTGGTGCGCCACACAAGCGAGAGCAAATAATCGTGATGTGCAACCATCTTTCGTATCTTGATATTCCGGTGATCGGCAGTGTCATTGGCTATTCCTTTGTAGCGAAAGCGGATGTTGCGAAATGGCCATTGTTTGGTTTTTTGGCGGGATTGCGACAGACAGCTTATGTGGTTCGCGGCTCTAGTGATCCTGAACTTGCCAGCAAGGGGGTTGAAGAGTGTTTACGTCGTGGGGAGAGTTTGATTGTTTTTCCCGAGGGCACGTCAACGGACGGACAATCGGTGATCGAATTTAAAACCGGTATCTTTGCACGCGCCCTTGATGCGGGGGTTGCGGATTTAAAAATACAGCCTGCGTGCATCAAGGTTATGAGAGTGGATGGGCGAATGTCTGTTAGTCAGGATGACCGCGATCTTTATGCGTGGCATCGCGATATGACGACCGAACTTCCCGCGCATTTATGGCGGTTTGCCAAGTCACACGGAGCAGAAATGTATGTGATGTTTGATACGCCAATTGCCGTTTGTGATTATGATGATAGAAAAATGCTTGCCAAAGATACCCATAAAGCCGTATCCAAGGGGTACGAAAATTTAGTCATTTAAGGAGTTCACATGTCACAAGACATTCAGCCGGAAGAAGTATCACAAGTACAAACCTATCTTGCCAAGACGTTCAAAACAGATGGTTTTGCGTTGAAAATGCGTGAAAAGGCAACAGATTCGGTTGAAGTTATTTTAAATGGTGAGTTTATTGGTGTTCTTTACAAGACTATTGATGAAGGTGAGACATCTTTTGACTTTAATATGAGCATTCTTGATATTGATCTTCAGGGGTAATTACCTCCAGTTTTTTAAAAAATCGAATAAGTCTGTGATGCAAAACACTTTTGTTTTTGCCCATACATCCCAATGTCTGCTAAAATGAATATGTTGTTTTGAGCTTCTTTTTTCATGGTGGGCAGGTTTTGATCCTTTCTCGTTTTAAAACATTGATGGTTTTTGTTGGAATATGCGCGTTTGCATTGCCGTCTTATGCTGGCGAATCCATTGATTTTATTGATAAAAGCGCTTTTAAAGACATGCGCATTGTTCGCACGCTCTCGCAACATTCGTTTTCCCAAATCGCTGCGATTGATCTTAATAATGACAGTATTGACGAATATATTCTGGCCGATCCGCTTGATGGGATGCATTATCAGTATGAAATTATCGCCTCGATAGACAAAGGTGTGGCCTCTCTTGGCAAGCTTAAGGGAACAAAATTAATGGCGGCGTATGATACGCATCATGGTGTCCGAAACCTTTTAGGCTTTGATGATGTAAAGAATGATTATGAGTATGAGGTTTATCAGTGGGACGCGGCTTCTTCGCGGTTTGTGCGTGAAAGAGATTTAAAGGTCGGGGGTAGAAAATGATGCATCCCGGTTTTCGTTTCGCCTTTGTATTGATCGGCATGATCAGTTTATCAAATATTGCGTATGCACAGTGTACATCGGTTATTCCGGGTTTGCCTGCCACTGGTGCTTTCCCATGCTCTAATCCGTTTACGCCCAATACTCCCTCCGATCCAAGTGATGGTCCAAATATTGCGGGTTCTCCGAATGAGCCTAAACATGAATATGATTCTTGCGATGCTGATTTTATGAACCAGATTTATACGCGTTCTTACCTTGAGGCTAATCGTGATGTGATGATTAGTGAATTACTCGTAACAAAGCCGGACAGCGTTTTAGAATATAGTTGTTTTGATCAGCAGGTTAAAAATACCGCCGAGATTGCAGGTCCTTTGTTTAGCGAATCGAATTTATGGTTGGGGTCGGCTGGTGGTGCTTATTCCGATGTTGCAAATCCCGGTGGTTCTAACATCACACTCAATGTCTTTATGGGGGATACACGACTTGATTTATCCTTAAACCAAGTGGTGATGGCGAGTTTGGATGCTTTTGCCGATAAAAATTTTGCGCATGACTTTCTTAACGGTAACGCAGGAATTGGCGGTGATACCATTGAGGCGACTGTTGCGGCAGCAGGAACTGCGTGTACGGCAATGAATGACGTTTATGAGTTGGCCAGATGTGAAAACATTAATGCGACAACATTCTTTATGACATTTACGGAGATTGCAGCCAATGATCCGCGCGATACCCTGCCTGCGGATTTGCAATGCGGCGTTACTAATCCGATCACGACCGCTGCGATTGATGTGGCGAATAATAAGGACGGGCTTTATTCATTCATTGATGTCATGGTTCCTTATAATGAGCTTCTTGGGGTTTCCTCTTGTGAGGCGCCTATTCCGACCGGTTTGATTGTCGAACAAGATGGATTCACCTATAGCGCTACGGGTAATGTAACGCCCGATGCTTCTTCATCGCGGGTATTTGCCGAGTATGTTTGTTCAAATCCCGGATGTTATTATAAACCCAGCGGCACGTCCGGCGTCTTAACAACACCAGGCACATGTGAGGAAACGCCGTAAGTTTAACAGTATTAATTAAAATGATATTTGCGCAAAAGGTGCAAAATCGCATACAATTAAAGTAAGAGCAAAGGACATTATGTTTCACAAATTAAAGATATTTCAAGTTATCAAAGATGCCAGATTTTCTGCTGTCTTGGTTTGCTCCCTTTTGTTTTCAGTCAGCGCGTCTGCACAGTTTGCCGCTACTCCGTGTGATCCCAATTATTATCAATCTTTAGAAGCGCGCGCATGGCTTGAAGCGCAGCGTGAAATTACGCAAAACCAGAACCTCATTTATAAGCCTGACAGCGTTTTAGAATATACTTGTTTTGATAACCACCTTAGAGAAGTGGCAGATCATGCGGATGAAATGTTTAGTGAAACAACACGATGGGGTACAATTTTACCCGACACCCACATGGATGATGCATTGGAGGCACTTATCTCTGCTGCGTTGGTTGCATATGATACGGCCAATTTCCCAGCTTCATTGCTTGGCGGGCGTTTGGTTGCGTTAGGCGGATGGGATGGAACTGCCCCTACGGAAGCATCAGGGCCACGATACGAATTTGAATCCAGCATTACAGCCGGTGATGCTTATGCGTGTGATATTATGCAAGCGGTTTGGCAAAAAGCTAAATGTTTAAACTTTGCCGCTATTCCTGCGAGTGATGGTTTCTTTACATTTGAAGATTATGCGACCGGTGCGGATAAACGATTCCCGACAGGAAGTTGTGCAAGTGTTGCAGCGACATATACGGCTAAACTTGAAGAGGCCATCCCCCCATTATCTGCTACAACGCCTTGGGAAGATGATCCTGTTAGAACTCTTTATGATCGGTTTTTCCCTGCTGCGGCCGGGTGCGGTCCCGCTTCGAACAACCGTGTCCAGACAGGTTTAGTGGTTGAAGATAACACCCGTAAAGGACAGCCTCCTTATTATTACAATGAGGCTGTATGTCTTATTCCGGGATGTCATTGGCAGCCATCCGGTGCGGGGCCTAGTCCAGCCAGTCCTGCAACAGCGGGAACATGTGTGCCGCTTTAATTGTTTTGTTTTGATAAAATGGCTTTCACGGCCTTTTCAAAACCGGGATTATCCGATTTTAAATTCAACATCATTTCGATTGTTTGCTGATTTTTTTCCTGATCAATGACGAGTTCTGATTGTTGTTGAGGTGTTGTTGCTTTCCTGCCTGGCGGGGCTACGCTTTTCTTAGCGGCTTCTATTTTTTCACGCAGGCTTTCGAGCATCCCCGGGTGTTCTTTTTTCATTTTTTTACGCATCGTAGACAATTGCATTAATACGAGTTTTCGTAGTTCGGCTTTTTTATCTTTGTTTTGATTGCTATGAATGCGTTTCATGGCTTTATTTTACACGGTTTTTTCTTTAAACCCTATTAATGATGTTAAAGATTTATTCCAATATTATGGCGAAATCAGAATCTCTGCTTGAACGCGTTTTGGATAGACGTGTTGCCAAAGGCAAAGAAGATGCGGCGCGCCTTGATGAACGCAGGGGCATTGCCGTGCGCCAAAGGCCCAAAGGCCGGCTTTTTTGGATACATGCGGCAAGCGTCGGAGAGGCGCAATCGGCTTTGATTTTGGTGAATTCCCTTTTGAAACAAATGCCAAGCGCTCATATACTGGTCACTACGGGTACGCAAACATCGGCAAAGCGCATGAATGACGCCCTGCCCGCGCAAGCATTTCATCAATTCATGCCGCTTGATCACCCTGCATGGGTGTCGCGATTTTTGGATTATTGGCATCCTGATGCTGCATTTTGGATGGAATCGGAGTTGTGGCCAAATATTTTATCCGAAATTAAGGCGCGCAATATTCCAGCGGCGTTGATCAATGCGCGTTTATCGAGTCGATCATTGGGTCGATGGAGGTTTGTGAAAAACAGTATTACCGCTCTTTTATCTACCTTTGATATTATCTTGGCACAAAGCGAGCATGACGCGCGTAATTTTGAAAGCCTTGGTGCGAAAAACGTGATTGCCAGCGGAAATTTGAAATATAGCGCGGCGGCGCTTAGTTATGATGAACAAGATTTGAAAGAAATTCGTGCCTTAATCGGCGCGCGCCCTATTATAGTTTATGCGAGCACACATGAGGGTGAAGAACGCATTGCGGCGGATGCCCATAGCATTTTGGAAGTGGCACATCCGGATCTTTTATCCATTATTATTCCACGCC
>Ga0115567_10003834_pt1 | contig 14737 bp, 11 predicted proteins | sample COGITO_mtgs_1204_2_FD_88679 | JGI IMG/M metagenome (GOLD analysis project Ga0115567, IMG submission 88679) | Pelagic marine microbial communities from North Sea - COGITO_mtgs_120412 | ecosystem: Environmental > Aquatic > Marine > Epipelagic | place: Germany:Helgoland, sampling site Kabeltonne... | reverse complement strand
TGATTGACGCGGCGATGGTGGACGGGGCGGCGCAGTTGATGTGGATGTTCCACGGGTTCGAGGCGCTGGGTGGCTGGGACGCCAGCCAGCGCGGTGCGAATTTGCTGGATGGTGCTGCACACTTTTACGATACTTACGAATGCGCGGATGGCCAGTATATTTCTGTTGGCTCAATTGAGCCGCAGTTCTATGCGCTGTTGATGGAGTTGGCGGAACTGCCTGAAGAATTCGCAGAACAGCATGACAAAGCGCAGTGGCCAGTGCTGACCGCCAGGCTGGCGGAGGTGTTCAAGCAAAAAACCCAGGCCCAGTGGTGCACATTGATGGAGGGTACGGATGTCTGTTTTGCACCCGTGTTGTCTTTTGTCGATGCACCCTCACACCCGGCCAATGTTGCCCGCAATACCTACCTCGAGGTCGATGGTGTCACACAACCGGCGCCAGCACCCCGCTTCAGCCGCACGCCGGGCGAAGTACGCCATGGCGCACACGGTGTTGGGGAAGACACCGATACGGTGCTCTCGGCAATGGGCTTTGGCGAGCAGGAAATAGAGCAACTGCGCACAGCAGGCAGTATTGCCTGATGGGTTCGGGAAAATCTGATAAGTAAGGAACAGATGATGTCTGAATATGAAACCGTGCAACTGGAGCGCTGCGAGGGCGTTGCATTGGTCACACTCAATCGCCCCGACAGCCTGAACGCATTCAGCGTCGGGTTGCGTCGCGATATTGCGCTCGCAGTAGCGGAAGTCAATGCCGACGACAGTTTGCGTGCAGCGGTTCTCACAGGGGCGGGTAGGGCTTTTTGTGCAGGCGCGGACCTGATGGAAGTGCAGGGCGATGATTTCGATGTTCGCAGTCAGCTCAATAATGAATACAAGCCCGTGCTGACTGCCATCACAGAATCCAGCAAGCCATGGATCAGTGCAGTCAATGGCGCCGCGGCAGGTATAGGCAGTGCTTTCGCAATGGTTTGCGACCTTACAGTAATGGCGGAAGACAGCTTTCTCTATCAGGCGTTTACCGCCATTGGTCTGGTGCCTGACGGCGGTGCTACCTGGCACCTGGCGCGCACGATTGGTCGCAAACGTGCCTATGAAATGATCGTCACCGGGGAAAAATTGCGGGCCAACCGGTGTCTGGAACTGGGTTTGTGCAATCGGGTTGTGGCAAACGACGAACTGGTCCCCGCGGCCATGTCGTGGGCGGCGGAGCTTGCCGGCAAGGCACCTCTGTCGCTGCGTTATGCCAAGCAGGCACTCAACGCTGCAATGGAGGAGGATATAGCGAGCACCATATCAGCGGAAGCTGACCTCCAGCACCTGTGTATCAACAGTCAGGATGCGCGCGAGGGCGTCGTCGCTTTTGTTGAGAAACGCGCTCCTCAATGGCAGGGCAAATAGACCGCATGCTCCAGTTTCACGCAGGCTACAGCGTGAGGACAACGGGCTGTGGTCGATAGTCTTCGGCCTGAATTATTGGCGCTGCAGAATCGCCTGCAGCGCACTCAGGACGACGACCGTAGCGAGGCTCGGCAACGACGACACGAGAAGGGTTTTCGCACAGCGCGCGAAAATCTGGCAGCACTGGTCGACCGGGACTCCTTTCTTGAATATGGCCAACTGGCGGTCGCTGCACAGCGCAACCGCAGGGATTACCGTGAACTGCAGTCCAGTACTGCGGCCGACGGCGTCATTACCGGCACCTGCACTATTAACTCGTCCAGGTTCGGTACGCTGCACACGCAAGCTGCGGTCGTCGTCAACGATTATTCTGTTCTCGCGGGCACCCAGGGTTTTTTTCACCACCACAAACTCGATCGAATCTGCGAGCTGGCAGAGCGCTTAAACCTGCCAATCGTAATGTACACAGAAGGTGGTGGTGGCCGACCTGGTGATACTGACGTACTGACCCACATCGCCGGCTTGCACGTGGGATCTTTTCGCAATTGGGCCGGGCTGTCGGGCAAAGTAGCGCGAATCGCCGTCAGCAATGGTTACTGTTTTGCCGGCAATGCTGCGCTGTTTGGTTGCGCCGACTTTACCATTGCTACTCGCCAGTCATGGATTGGCATGGCGGGCCCCGCTATGATCGAAGGTGGCGGCATGGGAGTGGTGGATGCACGCGACATCGGGCCCGCGCAGGTGCAGGAACGAAACGGCGTGATTGATATTCTCGCCGAAGACGAATCGCGCGCCACCCAGCTGGCTAGACAGCTGCTGTCGTATTTTCAGGGTGTGGATGCCGCCTGGGAATGTGCCGACCAATTGGCGTTACGCGACATTGTGCCCGAGGATCGGCGCTGGGCGTATCCGGTGCGTAAAGTGATCGAATGCATCGGCGATAGCGACAGTTTCCTGGAGTTGCGACGGGTATTTGGCCGCAGCATCATTACCGGATTCATGCGTCTTGAAGGCCGGCCAGTGGCGGTGATAGCCAATGACTGCCAGCAACTCGGCGGCGCTGTGGACGCAGAGGGGGCGGAGAAAGCCGCGCGCTTTTTGCAACTGTGCAATGCCTTCGGCTTGCCGGTTGTTTCGCTTACCGATACACCCGGTTTTATGGTGGGGCCAGCCAGCGAAAAAGCTGCCGCTGTGCGCCGCATGTCATCGCTGTTCATCAGTGGTGCAACACTGAAGGTTCCGGTGGTTGCTATATTCCTGCGCAAGGGCTATGGCCTGGGAGCCATGGCAATGACCGGCGGTAGTTTTGTGGCGCCGGTTTACGCGGCTTCCTGGCCCACAGGCGAATTTGGCGGTATGGGTTTGGAGGGCGCTGTGCGCCTGGGCTATCGCAAGGAACTCGAGGCCATAGAGGATCTGCAGGAGCGAGAGGCCCTGTTCGAGCAGCTGGTGGCCCGCCTGTACGAGGCAGGAAAGGCTACTGAAGCGGCGTCTTATCTGGAGATTGATGCGGTGATTGATCCGGCGGCAACGCGGTCAGTGATTCTGGGTGCGCTGCGCTCAGCGGGTAGTTGAACTGGTCGCAGGGAACGATGGGACAAAGCCTGCTGCAGAACCAAATCACCTGACAATAAAACCAAATATGGATGGTCTTATGTACATAAAATTCCTGTTGCTCACATCGCTGGTTTCCCTGTCCTGTTCAGCGTTGGCCGACCCCCCCAAGCGCTTGCTGTGGGGCGACACCCATCTGCACACGACCTATTCCTCAGATGCCTTTGCCAACGACAATCTTTCAGCTGACCCGGATACTGCCTACCGGTACGCCACTGGCCAGCCTGTCATTCATCCTTATCATCGTGCGCGAGTACAGATTGATACGCCACTGGATTTTCTGGTGGTCTCAGATCACGCAGAGTTTATGGGGGTGATTCGCCATGTCTATTACGAGGGCGTGGATACTTCAGAGCTGGGTCTGATGGACAGCATCAAAGCCCGGCTGGCGACCTGGGTGCTGCGGCGCGGGATTGATGACGGCGAGGGCAGCGCGCTGTTTGTCGACGTGCTGCCAGAACCTGGTGATGCCAGCGAGGCGGCCGCCTCTTCCCAACTGGGAGGAAACGTCGGCTGGATTCCGGCGATGGATACGGTAGAGGCGGATACCTGGCGTGTCATCACCCAAGCGGCGGATCGTTACAATCGCCCCGGAGAGTTTACCGCTTTGATTGGTTGGGAGTGGAGCTCTATCCCCGGCGGCTCCAACCTGCACCGGGTGGTGATTTCTGATGCCGATGCAGAGCAGGCCCAGCGTTTTCAACCCTACGGCCTTGATGACAGTCCGTACCCCGAGGATTTGTGGGCCTGGCTGGAGGAGACCGGTGCCACCACGGGTATCGATTTCCTTGCGATACCGCACAATTCCAACATCTCCAAGGGCTTCATGTTTGATACCAAAACCCTGCGTGGCGCCCGGTTTACACCGGAGTATGTTGCCCAGCGTCGCCGCTGGGAACCCATCGCAGAAATTACCCAGATCAAGGGCGATTCAGAGACCCACCCGGACCTGTCACCGAAGGACGAGTTTGCCGATTTTGAGCGCTACCCCTATTACATCCAGCGCAGCGCAACACCTTACCAGGCGCAGGCCGGCGACTATTTGCGCTCTGCGTTGAAACGCGGCCTCGAGCTCGAACAGGAAGTGGGCGCCAATCCCTATCAGCTCGGTCTGATTGGCTCCACAGATTCTCACACCGGGCTGTCGTCAGCCGAAGAGAGCAACTTTCACGGTAAACTGGCGACGGATTCCATTCCCGAGAACAAGACCCGGAACTGGGGCGAAGAGGATGGCGGAACCAGTGGTTGGGCAATGTCAGCCTCTGGTATGGCCGCCGTATGGGCGCAAGACAATACCCGCGAAGCGATTATGGCAGCAATGAAGCGCCGCGAAGTGTACGGCACCACCGGTCCGCGTATTGCCGTACAGTTTTTTGCCGGTTGGGACTACAGTGACGAAGATTTGCAGGGGCCAGACCTCTATGCGCGCGCCACCGACGCAGGGGTGCCCATGGGGGCCGAGCTGGTCGGGCCTGCAGCGGAGGGCGCGTCTCCGAATTTTATCATTCAGGCGCTGAAGGACCCTGATGGCACCAATCTCGATCGAATCCAGATCGTAAAGGGTTGGCTCGACGCCAACGGAAACGCCCGGGAACAGGTGTTCAATGTCGCCTGGTCCGGCGCACGAAGCCTGGATGTCGATGGTCGGTTGCCGCCAGTCGGTTCCACCGTCGACACCTATACCGGCCGCTTTACAGCAGAGGATACAGGCGCGGCGTCACTGATAACACGTTGGCAGGACCCGGCTTTTGATCCGTCTCAGGCCGCCTTTTACTATGCGCGAATTCTTGAGGTGCCCAGTGTGAGGCATTCCCTGCTGGATGCCCTGGCATTGGGTCAAAGTTCGGCAGAGGGGCAGCCGGATACCTTACAGGAGCGGGCCTATACCTCGCCCATATGGTATCGGCCAGCCGGGCGGCGCGGTCAAGCGGGAGCACTGAGATGAATACACTGTTTGATATCAACTCTAAAGTCGCAGTAGTGACCGGTGGCTCCCGCGGTATAGGCGCGATGATCGCGCGTGGTTTTCTGGAACATGGAGCGCGGGTTTACATCACCGCCCGCAAGGAAGACGAACTGCGGGCGGCCCAGACGGAGTTGTCTCGTTACGGTGAGTGCATGGCCTTGCGCTCGGATTTATCCAGCAATGCCGGCGTCGCCGAATTTGTACAGAGTTTTGCCGCGCTCGAGTCGCGTCTCGACATTCTGGTGAACAATGCCGGTACGACCTGGGGGGCGCCCTTGGACGAATTCCCGGAGAGTGGTTGGGACAAGGTGATGGATCTGAATGTCAAATCCCTGTTCTTTCTGACCCAGCAGTGCCTGCCCCTGCTGCGGGCGGCGGCGGCCAATGGCGGCCGAGCGCGGGTGATCAATATAGGGTCTGTTAACGGCCTTACCAATTCTCATATGGACAATTACTCCTATACGGCCAGCAAGGCCGCGGTACATCACCTGACCCGTCATCTGGCAACAGACCTGGCGGGCGATGGCATAAACGTCAACGCCATTGCCCCAGGCCTGTTCCCGAGCAAAATGACCTCGCACTTGCTGCCGCAGGAGCAGGAGCTGGCGCAAACCTTCCCAATCAAGCGACTGGGGCGTGCCGAAGATGCGGCGGGTACGGCGATCTTCCTGGCTTCCCAGGCGTCCGAATGGATAACAGGGCAGGTGCTGGCGCTGGACGGCGGCGCAGTCGCGCAAGCCTAGAGTGGCTGCCTAGTGGCTCGCCGGGGGCGGGGTGACCGGTAGTGGCAACCATTGAAAGTCGGCCTCAGTCAGCTGACTGTGATCGAGCCAATAACTGCGTGCATTGAATGGGTACAGGGTGGAAATTTCCCCGTCTGCCCGTTTGTACCACGAGTTGCAGTTTCCCGCCCAGATCGTTTGCTGCAGTGCTTCGCGAATCAGGTTATTGTAGCGATCGCAGGCCGTGTCACTGACTTCGATAGACCGACTGACGCCAGTACTCTCAATGGCCTGCATGACCAGTTGCATCTGGGCCTCGATCATATAGACGACTGAGGTGGTACCCACCCCCGTATTGGGCCCGGTAGTCATGTAGAAATTGGGAAAACCGGGGACGAAGCCGCCCTTGTAGGCGCGGGGAATTTCAGCCCAGAATTCGCTGAGCTGGCGGCCATTCCGGCCGGTGATAGCAACAGATCGCATGTATTGTTCGATGTCGAAGCCGGTGGCATATACGATGATATCCGCCGGTACAGTGCAGCCGTTATTGGTGACTACGGCATCGTCTTCAATGTGATCAATGCCGTCGCTGTGAAGCTGCACATTTCGTCGGTTGAGAGTGTCGTAGTAATTGTCGGCGATCAGGATACGCTTGCATCCGAGCGAATACTCAGGCGTCAGTTTTTGTGCCAGTACCGGGTCAGCTACACTGCTTTGTATGTGTTTTCGGATCATGTTCTGAATCTTGTCGCGCCAACGGGACCGGTGTTTGGTACTGACCACCGGGAACAACAGGTATTCTCCTCTGAGGAATAGCAGCTGGCGATACCAGCGGCTGAGCACTGGCCAGCGCGCGAAGCGCTTTTTCTCCTGTTCGGTGAAGGCGCGATCCATACGCGGGGCAATATAGTTTGGGGTGCGCTGGTAGATGTCGACCTGGGAGGCGGTCCTGGCGAGCTCGGGAATAAGCTGAACAGCGCTGGCAGCACTGCCGATGACAGCCACCCGTCTGCCGGAAAAATCCACGGTGTGATCCCACCGGGCCGAATGCATCGATGACCCCTTGAAACGGTGTCGGCCGGGGATGTCGGGAAAAGCAGGAAGGTGCAACCCTCCGCTGGCAAAAATCACGTGCCTGCTCTGCACTTCGTCGCCGCTTGCCAGTTTTGTAAACCACAGCCCCCGGCCTTCACTCCAGCGCAATGCGACAACAGCCGTGTTCAGGTGGATGTGCTTGCGAACAGCGTATTTATCGACGCAGTGATCTATATAAGCCTGAATTTCGGGCTGTGGGGCAAATTTACGGGTCCAGTTGGGGTTGGGCTCGAAAGAATAACAATACAGGTGGGAGGGGATGTCGCAGGCCGCTCCCGGGTAGGTATTATGCCACCAGGTACCACCGACCCCACTGGCCTTCTCGCAGATAATGAAATTCTCGATGCCGGCCTCGAGTAACTTGATCCCTGCACAAACACCGGCAAACCCGGCCCCGACAACGAGTACTTGATAGCGTCCTGACGGGGCTTCGGTTTCGCCACTGGGGGCAGTCCCGGCGTTTATAGCGTAATCCACAGTGGTTCATGTCTCCTCTTCCTCTGGATTCCGCGCTGAGCTCGGCAGAGAAACTGCCCTGGATTCTAGATGCCACGGCCAAAAGAAGAATTGATCCTCAGGTAGTGAGGATCAGTCTCAATGCTTGTAATTGCAGACTGGCATGTCGAATGTGGACCGCGCATTCTTCGATGCGATAGTCCAGATGATCCAGTTCCTCCTGCCGGATGGCGGGATTGACCGCCCGCAGGGCTTGCATTCGTTCGCGCTCCGCACCCAGCGAGTGGCGCATATCACGTTCGGAGTCACGCAATATATCCTGTAGGAGGGCGTCGGCCTGTCTGGTCGCCTGAAGCATTTTGGCGTCGACCTCTTTCTGCACCTGTTTGATAATAGCCAGCGCTACCGGTTTCTTGACCCGTTCCACCAGCGTGTTGAGCCGCTCGTGCGGGACCAGGTGAGCCAGATCTTTGCCACGGGCATCGATTAACAGGCGCGTTGGTGACAGCGGTAGAAAACGCTCTACCTGCAGGTCGCGGGGCGCGACGCAGTTGATGGTAAATACACTCTCGAGCAGCATCGTGCCAGGGGCGATACCTTTGAGCTTGATAGTGCCAATGGCCGCGTTGCCCAGCTCAGTGGAGTGGACCATGTCCATGACTTCCACCATCATCGGGTGCTCCCAGGTAAGGAATATCATGTCCTCACGTGCCAGTCCCTTGTCACGACTGAAGGTGACAGTAGTGCCTTCCTCACGCAGGTAGGGAAAATGCCCGGTCAACATGTGCTCGGAGGGACGCAGGATAATGGCGTCTTCAGAGTGGTACTCCTGCTCCACGCCAAAGGCTTCACACACCGCTTCCAGGTAGGGCTGCAATTGTTCACTGTCTTCGCGCTGGCGAATCTCGTCAATCAGGGCGGCGGCGAGTTCGGGTTTGCAGGAATTGCGTTCCAGCAAACGATCCCGCCCTTCTCGCAGCTCGCGGCGGGTCTCGATTGTGAACTCCGCAGTATCGGCCAGCAGCGCATCAAACGCTGCGCTGCGCTGTTCCAGCTGTGGCAGCAAACGATCGCGGAATGTCTCGAAGATCATATAGCCGGCGGAGCAGCTTTCGCTGAACGCACCCAGACCGCGCTCATACCAGTCCAGCAGGGTTTCCTGGGCGCCCCCCTCAAGATACGGCACATGGATGTCCACATCGTGCAGCTGACCGATCCGGTCCAGCCGGCCGATCCGTTGCTCGAGCAGGTCGGGGTTGAGCGGCAGATCGAACAGGATCAGGTGATGGGCAAACTGGAAGTTGCGCCCCTCACTGCCAATCTCGGAGCACACCAGGGTCTGGGCGCCATTGGTCTCGTCGGCGAAGTAGGCCGCGGCGCGATCCCGTTCGATGATGGAAAGCCCTTCATAAAACGCCGCGGAGCGGATGCCCGCGCGCAGGTGCAGGTGGTGTTCCAGTGCTACCGCGGTGTCTGCGTGGGCGCAAATCACCAACACTTTGGCCGGGCGCAATTGTTTCAGGGTTTGTTCCAGCCATTCCACCCGAGGGTCAAAGGACAGCCAGCTGTCGTCGAAATACGGTAATTCTGGATGCAGGCTGGACTCCAGGTCCAGGCTCGCGAAACTGTACTCTTCCGGGGTCGGTAGCGGATGGCGGTGCAAGGTGCGCAGCGGAAAGCCGCTAATGGCCGCGCGGGTGTTGCGAAACAGCACCCTGCCGGTACCGTGACGATCGAGAATCTGTTCGATCAACTGCTCGGGCGGAGTGGTGCGGTCGAGTCCTGCTGGCAAATCCTCTGGCACTTCGCCGGCTTCGAGCTGCAGGGTCATATCGCTCCAGCGGCGATATTGCTGTTCTTCGTCGGCAAATTGTTCCAGCGAGTGAAAACGCGACGGGTCGAGCAGGCGCAGTCGGGCAAAATGGCTGGCCTGGCCCACCTGCTCGGGAGTAGCGGTCAGCAGTAGCAATCCGGCACTGCGTTGAGACAGCGCTTCCACCAGCAGGTAGTCTTCCCCCGGCGCCTCCTCGCTCCAGTGCAGATGGTGAGCTTCATCCACCACCACGATATCCCACTCCGCGTCCAGCAATTGTTGTTGGCGTTCGGTTTGACCGGTAAACAGGTCCGGGCTACACAGAATCAATTGCTCGGATTCGAAAGGGTTGTCGTCTTCCAGCTCAGCCAAGCGCTCTGCGTCGAACAGGGAGAAATGCAGGTTGAAGCGGCGCAGCATCTCCACCAGCCACTGGTGCAGCAAGCTTTCCGGCACCATGATCAATACGCGTTTGGCCCGGCCGCTCAACAGCTGCTGGTGCAGGATCATGCCTGCCTCGATGGTTTTGCCCAGGCCAACTTCATCTGCCAGCAGTACGCGCGGAGCAAAACGTTGCCCCACTTCATTGGCGATGTACACCTGATGTTGTAACAGGCTGGTGCGCGAACCGATCAGCCCCCGCACTGGTGAACGTTGTTGCCGGTCAAGCTGGTCCAGCGTGGCGACGCGCAGGGCGAACTCGCCGTTGCGGTCGAAGTGGCCATTCAGCAAGCGCTGTTGGGGTGTGGTCAGCTGCACGAAGGCATCCAGCTCCAGTTCGGAGATGGTGATGCTGGCATCGTGGTGATCGGTGCCGGAGTAAAGCAGCAGCCCCTGATGTTCCTCAACCCCGGACACCACAAGCTCGACGCCGTTTACCGTGGAAATGTGGTCGCCTTCCTGAAACCGCAGTCGGGTCAGGGGGGCTCCATCGGTGGCGTATGTGCGTTCTTCTCCAACGGCGGGGAAATTAACCGTAACGCGGCGCGGCTCAATTTCCACAATGATACCCAATCCCAATTGGGCATCGGCATGGCTCACCCAGCGCTGTCCTACAATGTACTCCATAGCTTCCTTGTATCGCACGGGGCCGGCGGTCCGCCAGCCCAAAAGGCGCGTAGTTTACCACTGAATCCAGGCAATTTTAGCCGTGCGGTGAGAAATAGGATGAAGGATGTGGTGACGTTGCCACCGAATCGAGCGGTGCAGCCTGCCTACTGCCCGAAAAACAGCGCCATGCTGTTCGCGCGGGCCTGAGCGAGCAGTGCCTCTACGGGGACCCCTTTCACTTCGGCAATTTTCTCCGCCACGAAGGGCAGGTAATAGGGCGCGTTGGGCTTGCCCCGGTAGGGGACAGGAGTGAGATAGGGGGAGTCGGTTTCCAATAACAGCTGTTCCATCGGAGTAGCGCCGACCACTTCTCGTACATTGTCGGCGCGATTAAAGGTAGCAATACCGTTGAAGCCCAGCATAAAACCTTCCGCCAGGCAGTATTCAGCCAGAGGCAGCCCCGAGGTAAAACTGTGAATGACGCCGCGGCGGAGCAGTGTTGAATTGAAGTTGGCGAGGATGTCGCGGGTATCTTCGTCGGCCTCCCTGGTGTGTATTACGACGGGCAGATTCAGTTCGGCCGCCAGGGCCAGTTGTTCCTCAAACACGCGCCGTTGTACAGCCCTGTCGGCGTGGTCATAGAAATAGTCCAGGCCGATCTCGCCCACGGCGACAATGCGGTCGTCTGGCGCTCGCTCACGTATGGTGTCTGCTACCGCATTATCGTAGCCCTCGGCTTCGTGAGGGTGGACGCCCTGAGTGCCCCAGATATCGGGAGCGCTGTGAGCCAGCTGCCACACTCTGTCCAGGTTGCCGGGCGCCACGGCGATGGTGACAATACGTTCGATGCCGACTTCCCTGGCGCGCTCAAGGGTGTGCGCCAGCTGCTCCTGATCGAGATAGTCCAGGTGACAGTGAGTCTCAATCAATGGTGTCTGAAAGCGCGGAATATCGCGTCGCTTGCGGTTACTCATAACATCCTGATGGCGTTGGGTGGTGGCTGCGCTCCGTTCAGGCGGCCCCGGTTGACTAGCATAGGGCAGCCGGGCCCTCGGTGGAAGGGGCCGACGCTGGTTTCACCTGGCTTGTTCCAGCTTGGCCAATGTCTCCAGAATCTGTTGCCACAACCACTGGTGCAGGGGCGAGTTGGCGCTGCGCTGGTGCATAACCAACATGTAATTCATGTCGTATTGGGCACCTTCGGGTATCGGAACGGACACAATTCCGGTGGCGGCGGTTTTGTTCTGCAGCATGTATACCGGCCCCGGCAAGAAGTAATCGGTATTGCGCAGGACTTCCAGGGCAGTCAGCAGGTGTGAGGTTTCCAGTGAGCCCTGTTGCGGATGGCGCACCCGATTGAAGGTATCAGAGGTGCGGGCCAGTTCCGCCTGATCGAGGTCAGAGATATAGAGACGAATCACTGGATAGCTGATCAGGCGCTCCCAGGTGACCTCGCCGTGGGTCAGCGGGTGGTCCCTGCGGACCAGAATGGCCGGCGGTGAACCACCCAGGGGGTGTACCTGAAAATCATCAGGATAGTGGGCCTGCGCGATGTGTATGGCGAAATCCAGGTTGCCGGCGGCAAGTTGCTCAAGCTGGTTTTCTACTCGCGTGATCGTGCGGATAGACAGGCGTGGTGCCTGTTCGTGCAGGCGCTGAATCAGCGGTGGTAGCAGGGCCATTCCCACGTACTCGGATAACGCCAGCCCTATTTCCCCGGTATAAGCCCAGGGATCAAACTCGCTTCCGGATACCAGGCGCCCGATATCGGTGAGGATAGCGGACAGCTCGTGTTCCAACTCCTGGGCGCGAGGAGTCGGCTGCATGCCCCGGCTACTGCGGGTAAACAGAGGATCCTGAAAAACCTGGCGCAGTCGCGACAAGGTCTTGCTCATCGCCGGCTGGGTAATGTGCAGGCGCTGTGCTGCACGCGACACGCTGCGCTCCTCTAGCAGGGCCTGCAGGGCCACCAGTAAATTGAGGTCTATTTTGTTGAGCTGGCGAGTGTCGATGGAAATTTCCCTGGCATGAATTACAACATGAATAATATTCATGGAAGCCATAAAAGCAATACATTAGAAATATATCAAGACTTTGGCTATCCTGTGGGCAACTCCGAGTGTTATGCCACCTGCGAACGCCGCAGGGGACGTAAGCGGCACCAGAGGTGCCGTTGATGGAAACCCATCCAGGTCCAATAGAGTTATTTTACAAACCCGCCACTCTGGCGGGTTTTTTTTATGCTTTGCGTTTCGAAGAAGGCTTCTTTTTGGTCGCGGCCCGTTTGCGCGGGGGGCGCGTGGCGAGGTCCAGTTCTTCAAACGCTCTCTCAAGACAGGAACGGTAGAATTCGGGGTCCGGCAGCATCTCGCGGTCAGCCAGTACTGAGAGGGTCACTTTGTCGCCGTAGCTGAATACCAGGTGGAAGATACCTACGCCCGGCGTCAAGACGCCCAGGCCGTAGTAGTCCACCATGTGGGCGCCCGCGCAATACAGGGGAAAGGGGGGGGCGGGCACATTCGACACCACAGTTGATACACTCGCCGACAGGTGCTGGGAGACCTGATAGCGCGACCAGAGTTGCGCCACGGAGCGGGAGATAAAGGGTGACACAGTGCCCGCTAGTTTGATTGCGTCGACCAGAGGCGATTGTTCCCCCCAGGTCTTGGCGTTCCTGGCAGAAGCGTGGACGGCTTTCAGTCGTGCCACTGGGTCCCTCTGTTGTGTGTGTAAACTGGTAAAGACGGAGCCTACCTGATTGTGGTCATCGCTCAGGTCGCGGCGATTGCGCATATTGAGCGGCACCGTCGCTGTCAGTTCCCCGGCGGGAGTTTCTCCTTTGGCTTCAACGTAGGACAGCATGGCACCGCCGATAACGGCCAGCGCCACGTCGTTCAGTTTGACCTCTGCCGCATCTTTGACGCGTTTGAAATCCGCCAGTTTGAACTCTGCGGCGTCAAACACACGGTGCGGTCCCACCGGTCCGTTGAAGCGACTGCGCGGGGCGGTAATTTCCGGCAGGGGGATTGTGCCGCGGGCCAGTCCCAGGCCGTATTTACCCAGCGAAAACGAACTGGCCACGGTTCCGCGCGCCAGTCCAAGGCTATTCTTTACGCCATTCACAGAGGCCTTGCTTAACAGTTCCGCCATCGAAGGCGGCGTGTCTGCCAGATGAACCGGTTGCTCGTCTTCAGCCGCGGGCGGGGTGGGCTCAAGGTCGTGAAGCAGGGCGAGAATATTTGAGCCGCGGGCGCCGTCCACCAGCGAATGGTGGAGTTTGGTATAGATCGCAAAGCACCCCATGGGCAGATTGGGGATTTTGTCCAGCCCCTCTATCACATAGGCCTCCCAGAGTGGGCGGCTCATATCCAGAGGCCTCGCATGCAAACGTGCTACCTGGGTACACAGCTGGCGTCAGTCACCCGGTTGGGGCAAAGCGATGTGTCGCAAGTGAAACTCTACGTCAAAGTTGGCATCCTTTACCCAGTAGGGCCTGTCCAGGCCGGCAGGGACGGTAACCAGGCGGGTTCTGAACAGTGGTTGATGACGCAGGCGGCGCTCAAATGTGGCTATGACCCGCTTGAAGCGGACGAATCCTTCCGCGGCGGTGGATGGGTCGTACAGTGCCAGTCCACCAATATGCTGTGGCGTGTTGGCCTGCTCCAGGTTGATGAAGGCGCTATCGAGCACACCGAGTTGCTTCATTCTATTGACACCCCCCAGCGTTTTGTATCGGAACTGATAAGCTTAATTGCAGATTGGGTGCTGTCCACTGCGATCTCTTTACTTTTTATTGTAGGGTAGAGTACTGACAGGGTCATCAAGACCGCATCACCCGCACTCAGGCGTTTTCAATCACCATAATGGCACCGCGAGCTTCCACGCTGCCACGGGTGCGCCAGTCCACCAGGTCGGCACAGTGTTTATCCATGCAGCGCTCCGCCATTTCCAGAAAGGTGGAGCGCTCGGGATCGGCGACGTAGATGTGTTTGACGCCGGCTTTTACCGCCCGGTTAATCATGTTGTAGACCGGATCGACCAACTCGTCCCAGAAGCAGATGTCTGCCGCAATCAGTACGTCATAGCGCGACAGGCGTTTGGTGGTCAACTCCTCGAATCGTTTGACCAGAGGTTCTGTCTGTACCTTGTTCAGTGCCGCGACTTCGTTCAGGAACGGAAATACATCGGGGTCGGCGTCAACCGAAGTGACCGCGGCGCCCAGTTTTTTGGCACACCAGATACCGCCGATGCCCCAGCCGCAACCGACGTCAATCACGGCTTTGTGATGCTCTGGTGGCTGCTTTTTGAGGTAGTCGATCAGCAGTGCGCTGGACTTCCATAATTTGTTGCCGTGAATAGAGGGGTAGTTTCCCTCGCGCTTGACCTTGCGGATGGCGGGATGGCTGGCCGTGGGCATGGTTACGCCGCGAAACGTTTTTGCAATCCGTTGCGCTTGACTCAATTTCCGCCCCTTCGTCAGTTTTGTCTATAGTTGGTGTAGGTATTGTGGCATTTTGGAACCCACAAAAGCCAGTTATACATTGTGCTGCCAGGCGCTTGAGGGGAAGCCCCGGGGCAGGTGGAGAGGGACATGAACTCGTCGTTCACAAACGTTGGG
>Ga0115567_10003830_pt1 | contig 14741 bp, 7 predicted proteins | sample COGITO_mtgs_1204_2_FD_88679 | JGI IMG/M metagenome (GOLD analysis project Ga0115567, IMG submission 88679) | Pelagic marine microbial communities from North Sea - COGITO_mtgs_120412 | ecosystem: Environmental > Aquatic > Marine > Epipelagic | place: Germany:Helgoland, sampling site Kabeltonne... | reverse complement strand
GGTCCCCCCCCCCCCCCCCCCCCCCCCCCCACCCCCCCCCCCCCCCCCCGGGGGGGCCCCCCCCCCCCCCCCCCCCCCCCCCCCCCGCCGCCCCGCCGCCAGCGTCGCCGGCGTCGTTGGGCGCGGCCTGGAAAACCACGGAGTTGGCTGTGGGACGGTTGAGCACGACCGCCACCGTGGCCTCGCCCTCGTCGCGCAGCACCAGCAGCACCGCCTTGTGCAGGAACTGCTGCCTCAGGATGAAGTGCGACGGCAGCGCCGCGCGCAGCAGCGTCCCGGGCGGCGTCCCCACCTCCTCGCCCTGCGCCGCGCGCCGCGCCGCCGCTCGCGCGAGCGCCGCCAGCGTGCGCTCCTGGCGCTGGCGGTCGTCGCCGAGAAGCTCCGCGCGCGCCCACGCGCGCAGCAGGCGGTCGGATAGGTGCCCAACGTGCCCAACGGGCGACGGCCGCAGCCCCATCTGCTGCACCAGCGCTGTCCATGCCCCGACCCCCGCCTCCCCCGGCCATGCTGCCGCGGCCCCGCGCATCAGCTCGCCCAGCGCGGGCGCGGAGGCCGCCGCGACGTGCCACGAGGCGCGCTCGTCCATCTCCCGCTGCAGCTGCCCCGCGCCCCACCCCGAGAAGCCGCAGAACACCCAGAAGTCGCGGGGAGTCGCCGCACCCTCGTCCACCAGCGCCTCCGCGTCCGCGAGCGAGAGCCACCGCCACGGTCCCAGCACGGCGCGGCCCCAGCGCGGCGACCCGCCTGGGAGGGGGAGGCAGTGCACGCACGTCCACTCCTGGTCGCCCGGCGGCGCCGTGAAACCGCGGACCTCCCCGCCGAAGAGCACGGGCCACCCGCGCGCGGTGCGCTTCTCCGACGGCCGGTTCACGATGACCGCCTTGGTGCCCTCCGCCTCCGTCGAAATGACGAGCATCACACACTTGTGGAAGTGCTGCTGGCGCAGGCCGAATCCGAAGCGGTTCGCGCTCCCAGCGAGCAGCAGGCAGCCGCGCTCCACGTTCTGCCCCGCGTTGTAGACCCACTCGCCGTCATCGCTGGAGCCTTTGAGGCCTTGCTCCTGTGCGACCAGCCGCGCCCTCATTTCTCGCCAGTCGACCTCCCCACCACCCTCCTGTCCATTGTCCTCGTCCTGCATCCGCCAAATTGCCGCGCCCGTTGCCTGCCCTGGCCGGAAGCGTGCTCGCTCGCCGAAGCTGGAACCAGCGGACGCATCCCTGCTGCTGTGGACCTTGCCGGCAGGACCATCGAGCTTCCACGGACGCGGGGAGACGAACCCGGTCGAAAATGAGCCCACCGCACTGGTCCAGGAGGCCAGCACCACTAGGGATGCCATGGCAGATCGCATCACCAGAACAGCGAATATGCCCCCCAGGTAGTTTCGTTGTTCCTCCGACAGGCCCGAAATCCGAACCCCGGGGCCGCTTGCCCTACCTTCAGAGCATAAGCTGCAAGCCTCTCCTTCGTTCCCCCGATATGTCACAGAGACGCTGCGTGGTCCAGCGCCCTTGACTCGGCGAGGTCTTCGTGTCCTAGTTCCCCCAGCCAGACACCCCGCGCCAGCCGGAGGACGAACAGGAAAAAAGTGGGGATAGTGGGCCCGCCTCCGGACCCTCCGGATAACAACGATCCTCCTATCCGGCCGAGAGAGCCGCCAGCATGTTCCAAGGCTCGGCGGTTTCTGGAATACCATGCAGCATGCTGAGAGGTTAGTTCTGAATTCGCTGTCTCTGCAGCCACCGACCGAGGCTTTGAACGGGAAGTTGCACACGGGCTCAGCGCTGCTTGATGGACCCGATGGGCGGTTTCGAGCACCGTGATCACCTGGCCAATGCCGCCAGCGACGGCTCACTACACGAAGCCGCAACACGAGCTGTTCATCAGCAGGGTCGGGTGCCCGGGCCTCATGCATGTGTGTCAATGGCTGCGAAGTGCCACGCGAGTGGCTCAGATGCGGACGGCGCGGGTTCCTTGCGTGACGCGAGGGAGAGGAGCAGTTGGCCTTGGATCTGCGACGGCGAGCGTGGCAAAGGGCAGGAGAGCAGCACGCTGCACTGCGCTTTGCCGTGGTGGGAGCGGTGCGGAGGTTGGGCAAGCTGGTGCTCAACGGGCGGTTCGGAAGCTTGCCAAGGAGAAGCGCGAGCACGGCAGCCCCGAGCGCATCGCAGAGTGCGGGGACCGGTAGTCGCTGTTATGTGGCTAGGGCTGCTGCTGCTGAGTGGCTGGGTAGCACCCGGTGTGGTAGCCTCGGGCCCCACGGCCGAGCGGTGCTTTGGCGGGGACGGGGAGGTCGCGGCGCTCTCGGCGGCTGCGGTGGCGTTCCCGGACGCAGCGCCCTCGCGCGAGTACCACTCCGCGGTGCCCTTCTCGCAGTGGGACGCCGGCGCCGGGGCGATGGTGCACGGCGCGATTGTCTTCGGCGGGCGCAACGCGAGCCACGCGGCGCTCGGGGACGCCCTGGTGCTGACGCTGCCGGCGCCGGCGCACGGCCACGGGGTGAGCGCTCCTGGCGCGCCCTCGGCCGAGGCGCTCGTGACGGTGGGGGGGGACGCGGCGCCCGCGCGCTTCGGGCACGCGGCGGTGTGGACAGGCGCGAGCGCGTTCCAGGCGCCGACGCACGCGACGGCGCGGTCCTTCGAGGGGCGGCGCGCGGGCGGCGACGCGCTCTTCACCGCCGAGGGGCACCCTGCCGCCGGGGGGGGGGCCGCGACCGACTCGGCGCGCGAGACTGTGACCGGGCGCCTCCAGGGGCCGTCTCCGGGCGGGCCCGGAGACGTCCAAGGAAAGGGGTCGACGTGGGCGCCCTGTGCGGGCGGAGAGGCGGCGCACGTGCTGACGGTGCCCGCGCCGTGCGCGTCGGCGCCGCAGGGCTGCTCGTGCCTGGCGCTCGCGGTGCACTCGCGCGCGCCCGGCGGCGCGCCCGACGCGGACGACGTGTACGTGGGCGGCGTGGCCGCCGGCGCCTCGCGCTGGTCGGGTTGGCGCTTGCGCATCACGGCGGGCGCCGCGGCGGGGTACGTCGGGACGGTGTCGCTGGCGGCGCCGGGGAAGTACCACACGATCCCCGCGCTGCCGGAGGACGCGATGGTGGACGAGACCTCCGTCTTCGTGCTCGCCTCGCCGCTCCCGCCGCGCCCACCGCCCGTGCCGCCCGCGACAATGTTTGTGTTTGGGGGGCGCGGACCTGATGGGGCGGTGTCGGATGAGACGTGGGCGCTCGCGACCACCCCCCCCCCGGGCGCGGGCGAGCAGCAGCGCGAGGCCTCGGGCGTGGTGGCGGCCGCGGACCTGCGCACCTCGCCCGCGACGGACGACTTCACGGCTGGCGCAGCGCACTGGCACGGCGTGCCGCCCGGCGCCGCCGGCGTGTCGGTCTGCGGCGCCCACGGACACCTCCTCGGCGGCGCCGCGCGCCTCTCCGCCTCCGCCGTCGTGTCCAAGCGCTACCTGGTGCGCCGCCCGCACACTGCGCTCGCGGTCTCGGCCACGTTCGTCGCCATCGACGCGTGGCGCGGCTACACCGCGCAGCTGCTGGTGGACGGCGTCGAGGCCTGGGCGCACACCTTCGGCGCTGCGCCCGCGCCCGCCGCGCCCAACGCCTCCGCGCTGGAGGCCGAGCGCCTCCGCCTCGCAGGGGAGTGGGAGGCGCGCGACGCCGCCTGGGCCGCCGCGCTCGCCGCGCACGCCGCGAACGTGAGCGCCTGGTGGGCGGCCTACGCGGCCTTCAACGCGTCGCTCGACGCCTCCAACGCCTCCGCGGCCTTCGCGGCCCCGTTCCCGCCCGCGCCGGTCCGCGGCGACAACCCCGAAGACTTCATTCCCGGCGCCCGCAACGTGACCGCGGCGCCCGAAGGGACGCCGCGGCCGCGCGTGGCGGGCGACGAGTGCGGCGACCCGGAGTGGGGGGAGGAGGCGGCGGCGGTGAACGTGACGGTGCCGCACGCGGGCGAGGAGGCACTGCTCGAGTTCCGCGTCAACGTCTCGGGTGCCACGTGGTTCGCTGCGCCCGAAGATTTCTCCTGGGGCCTCGCCGGCCTTACCCTCGACGCGCTCCCGAGCGGGCCCGCCTGGCGCCGCGTCAACGCCAGCGGCCCGCCTGCGCGTGCTCACGCGGCCGCGGCGCTCTCCGCGAACCTGCTCGTGCTGTTCGGCGGCGACGCCTCGCCCGCTGTGGCCGCGCCCGCGTGGGCCGACGAGGCCGAGGCGGGGTTCGCCAATGTGTCGCGCGGGGCGGCGCAAGGGGGGGGGAAGCTCAACGACACGTGGGTGTTCAACACCTCAGGCGAGCGCTGGGCGCAGCTGCACCCGCAGCGCAGCGCGGACGGCGACGTGCTGCTCGTGCCGCCCGCGCGCTCGCACGCGAGCATGGTGGCGGGGCTCGGGCGCGAGGTGCTGCTCTTCGGGGGGCAGCTCGCGGACGGCGCCTTCACCGACGAGCTGCTGCTGCTCGACTTCGCCGCCCCGCCCCCCGAGCGCGGCTGGCTCGCCGCCGCCCCCCTCGGGCCCTCCCCGGGCGCGCGCGCGGGGCACGCCGCCGCCGTCGCCGGGGGGCGCATGTGGGTGTTCGGTGGGTTCGCGCAGCACCCGCGCGCGCGGACGGTCCGGCTGGTCGAGTCCCTCGCCTTCCTCCACCTCCCCTCTCTCACGTGGGCCGCCCCGCCCCCCGCTGCCACCCCGCCCCACCTCGTCCCGCCCCCGCGCATCCGCGCGCCCCCGGGCCTGTCCTTGGGCGCGGGTGGCCCACCGCCCGCACCCATGTACGCGCTGGCGGTGGCGGCGACGGCCGACGGAGAGCTGCTGGTGGTGCCGGGGACGCGCCTCGCGGGCGACCCTCCGGCGCCCGCGCCGGGCGGGAGCGTGACGCGCGTCTCCGTGGCGTGTGCGCCCGACGAGCCCGTGGCGCTGGCAACGCCCGCGGCGCTGCTTACGTGCGGGGTCGCGGCGGCGGAGGTGGACGCGCTGCACGCGGAGGAGGCGAAGCTGCGCACGCAGGCGCACATGCGGCTGGTGGTGCTCGAGCGGCAGCTCACCGCGGCCTACTTTGCGGCGGTGCAGCGCCTCGAGCAGTACGCCATCGACAAGGAGTGGTTCGACGGCGAGGTGCAGCGGAACACGGACACGGTTGCGGCGCTGGTGTCGCAGGGCAAGGTGTACACGAACCAGGTGGCGGACCTCGCACAGTCGCGGCGCGACCGCGCGCAGGTGGAGCGGCGGCACGTGCACCGCATGCAGGCGCTAGAGGCGCAGAAGCTCTCGCTGCACGTGGCGCGCGACGAGGCACGCCTGCTGTACGACAAGGCCTTGGAGCGGCTGGCGCTGCAGTCGGCCGTGCTGTCGCGCAAGCAGGCGGAGGGCGGAGTGTGCGCGGGCGTGCACCACGCATGCGCGGTCGACGCGGCAGACCGCGCGCGCTGCTGGGGGCTCAACGACGCAGGGCAGGCGGCGCCGCCGCGAGGCGCGCGCTTCCGCGCCGTGGCTTGCGGGGACCACTTCTCGTGCGGGATCCTCGCCCGCGGGAGCGAGGCGCTGCGCGCGGGCGCGCGCGGCACGGGCGCGCGCGACCGGGCCGGGGACGGGGAGGCGCTCTGCTGGGGCGCGGCGTCGTTTGGGCAAACGCGAGTGCCGGCGGGGCAGCAGCGCTTCCGCGACCTTGCAGCAGGGGCCTCGCACGTGTGCGCGATCCGCGCGCCCGCGGAGGCGGCGGTGTCGGTTGACAACGGCGGGGCGCTGGTGTGCTGGGGGGACGACCGCGACGGGCAGGCTTCGCCGCCCGCGGGGGCCGACTACGTCATGGTCTCGGCCGGCTTCGCTCACTCGTGCGCCCTGCGCGCCGACTCGCCCCGTGACCGCGCCGCGCGCGTCGGTGCGCTCGTCTGCTGGGGGCGCGCCGCCGACGGGCGCACTGCCGCGCCCGCGGGGCGCTTCAAGTGGGTTGCGGCGGGCGGGCGGCATTCGTGTGCCGTCGCCGTGGGCGGCCGCGCCGTGTGCTGGGGCAGCGACGCGCAGGGGCAGGCCCGCCCGCCGCCAGAGCTCTTCTCCACCGTCTCCGCGGTGAGCCCCCCCTCACCCTTCCTCTTTGGTACCCGGTCTGTACGAGGTCTGTGTTCCCTCCTGCGCTGCCCTACCCGCGCAGGAGCCGCGGCGGCTGACGGCGCGCGCCGGCAGGGGCACCGGCACTCGTGCGGGGTGCGGGCCAACGGCGGGGTGGCGTGCTGGGGCGACGGGAGCAAGAACCAGACGCGGGCGCCGGGGAAGGTGCGGGTGGCGGCGGTGGCAGCCGGCTGGGAGCACTCGTGCCTCATCGACGCCCTGCACCACCGCGTCCTCTGCTTCGGCCACGTCACCCCGACCGCCCGCACCCCCGAGCTCGCCGACCTCGCCACGTGCCCGCGCGTCTGGGTCCAGTGACCACTCGGCCGTGGACGGCCCCCCAGGCGCGCCTAGGGGGGGCGTACTCCGCGCGGGCACGGGGCGGGCGCCTCAGCCGGCGCCCGCTATTTTTGCTGATGCGAGCGTTGTGGTGAACAAATCGGTGGAACAATCGGCGGAATCGTGCATTCGGAAACCGCTCTCCCCGCGAGTCAGCGTGCAGCTGCACCGACATCCCCAACGGGGGGGGAAGCGGGGGTGCAGCGATAGCGCACCTGGAGCGTCCGCGCAGCGAGCAGCGTCGGGAGCGCCTCGCGCGCCTCCTGAGCAGGCTCCTCGCCGCCGTCCGCACAGAGCTTGCAGGCGCACTCCGCGATGTAGTGCGGGGTCCCCGCGAGCTGCTTGGCCCGCTCCGCGCGCGGCTTGCACGCCTCAGCGCCGATGTAGCTGATCGTCAGCTCCTCGCCCGGCGCGATCGGCCGCAGCGCAATCAGGTCCAGCTGCAGCCTCGCGGGGTTGGTGTCAACACAGTGCCGTGGCCACAGCTCGGGCCAGCACCGCTCAGCATGGTAGCGCGAAGCAGCAAAGTTGCAGAGCAGTGACGTCACTGCCCCTTGCGCCGCAAGGGCGAGTGAGGCCGCGGCGACATCAAGCGAGCAACGAGGGCGCGGGGTGCGGGGCGCGGGGGCGGGGCGGGACCTGGGGCTTGCCCTCCGCGCACCAGTCCAGCGCTTCGCAGTTGGGATCGCAGCTGCGCGGGCGGAGGGCGGCGCGCGTCTTCAGGGCACTGGGGTCGCCGCGGCACGGAGCAGGCGGCTAGCGGCCAGCGTCACCGCTGCCAGGTGCGGAGCCGCTAGGCGCAGAGGGGATAGAGGAGGGGGCCCCGGAGGGTTCGAGTTCAACACAGGACCTGTGGTTGATTTTGGCGAGGGTGGGAAAGAGAGCTTCGGTGGGGTGCGGGGCGCGGGAGCAGAAGAAGACAGAGGAGTGGAGGACGCGGACGGCACGGGCGAGGTTGGGCGCCTCGTGCTCGGGCACGGCCTCGCCCGCGGCGAGGCCGATGAAATCCACGATCTCCGCGTCGCTCTTGTCGTCACTCTTCCCGGACGTGGGGTCTGTCACACGGAACGGCCCGCCACCCAGCGCCAGCAGATCGCCCTGCGCCGCCGTGCCCAGCGCCCGGAACGCGCGCGTGAAGGCCACCAGCTCCCCGAAGCGGTCGTCGCTGCGGTCCGCCAGCCGCATCGCGCAGATGGCCTCCTCGGAGAAGCACACCGCCCCGGGCTCGATCGCCCGCACCGCAAACACTCCCTCGCCCTTGCCGCCCGCTTCGCCCACCTGCACAGGCGGCTCCAGCGCTGCCCCTGTCTCTGCACAGCGCAGGCTCCCCGCGGAGAGGAGCAGGGGCTCCAACGAGGCAACCGGCGCACTCAGCATCGCACCGCCATCCTCATTCTCTTCCTCATTCGCTTCCGGAAGCGCGACGCGCACCAGAAAGCGCTTTCTGTCCGCGCGATAGACCCCGCAAATCCCCTCCCGTCCGTTCAGCTCCGGCCGTGCCTTGAGTCCCTCCACCACGACCGGACGATCTGTGCGCGCGGGGGGTGCGGGGCAGTGCTCAGGTCTCCGTGCTTCACAGGCAGGCGGTGGGGCGGTGGGGCGCACCCCACAGCCGGCGCAGGCTGTCGCCACCCTTCGCAGCTTCCTCTGCCAACTTTATCACCGCGTTCGAGACTTCGGCTTTTCCCTGCTTCCCTAATGATTCCGCGATCCCTCGCAGCATCGCGTCGCTGGCCCCACCAGTTGCCGCAAGCTTGTCGGCGTCGATACTGGGTTTGGAACCGGACCCCGCACCCGGGACGTGTGTTACGTTTCTATCCGATTCAGCCGCAATCTCTCTCGCAAGTGCCTCGGTGTCAGTACTTCCGTGTCCTGGAGATGGCTGTCGGGGAAGCGTCATACCCGCTGGCGTTGGCGGCGCGGCTGGAGGAGTGGCGGGCTTTGGCGGCGTGGCTGGAGGAGTGGCGGGCTTTGGCGGCGTGGCTGGAGGAGTGGCGGAAGCCTTGCATGATTGCATGCTGCATGCGTGCAAGAGCACCGCCACAGCAACGCCAGATAACCAAGCCCCTCTGGACCGACGGGCCCCACATAATGCTCTGCAGCATTTCATCTCGGGCGATTGGCTCTGGAACTGCGGAGACGGCGGCCCCACGCCAAGGCGCATCTTCAGGTTCGTACAGGCCCGCCTCAGAGTCTTTCTATTTTCCCTCTGTCGTGCCGTCCCCTCGCAGGAGTCCCTGCTCTTTCAGTTGCGCGACATGGCTGAGCTCGGGATGGCTGGACTCGCCCCTTTCTCACCATTCGACGGTCCCGGGCGCCGGCCGATGGATGACCCTGTGAATGTGGCTGAGAACATCATAGCTTGGCAGCAGCAGGCTGCCATCCACCAGCCTCCGCTCATTGAAGCCCGTCGCGGCGACGGACTCGGTGTCGACTCGCCTGTTGAGCAGTCTCCGGCAAACAGTGGCCCATCCAAGGAGCTAGCACACAACAAGTGGCGCTCGGCGCAGTCCCATGGGGCGGTGGAGAAGCCCAGCAGGGATGACGGAGCTCAACCGGTACCGCGGATGTCGCTGCCGACCACCGAGCAGGTAGGGCGGAACGGGGAGCTCCGGCGTCGGCTTGACCAGCAGCAGCAGGTCATAGCGCTACAGAATCGACGTATCGCGGAGATGGAGCGCAAGCTTGCCCGCATGAGCACGGACCTCAACGACCCAGAGTCAGAGGAGATGCGCTCGATGCGGGCGCGACGCGACCAGCTGTACGCAGTGATCGGCAAGCAGGCCGGGGAGCTTCAGACGATGCAGGAGGCACGTATGGGTGCCGAGTACCAGGCAGCGGCGGCGCGTGACGACCTTCACCGCAGCCACGCGTCTGGGCGCGCAGCTGCGGGCGGCGAGCCCTGCCCGCCGGGCATCATCGGCGACGACGCGCATCTGCGCACCGCCAACTCTTCGTTGCAGCGCAGGTGCCTGCCCTGTCACCCCGCTCGGTACCTGCATGTCTACTGGTAGCGCGGTGTCGGCGGCGGGAAGCGGTGCTGAGGGGTCTGTGGTCTGGTGGCAGATGCACGTTCGCCAAGGAGGCGATCAAGCAAAAGCGCGCGCACCTCGCACAGCTGCAGCTGCACCTCGATGGTATGCGCGCGAAATACCGCTCAGCAGCAGCTGTGCGGGGCGAGGAGGCGGCGGCGCTGACGCGGCAGCTGCTGGCACGCGACGCCGAGGCCGAGACGCTGACGGCGCAGCTGCACCACCTCACAACCCACCTCCGCACCCTCCAAGCCGAGCCGCCGGTCGCCGCCCGTGCCCGTAGCACCCGTGCCCCCTGCTCGGGCGCCGCCTCTCGGTCACGGGGTGATAACAGAGCGGGATGTAGCAGGCGGCGCGGGAGGCGGTCGGGGCGGCGGCGGGCGGGGACATGGAGGACCTGCGGGCGCGGGCGCGGTACCGCGACGCGGTCGACCACGTGAAGCGCCTTGAGGAGCGCGCGGCGCAGCTGCGCGCGCGGCGCGCGGAGCACGGCGAGCTGCTCATCGACCTCCACGCGCGCCTCGCCGCCGTGCGCCTCGACGTCTCTTCCGTCGCCTCCGTCGCCTTCCTCGGCAGCCCTGACCCCTCTGCCCCCGCCTCTCTCCACGCCTCCCGCCGCGCCCCAGCCCTTGCCCGTGCTCCTGATCCCGCCCAAGCCGCATCCCCCGCCTCCCCCGCCGCCCCCGCGTCTGCCTTGGTCCCCACCCAGCCCGCTGCCTCGCCGCCGGGTTCCCCCAACCTCCCGCGGTGGGTTGGCGCGGAGCTGTCTGCGCCTGGCAAGCCGATCGCGGCCGAGGCTCCCCTCCCTCTCGGCCCAGCCTCCTCCAGCACTCCCGATGGCGCCGACCCACAGCTGATCGCCCGCGCTGCGCCCCCTGAGCCGGCGCCCCCTGCGTCGGGTGCCTCAGTTCCCGACGCCGGGCCGCCGCCGCCGCCGGACGCAGCAGACGAGTGGCGTGACGTTGCAGACGAGTGGCACGACGTTCCAGCCGCGTCCGCCGCGCTCAGCAGTGCCCATCAGCCCGCCGCGCGCAGTAACCACCCGTTGCATGTGGTCTTAGCGCCAGCGGACTTGCACGGTGAAATGTATGACGCATAGCCGCTTCCCACGCCATGCCCGCGCGCGCCATGGCGACGGGCCGCTGCGTTGCCCACAGTGAGGGACTCTCGTGCGGGGCTGAGGGAACACACCATGTTCAACACGTACTATCTGGTGTATGGTTAGCTAGTATTTGAGAGCGCGCCCCGCTCTACCGAGCTGGAGGCTCGTATTTGCTGTCTTTCTCGTCAGAATAATGCTTCCCACTCAAGTGCTTTGATACGTCGGCCCCATTCATCCGCTGATCCCCGGAAGCCCGCAGACTGGTTTATTCGCTGCCTTCGTTCTCCGCCTTGTGGTCCAACAATGTTGGCGTCTTCCAGGGTGCACCCGTGAAGGGTTTCATGCTGGAGCGAGGACGGTATCTGTACGAGAAAAAAGGTCAGCGATTACCTCTCTGATCACCCAGCAACCCACACCGCCAGAACAAGCTTCTCTTGATAAAAAAACCCAGAAATGGTCAAATAAGCCAAAAAGTGTTTTAAAATTCACCCCGCGTTTGGCCGGTGTTCCACGGCGGCAGACCCTTCCGGAAATATCACGAACATGTCGCGCCCTTTACCGCTTTCCGCTGCGCCGCGCGCCCCGTACGATGCATTGCACTGCGTTTCGCTTAGTACTGAATCTGAATTCAACAACGCAGGTTCGCCCTTCTTCGTTCCACGCACCCGGTCACCGGAACCTGCAACGCTATCCCGGGCTGGGAGCCGACCCTCAACCCGACCACCAAGGCCCAGGACCCTGACTGCAAGTCCTTCCCTGAGGTCGGCGAGGCTGGTGAGTGTCCCTGAAGATGCCCAGAGAGTTATGGTGCTGGAGTCTTGTCGATGTGCTGCGCGCAGCACCCCACACTCTTTGTATGGGTGCTGCGTGTCAAAAGTGCCCTCTCGGGCACCATCGTGAAGCGCTGCAGGGTGGAGGCTGCGGTGGGAGACGGCTGTCCCAGGGTTGCCAAAGTTGCACTCTGATGTGTAGGTATGCCACTTGGAACATCATGCTGCTAGGTCCTGTGGCAATGCGTTGGTTCTGCAGCCCAGGATGGAGTTGCACCCTGGCCGGTTGTGCAAGGGGTTCGGCCTGTGGTTTCGGGTGCGAGCGCAAGGGGTCGCCGACGCTTCTTCTCTGCCGAGGATTGTTGCCCGATCAGGCAAATGTTTCCATCTGTTATGATGCAGGGCAACTCTAGTTGGGAGAAAACGCGTGCGTTGGCGAGAGGCTTGCAGGCGGCCTCAGTTGTAGGAGGCAGGGACGACGCGCAGCGATCAGTGCCAGTGCTCCTTGAGTCATAGCCCCAACTGTGAATTGGGCAAGGCCCATTGTCACGGACACTTGGTGCGGATAGCAGGGCTCAGAGGTTAGCCGGTGCTACTCTTGTGACTCAAGAGGGGGATTGACCCGGGTGGTGGCGCGCGCAGGTCTTGGCGGCGGCTCGCTCCAGGGCTCAGGCATCCCGGGCAACCTCGGCAAGATCCCGGGCGGCCTCTACAAGCTCCCGACCTGGGCGCACTAAACACGCCACCTTGGCCTGAAGAGAGAAACAGCGTGGAGCAATGGCGTCGAGCGCGTGCTGTGAAGTAGTACACATTCTGCCAAAATGCAAGCGTGCCGCGCTGTCGCCTGCCTGTGTTGTGCACGACTTTTCTTGCTGCACAAATGCGGAGTCGGCAGCTAAGGAACATGTGAAGGAAAGAGGAACGGGTAGCGGCCCGAGGCGTGGAGGAAGTGAGAGGTGAGGAGGGTGGCGAGCGGGATGAGCAGGTTGTCCATCTCCGGCGGCGAGATGGCCTCGGCCACCGCCGCCGCTCCCACCACCCACCGGGCCGCGCTGTCAAATCCCGCCAAGCTGAATCCCGCTAGCTGCCCCCGCCCACCCGCCCACCCGCCTCACCGTGAGCCAGAGCGAGGGTGAGCGGGGCGTGGGGGCGGGTGGGGGGGGGTGGGGGCTGAGGGTGAGACGTGATCGTAGTGGCCCGCCCAGAAGAAAAGGCGGGACCAGAGCCAGGAGCCCACCAGCGACGCCGCCACGAATCCGAGGCAGCCTGCCGCACCACGCTCAGCGCCACGCTCGCGAGGGGCGCGGTTCCGGGCTGCACGGGGGATCGGTGGGTAGTGCACCAGGGACGCTCTTGCTCCCGAAGAAGGGGAGAACCCGGAACTGTGCCGCGGGGCTGTGCCCCAGCGTCCGCCCCACGGGATCCGCGAAACCGTCTCCGAGCACTGTGGCCGTCAAAGGCTCAGGTACGTCAGAGGCGCAGCACACCGGGAAGAGGACGACGGGGCATGGGAGGATGCGGGGTGGGGAGGGGTGGGGAGGGGTGGGGAGGCGAGGGCAGGACCAAGGCAGGCGACCGTCAAGACGTTGACTGGGGCAGTGCCGAAGAGCGGAATGAGGGCAGCCAGCACAGCACAGTAGTACACTGTGCCGCGGACAAGCTCTTCCCGTGTCCCACGGCGGCACGCAGTCGCCGCAAGGTTCCGCACGCGACGGCCAAGCGCAGCAGGGAGCGCGTCGAGGTCGGCGTCAGGAATAGTCCCCGCCACCGCAAAAGCCTGCCAGCGCAACACCATGATGCAGGGTTCGTCCGACCATCGTCTCTCTGCTACAGTGCGCTGGTACTGCTGGGCCAAGTCATGTTGCGTGAGGTACCATCACGAAGCAGCAGAGGACACCGGAGATGCCGAGGAGCCCGGGCCAGGCACGGCCCATCGGAAGCAGCACACAGCACGTAAACATGCTGCATCCCGCCGCCTCAGTCAGCACCGCAACCCGCGCACATGCCGCTAGACCAGCGCGGTTCCCGCTGGCACGTCGTCATTGGGTAGACGGCTCGAAGCGCTGTGAGGTGACCTGGAACCAGTGAGGATGTGCGTGAGCTTGCGCGCGAGCACTTTCGGTGCCAGTTGCTTCCGCGAAATAACTCCAATGATTTCAACCTGCCCAACCCATCAACTGGCGTCAGTCCCACTCCCCCCATTCTTGGCGCGATGGACAACGACAGGAATAGTGGCGCTGTCCAGCTCTGGCACTGTCAGACACTGGCCCTTCTTCCGTCCTGGCCGGAGAAGACCTCGCTGAATACGAAGAAGCATACTGCTAGAACTCCGATCAAGTTCTGTTGCCCGAGAGTAAGCTTGTTGATTGCCTCGAACGGCGTCCTCCCGAGCGGTGAGCTGCCCCCACGAAGACGCATTGTTTCGCTCATCAAGGGTCCAGAACTCGGATAGAGCCGTGATGTGGCCATTCTCTCGATGTCCTTATGAAGTGAAGGTAAAAATGACTGCAGTGAGACCTCGGAAAGAGTGGCAGCAGTAGCGGGGAGCGCGTGGACGTTGCGGCAGAAGAAAACTGCAGCAACTGAAGCAGCGAAGGGGATCCCGGGCAGGCACAGAGCGCCTCCAGTTCTTCTCGACGAGCATGCACACCTCCGCACCATTGCTGGATCCTTCAGTTTTTCACCTAGATTACGTCTAGCGAAAGAGGATAACTGCGGGACTGAATCCGCCGGTGTGGTGCGGCCCGAGAGATTCTAGAGACAGCAGAGTGGCCCTTTTCTGGCGGCCGAGACCCGAAAAGACGCCTAAAGTCAATTCCCGTCCTTGAACTCGACTTCGGCGTGGACGCGTCACGTCGGGGCGGTGAGACTCACCTTCGCATTTCCCCCCGCATACCCTCTTCGCCTGCTCGCGGTTGAAGAATACGCGCTCCCGTGTAAGTAGTGCTAGTGTGAAATGAGAACATTCGGTTGGAAAGCTGGGGTATGTGGTTTGGGCACTGCGCACGGGTGGGTGGATTGGTGGAAAACGGGTCAGCGAGGCTCAACGACTCTGCCTTCTGCGGAGCTATGGCTGCTACGAACCAGTCTTTGGCCAGGACACGATGCAGCCTCCGTCTGTAGAATCGTTGGTCAGCAGGAGCTGAGTCAGCGCCATCGAGCGATTTGCCACTGGTCCTGATGCTCGCGTACTGCTCGCAGGCGTTTCTGGCAGAAATCAGCAGCGCAGGCGAGGCGCGGGGAAACGATATCAGGATGGATGCCTTGACGCGAATGGTACCGGAGGACCCCGAGTCGCTCGCGGTATGGCTTGTACGCTTCACCTCTATCCAATTTGGCATCAGCTTCTTCACGTCGCTGACACGCACGGACAACAACGGAGCGCTGGCCCTGCTCGGCCTCTACGCC
>Ga0115567_10003829_pt1 | contig 14746 bp, 12 predicted proteins | sample COGITO_mtgs_1204_2_FD_88679 | JGI IMG/M metagenome (GOLD analysis project Ga0115567, IMG submission 88679) | Pelagic marine microbial communities from North Sea - COGITO_mtgs_120412 | ecosystem: Environmental > Aquatic > Marine > Epipelagic | place: Germany:Helgoland, sampling site Kabeltonne... | reverse complement strand
TGAGTTTCAAGCCCAGGATAGAGAACAGATTCAACCCCATCTTTTTTTGAGTCTAAATAGGAGGCTATTTTTTTAGCACCTTCCTGCTGTTTCTTAAACCTAAGGTTTAGGGTCGGTATACCATGGTTAAGTATATGCCACGAAGACTTGCTGTTTAAAACTGCTCCAAAATCTTTTCTGACCACTTTAAGGGGAACGTTCCAAGCTTTAGGACAGACCACAGCTCCGCCAAGTTCTGTACCAAAACCGGCGATGTTTTTTGTTAGACTTTGAATGACAAAGTCAGCTCCTAAAAGTAGAGGGTTGCAGCCAATAGGCGTGGCAAATGTGTTGTCGACAGCCACAAAGATTTGATTGTCTTCGTCTCTGTCCTGATTGAGTTCTTTAACGCGGTCACAGATTTTTTTTAAAGGAGCCACCTTAAGATTTGGATTTGCAACTGACTCCAAATAAACAAGCCTTAAATTTTCAGGCGGGTTTTTTAAAAAATCATCTTTTTGAGAATCTTTCCAATGCACTCCAATATTAAACTTTGGAAGCCAATTTGAAAAAAGACTGTAGGTGCATCCGTAAATCGTTGGATCACAGAGAATTGCATCATCTGCTTTCAATGTGGCAAGACAAACCCCTGATATGGCACCCATGCCACTAGAAAATGTGACAGCGGACTCACCCTTTTCTAAGTAAGCAAGTTGCTCTTCAAGCATTAAGTTGTTGGGTTCATCTAGTCGATCGTAAATCCAGATGGGTTGATCCTTATTCTCACTATCTCCAAAATTTAAAAAGCCTTGGGCTCCTCTTTCTACAGACTCAAGTCTATAGGTGGTGTTTGAAGTCATTGGGGGCACAACGTGGTTCGAGAAGTTCCATGCTGTAGAGTGATTGCTTCCATGTACGAGCCTTGTGTCTATCTTAACATTTTTATTGTTGGCTTTGTCAGACTCACTCATAGGTTCTCCTAAGATTTAAAAAATTAGACAAATTGAGGCTTATATCGATGAATATAACTTCTAATATTGTCCAGCCTCTTGTATAAAAAGATATGTCTACTGAGGTCAAAACATTTCCCGATAACAAGTTCACAACTTTGGTGATAAGTGACCTGCATTTGACTGAGGAGCACCAGGATGACCCTGGGAGCCCCTTGTGGAAAAAATACAAGACGAAAGAGTTCTTTTTTGACGAGCTTTTTACAGATTGGTTGAATTTTCAAATGGAGTCTTGCCAAGGGCCCATTGAACTGGTTTTAAACGGAGACATCTTCGACTTTGACTCAGTGACCGAATACCCTGAAAAGCCATCATACAAAATCACTCATTTTGAAAAAAGCCGAACAATGTTCTCTCAAAAAGAAAAATCAATTTTTAAAATTAATGTCATTATTAGAGACCATAAAACCTGGTTTGAAGCAGTTAGAAAATTCTTAGCTAAAGGAAATCGACTTGTTTTTGTTATTGGTAATCATGATTTAGAACTGCACTACTTAGAAGTGCAGAAGCAAGTTTTGAAAGAAATTTGTGCTGATGATAAGGACAAAAAAATGGTTAGATTTTGCGAATGGTTTTACATCAGTAACAAAGACACACACATAGAGCATGGCAATCAATATGATCCATATTGTGTTTGTGAAAACCCAGTTTTTCCATTGATCAAGGTTCATAACGATTTTAGAGTTAGAATTCCTTTTGGAAATATGACTGCAAGATATATGGTTAATGTGATGGGATTTTTTAACCCTCATAGCGAAGAAAATTACACCTTGTCTTTCACCCAATACATTAATTTCTTTTTTAAATTTCTTATCAAAAAGCAGCCCCTGATTATTTGGACATGGTTTTATAGCTCTATGGTGATCGCCTATAGATCTGTTCTTTATAAACTAAGAGAGCCTGTTGTGGATCCATTTTCTTATGAGGAAAGAATTGAAAAAATAGCGGTGAAATCGCAAGCAACCCCAAGGGTGGTTAGGGAGCTTTCTGCTCTGTCAGTTGCTTCGGCTGTAAGTAAACCGTGGAAGATTTTTCAAGTTCTTTGGATAGACAGAGCTTTTATATTTTTAGTGGGTATTTTATTTTTTGTTCAGCTTTTTTTGGTGATTGATCAGCTAGTGGACATACAGTTTTACTGGATGCTTATTCCTTTACTTTTATTAGCACCGTTTTTTATTTTCTATTCTAGCACGGTAGCAAATGGTATTAAGGGTTCAAAAGATCCGGGAGAGCAGAGGCTTAGGTGGTTAAGTTTACTTACTCAAACTCATAGAGTGGTTTTCGGACACACACATATAGTGAGACACGAAATCATTGGTTCGGTCGAGTACTTGAATCCAGGAAGTTGGTCCCCCATTTTTGAAGACATAGAATGTAAAAAGCCCCTGACCAGGTTTGCCTTTGTTAAGATCAAACCTACAGATAAAGGTCGAGTTTCTACTCTAAAGGAATGGAAAAATGGCGCTGAGATTGACTACTATTCAGGCAAAAACTCAAATTGACACGTGGCGCACTTTTAGATTTCCACTAAGTAAGTTTGTGGTTACCCTATAGGGGAACAATAAAGGGAGGGCCTATGGCTTCGGAAACATTAGTTGTGACAAGTAAAGTTAAAAAGTTCATCAAAGAAAAAGGTGGATGCAATACTTCAGGCGAAACAGTGGATGCTCTAAGTAAAGCAGTTGAGAAACTTTGTGAGCGTGGACTTGAGTCTGCAAAAGCTGACGGCCGTAAAACAGTAATGGCTAGAGACATAGTAGTAGACCACGTTTAGAATTCTATTCATCGGTTTATATTAATTTTAAGAAATCAGCCCAGGTGATTATGGTAAGTCCTAATTCCTGGGCTTTTTTCAATTTAGAGCCAGCAGCTTCACCGGCTAAAACATAATCTGTATTTTTGCTTACCGAACCGCTTACTGTAGCGCCCATTAATTTTAACTTTTTAGAGATTTCATCACGACTCATTTCAAAGCTTCCAGTGACCACCACTTTTTTTCCTGTAAAGTCATTTTCAATAAAATTTTCTGAACCGAGTTCAGATACGGGATTGATGCCCATAGAGATTAATTTTTTAAGTTCGTTCACGAAAGATTGGTTTTTAAGTTCACTCACTATGCTTTGAGTCACTTTAGGTCCTATGTCATTTAGGGCCTCAAGATCTTCAGCGTTTGCGGACAAAAACTTGTTCAGGGTTTTGTATTTTTGAGCCAGGGTTTCAGAGGTTCTACTACCGACAAAGCGGATGCCAAAACCAAATATGAACTTTTCTAAAGAGGCAGTCTTACTTTTTTCAATTGCAGCAAATAAGTTTTCAGTAGACTTATCACCAAAGCGTTCTAACTCAGAAACATCCGTTCTTTGTAGAGTGTAAATGTCTGTAATTGTTTTTATGAGTCCAAGCTCAAAAAAACGCTCAATAATACGGTCTCCTAACTTATCAATATTTAGGGCCTGTCTAGACACAAAGTGTTTGAGTCTTTCTACAGTTGTCGCAGGACATTGCATATTAATGCATCTGAGAGCAATTTGCTCACCTTCTTGATGAAGGTCATCTTTACAGCTAGGACATTTTTTAGGACGCTTGGTTTTTTTAGAGTTTTTCTTTCTTTTGTCGAGCAAAACTTCTATCACTTCAGGAATCACTTCACCTGCTCTGTGGACGAGAACATGATCTCCTACGCGCACATCTTTTCTTTCAAGTTCGGAAAAATTGTGAAGTGTGGCGTTTGAAATAGTGACGCCTCCAACAGAAACTGGTTTTAAAACTGCAACGGGTGTGACGACACCAGTCCTTCCTAATTGGAGGTCGATTGACAAAACTTCGGTGGTTTCCTGCTCGGGCTTGAACTTTGCTGCCGCAGCCCACCTTGGATTTCGGGCGATAAATCCAAGTTCATCCTGAATGGCAATGGAATTGGTTTTGATAACGACTCCATCAATGTCAAAAGGTAGGTTTTTCTTCCGCTTAACTATGTCATTGTAATAAGAAACCAGATCTTCAGGTTTAGAACTTAATTTGTAAACTTTGTACTGAAGGGCCGTTGGGACTCCAAAAGATTTTATCAAGTCTAAAAACTCTTTTTGGGTTTTGAATTTAGCGCCTTCAATTACACCAGGTGCGTAACCGTAAAATTTAAGGGGTCTTGAGGCGGCAATTTTAGAATCAAGCTGTCTAATAGAACCGGCTGCTGCGTTTCTAGGGTTTGCAAAAGCAGAGAGCCCATTTTCTTCTTGCTCCTTATTTAAGTTTTCAAAGTCTTTTTTTAGAATGACAATTTCACCTCTGACTTCAAAAATTTTAGGAGGGTTTTTTGTATTTAACTTTAGTGGTACTGATCTAATTGTTCGGACATTAGAAAGGACGTCTTCCCCTACTTTACCATCGCCACGAGTGATCGCAGCGGTCAGAACTCCGCTTTCATAAATAAGCTCAATGGCTAGGCCGTCAAATTTAGGTTCACAAAAATATTCAATGTTTTCTTCTGTGGCCAAAGCCTTTTTAGTTTTGAGGTCAAAATCTAAAATCTCATCTGTGCTGTATGTATTTTGTAAAGAAAGCATGGGGGTTGAGTGGGCCTTCTTTTTAAATCCAAGCGCGGGGGCGTCACTCACTCGTTGAGTGGGAGAATTTGGTGAGATCAGACCTGGGTTTTCTTTTTCAAGTTCTTTAAGTTCAGAAAAAAGCTTATCATATTCGTAGTCCGTGATTTCTGGTTGAGAATCCATGTAGTAGAGTTCGTCATGGTGAAGAATAATTTTGAGCAGCTCAGAATGTCTCTTTTGCTGCTGTTTAGTACCTGTATCTGAAGCTGCTGCCATATGAGTTTTAACCTATTTTAAGAATCAGTTTATAAAAGTACTATACCCAACAAGAGCTTGACGGGCTATGGGGCAGTGCTTAAACAAAAGTATGATTAATAAGGAAATATTAGAAAAAGCAGCTAAGCTTTCTATGCTTAAGTTGACACCAGAACAGCAAGATAAAACACTTAATGAAATGTCCAAAATTTTGGAACATTTTGAAGAGCTTCAAAAAGTCGACACGACTGGGGTTGAGCCGCTTCACACGCCAGTTCCTATGGACAATGTATGGAGAACGGATGAGATCAGCATCGAAGAAAGCCAGGAAGAATTGAAGTCTATTCTCAAAGACACTTTGGAGGGGCAAATTAAAGTCCCTCAGGTGGTGTAGAATAATGTTTGATTCAGTTAAAGATTATCACGAAAAACTAGTCTCTGGTGAAATTACTGCTGTAGAGACCGTAAAGTCTTATTTTGAAAAAATTAAAAGTCTTGATGGTTCTATCAACGCCTTCATTTCAATTGATAAAGAGGCTGCTATTAAAACAGCAGAGGCTGTCGATGTAAAAGTAAAATCAGGGAAAAAATTAGGTTTGCTTGAAGGCGTTCCTTTTTCAATCAAAGACATGTTCTGCACCAAGGGTCTCGCTACGACTGCGGGCTCAAGAATGCTTAAAGATTTTGTTCCGCCTTATGATGCAAGTGTGATCAAAAAGCTTAAAAGCCAAGGCGGGCTCATTTTAGGCAAAGCTAATCAAGACGAATTTGCAATGGGCTCTTCAAATGAAACATCATTTTTTGGACCGAGTTTAAACCCATGGAACAAAGAACGTGTACCGGGAGGCTCTTCAGGTGGTTCAGCTGCCAGCGTCGCAGCTAGAATGGCAATGTGCTCATTCGGAACTGATACGGGAGGCTCGGTAAGACAGCCTGCTCATTTTTGCGGAACTGTAGGGCTTAAGCCAACCTATGGCAGAGTCAGCAGATACGGAGTTGTGGCCTTCGCTTCAAGTTTGGATCAAACGGGCTTCTTTTCACTGAAAGTCGAAGACGCTTTTAGAACAGCCCAGGCTGTGTCGGGTAAAGATTCTAATGACAACACAACTTCAAGTGTTGAAGTTCCTGATTGGTTAGAAATGGCTAGAAGCTTTAGCGGAGACCTTAAGGGTAAAAAAATTGGTTTAGTTAAAGAGTACGAAGAAAGTGTCGTGGATGCAGCAGTTAAAGACACCATGGACAAAGCCAAAGAACTGTTAAAATCAAAAGGAGCTGAGTTTGTTGAAGTCTCACTGCCTTTAGTTAAGCACGGAGTCTCTGCATATTATTTAGTTGCTACAAGTGAGGCCGCCAGCAACCTTTCAAGATATGACGGTGTTCGCTATGGTCACAGGTCTGAACTTGCTGAGTCTGGAAAACTTTCACTTGAAGACTTTTATGCACAAAACAGAACCGAGGGTTTTGGAGATGAAGTGAAGAGAAGAATTTTATTAGGAAACTTCGCTCTATCTAGTGGTTATTACGATGCCTATTATAAAAAAGCCTGTCAAATTAGATCTATGATACGTGATCAGTACATGGACGCTTTTAAAAAAGTAGACTGTATTCTGGCGCCCGTGGCTGCATCAACTGCTTTTGAGCTTCAAGACCGCATCAATGACCCCATGAGAAAATTTTTGAATGACTACTTCACGGTAACAGTTAATTTAGCGGGGCTTCCAGGGCTGACGATCCCTATTCAAAAAACAGAAAACAATTTGCCGTGTGGAGTGCAATTGATTGCCAATCAATTTAAAGAAGTTGAGCTTTTTGAAGTGGGGCAAGTTTTAGAGAACGAGTTCAAGTTTTATAAGGAGGTGCCAAATGTCTAAGCCGTATTTAGAAAATTGGGATGTTGTTATAGGACTTGAAATTCACGCTCAGTTGGCTTCGCAAACAAAAATTTTTGCTGGAGACTCTGCAACCTATTCGGAGCAGCCGAATCAAAACATATCGACTGTGACTCTAGGAATGCCCGGCGCACTTCCTGTAATAAATGAAAAAGCAATAGAACTTTCAGTAAAAATGGGTTTGGCGCTGGGTTCAGAAATTAGAAAAAAATCTGTTTTTTCTAGAAAACATTATTTTTATCCGGATCTTCCAAAGGGCTACCAAATTTCTCAATTCGATCTTCCTATTTGCGAAGGCGGCGAGGTGGAGTTTTTCGTAGATGGCGAACTTAAAAAGGTCCGCATTGAGCGCGCTCATATGGAAGAAGACGCCGGAAAATCTACTCACCGTGGTGGTTACAGCCTAATCGATTACAACCGAGCTGGTGTTCCACTTTTAGAAATCGTCACTAAGCCTGACATGACAAGTCCTAAAGAAGCGGCTGAATACGCTAGAACAGTAAGAAGCATTTTGCGTTATCTAGAAGTCTGCGATGGCAATCTTGAAGAGGGCTCTATGCGCTGTGATTGCAACATCAGTTTGAAACCCAAAGGTGCTAAGGAGTTAGGGATAAGAACTGAACTTAAAAACATCAACTCTTTTAGATTTGTCGAAAAAGCTCTTGAGTTTGAAATTTCAAGACAAGCTGCTTTGCTAGAAGCTGGTGAAAAAATCCTTCAAGAGACAAGACTTTATGATTCTACAAAGAACAAAACTTTTTCTATGCGTGCTAAAGAAGATGCTATGGATTACAGATATTTTCCTGAACCAGATCTTTTGCCTGCAGAGCTCACTGATGAGTACATCCAAAAAATTAGAGAGACTCTGCCAGAGCTTCCTAAAGCCAAAGCAGAGAGGTTTCAGAAAGAATACGGTCTTCCAGAGTATGATTCTTTGGTTATGACCTCAGACAAGGCGATGTCGATTTACTTTGAAGAGGTCGCAAAGCTTTCAGAAAACAGCAAGGCTGCTTCAAACTGGATCATGGGTGAACTTCTTAAAAATTTAAAAGAGGATAAGGTTGAGTTTGAAGATATAAAAATCGAAGCAGCTTCTTTGGCCGCAATGATTAAAATGATCGATTCAGGTGAAATTTCTGGAAAAATAGCTAAGCAGGTCTTTCTAGAGATGTGGAAAACGGGTGAAGACTCATCAAAAATTGTTAAATCTAAAGGCTTGGCCCAAATTTCAGATCCAAAAATTGTTGAGGACATAATTGATAAAGTGCTTGCGGCGAGTCCAGGTCAAATTGAGCAGTACCGAAGTGGCAAAAGCAATCTTTATGGTTTTTTTGTAGGCCAAGTTATGAAAGAATCTAGAGGACAGGCTAACCCTGCGCTGATCAACAAATTTTTGAAGGAGAAACTAGAGTCTTGATTTCTGCAGCACTTGATCTTGGGAGCAACTCTTTTCTTTGTTTGATTTCTAAAAAATCAAACTCGGGGTCTCTTATTGTTCTTGAAGACAGGTCTATAATCACTAGATTGGGTCAGGGCGTTCAGAAAAAAGGCAAAATCACCAAAGAGTCATTGTTAAGAGCTGCTCAAGCTTTTTCAGAATTTAAAAAAATGATTGATGCTCATAAGGCAGAGCATGTTTTCGCAGTGACCACTGCTGCTGCAAGAGAGGCCTCTAACTTTGATGAGCTCAAAGCCTTAGGTTTAGAGTATGGAATTCCTATAGAAATTATTTCTGGTGAAAAAGAAGCTGAACTTAGTTTTACTGGTGCGGTTGAAACCGAAAAATTTTCGAACTCCCTGCTTTTAGACATTGGCGGTGGCTCTACAGAAATGGCCTACTATAAAGAAGATGGTTTGCTTTTTCTAAGATCCTTGCCTCTTGGAAGTGTTAGACTGGGTGAGATGTTTGTAACTGATTGGGCAGCGTTGAGTAGAGATGATCTAGAAAAAATGCGTGATCAGATTTTAAAAACTCTGGAGCTTTCATGGGGCCGAGAAAGACCCCCAGTAAAAAACTGGGTAGCGGTTGCGGGAACTCCAACGAGTCTTAAGGCTGTTCAGGTCGGTGACTTTGAGGTTTCAAAAATCAATGGTTCTAAAATGTCGCTCGCTGAAATAAAAAATATAAACAACCAACTGCTCGACATGCCTTTGACAGAAAGAAGAAAAACACCTGGTCTGCAACCAAAGAGAGCTGACGTGATTCCTGTTGGCGGACTTATCTTGGAAACTCTAATGATGTGGGCTGAAGTAGTTGAAATTGAAGTTTCAACCGGGGGGCTTCGCTATGGTCTTGCAAAAAGTTTTAATTAGCCTTTGTTTCCTCCTTTTTACCAATGCTGTTTTTGCAGCTGATCAAATAAAATTTAAAACCAAACTTGTTTCTGTTGGCACAAAAAAAATTAATGTTTGGATTGCTGATACAGAGTCAAAGAGATCCCATGGGATGATGTTTAAAACCAAGTGGCCTGAAAAAATTCAAGGGATGCTCTTTGTTTTTGAAGGGGAGAATAGGCGCTCCTTTTGGATGAAGAACACTTTTCTACCCTTAAGTCTGGGTTTTTTTGACTCCAGGAGAGTGCTTTTAGAAACAGCAAGTATGGACCCTCCTAAAAGTTTAGCGCAGCTCAGGGTAGACCGTGTACTCAGCTCAAATGCAGCAAAATATGTTTTGGAAGTGCCTAAGGGCTGGTTTAAAAAAGAAAAAATTAAAGCTGGCGCTAAGCTTCGGCTTTTCTGAGCTACAAGCCTTTTGGACCAAAAACACAAAAATTATTTTTAATTGTTAAAAAGTGTGATCTAATTTCCTGTAGATGGCCTTTAGTGCCAATATAATTTAGGAGCAGTGTACATGTTTAAAAAAGGATTTTTCTACATAGCCTTAGTTTTTACGATTGGTTTGAATACAGGTTGCAGTTCGAGCAGTGAACCCGGTGAAGATTTAGACATATCAGAGATCAAAGAAATTGAAACAACCGGTGAGTTTAGTGAAGATGAGTTTTTCTCAGCTGACGACGGATTCTCTACAGAAGAGACAGAGCTTGTTGATGAAGTTTCGGGTCTTGATGAAGAAATAGGTGAAGAGGTTGCTGGTTTAGAAGACGGTCTTTCGGATGAGCTTCAAATAGACGAAGGTGCAAGCGATGAAATGGCTGCTCTAGAAGGTTCTGATGTACTAGATGATTTAGACGAGCAGGGTCCTTTAGGTGAAGATTTAGATGTAACAGTGTCTGCTGAAGATCTTGGTTTCGACGAAGAGGGTGACGCTGACATGTTCAGTGATGAAGGCACAAGCGATAAAACTGCTGGCATAAGCAGTGATGAGTTGGATCTGGATTCTGAGGATGATCTTTTCAGAGATGATTCTGTCACCAATGACGTAGCCGCTTCTGATGATGAGTTTTTCTCTGATAATGGAGATGGTTTTACAGAAACTGTTGAAATTGAGGAGGGCTCTACAAATGGTTTTGTTGGAGATGCTACAGCTTCACAATCTTTAACAGAAGATGTTTCCATTGATGATATCGACTACTCCGATCAAATGACTGCTGAGGATAAAAGCGCATCACAGCTTTTGAGTGAAGATGATATAGCTATCGATGTTGACTATTCAGGGTCTGATACAAACGTTGCATCAAACTCAGGAAAAACTTTTATACCAGTTAAAAAAATGCAGACAGTTCCCTATTCAAAAAATGGTGTTCTTGTAAATGCCATCTATTTTGTAAGGTCCGGCGATTCGTTGGCTAAAATTGGAAATAAAATTTATGGCAACGGCAGTGCTGTAGATTTTAGAATCGTAAATCCACATTTAAAACCGGGATCTTTAAAAGTCGGGCAGAAGGTTTATTACAATTCTCCTAACAGATCACAAGACCGTTCAAGGTTACTTACATACTATGAAGACGTTCGTATGCCTGCTCAGACTTACTCAGCATCAGCAGGTGAGAACATCAGAAAAATTTCTGAAAATCTACTAGGCCACCCTAGAAGTTGGATGGAGGTTTGGGCTTCTAATCAACAGGTCCAAGAAAAATGGGCTCTTGAAGCTCCTCAGCAAATCAGATACTGGCAGGGCTCCGGCGCCCCAGTTCAAACCTTAGCTAGAAACCAAGCGCCAGCAACTCCCCCTGCTCCAAGAATTGAGCCGGCAGCTCCTGCCGCTGTTAATGTTGCAAGACAAGATGAGGCTTCAAGCCAAGCAAGCTTAGACTTAGATGAGCCAGTAGCAGCATCTGAAGAAGATATTTTCGATGATCCGGTAGCTGCTGATGAAGACATGCTTGGTGAGCCAGACATGGAACTTGATGAGCCAGCGCAAGTTGCCGCTCAAACTGAAGAAGACATGTTTGGTGAAGGAATGCTTGATGAGCCCACTTCTCCAGGAACTGTTGCGAACAACAATAATGCCAATCCAGATTCAGCATCGGGCGCAGACCCAGCTGTTGACGGCAGAGGTATTGCCCGCAACAAAGGTGGCTTTCCAGCGAAAGCAAGCAGCCTTTTAGAATCAGATATGATGAGAAAAGGAATTGTCGGAGGAGCTTTGCTCTTACTACTCATAGTGGGTTTCTTAGTCGTAAGACGAAGAAGAGAAAGTCAAAGTGCTATTGAGATGGAGTCGTTTGATTTTGGTGGAGAAACTACGATTGATGATGCTCAAGATAAAACTCAGATTGATCTTTAATTTGAGTTCCTAATTAAAATATAATTTAAGAGACTTTCTTGAAGATGTTCGTAAGAACATCTTTTCTTGTTTCACGCTTAGACTCTAAAAAATATATAAGGTCATCAACAATTTGAATGTCCTGATTGTTAAAAGGTGAAAATCTAACCCCAACCCCACGGCCATTTTTCCAAATTACAGTTGCGGTAAGATTTCTTTCTCTGCCACTTAAGTTAAGGGTGAGAGTGATCTTGTCTCTCATGCTTATTTCGTCAGAAGAGTTTTCAATAAAAGCACCAGTAAGAGAAACATTTTTTAAGGTTCCTGAGGTGTGGTCTCGTGCGTAGCTCTTTTTGAAAGCAACATCGAGTTCCAGAGGATATCGGGATGCGGGTTTGGTTTCCATTTACGTACTCCTTTTAACTAGTGAAAACAGTAGATTTGTATAAATATTAATCGGTTGTTGCCAGAAAGGGTTTAATTTTCTCATGATGAAGCAGGACTTAATGTATATCTGTCCTAAATATAGACGTTTTAAGCTGTTTAAAGCTAAAATTTGTCTAAAAGCTGGATTTCTTGACAATAAAAAGAGAATCGCCGATTAATAAGGAGTTGCTTCTAAAGAGATGCCCATAATCTCGAGTGATTTCAAAAACAAAAACACAATTCCAAATTAAATATATCCTATAATATATCTAATTTCTTGGAGGAAAAATGTCAGAAGATGTTGCTGAAGGTTCAGCCGAAAACCCCGTTAAAAAAGCTAAACGCATTACAAAAAAAACTGCTGTAGATATAAAAGAAAAAGTCACAAAAAAAGTGACTAAAAAAGCTGCTTCTAAATCTACAGATGCAGCGGAGCCTAAAAAAAAGGTCTCTAAAGCCAAGCCTGAAGTGGGAGGTGATGACAGCAAAAAAGCAGAAGCACCTGCTGAGACAAAAACAGCTCCGGTTAAAGCGGAATCTTCTACTGAAGAGGGTTCAGAAAGACCACCTCAAAGAAACAACAACAACAACCGTAACAACAGTCGCAACAACAACCGTAACAACAGTCGCAACAATAACAACCGCAACAACAACAATAGGAACAGCAGCAGCCGCAATGGCCAAAGAGGCCGCGGCAATAGGGACTATAATAATTTCAATGCTCAGGGTGGCGGATCGGGCCATTTCGAAGACTTTGCGGTTCCTGCGGATTCAACACCACTTGAGGATATTGATTTAACAGATATTGATTTAACAGAAATTGAGAAAAAAGAGCTAAGCTCTAAGCATCTAAAAGCAAAGAAAATCTCAGATTTAACAGACCTTGCTACAAAGTTTAAAATTGAAAATGCAGCGGGTAGAAGAAGACAAGAACTTGTTTTTGAAGTTTTAAAAAGAGCAGCACTCCTGGGAGACATTTATGGAGATGGAGTTTTAGAACTTTTGCCAGATGGCTACGGATTTTTAAGATCACCGGATTACAACTACCTGCCAGGGCCAGATGACATTTATGTGAGTCCTTCTCAGATCAGAAGATTTGGTTTGAGGACAGGTGACACAGTAATAGGTACGGTAAGACCCCCAAAAGAGGGTGAGCGCTACTTTGCACTTTTAAAAGTTGATGAACTCAACTTTGAACCTTTAGAGCAGTCTAAAAATAAAATTTTATTTGATAACCTAACGCCACTTTATCCCGATGAGCGCTTGCATCTTGAATACGCGCCAAATGACTACACAACTCGTGTTGTGGACCTTATGTCACCGATGGGTAAAGGACAGAGAGCATTGATTGTGGCTCCTCCTAGAACGGGTAAAACAGTTCTTATGCAGAATATTGCCAATGCCATTACTGAAAACCATCCGGGTGTGACTTTAATCGTTCTGCTTATCGACGAGCGTCCAGAAGAGGTGACAGATATGTCACGTAACGTCAAAGGTGAAGTCATCAGTTCGACTTTTGATGAGCCCCCTACGCGTCACGTTCAAGTGGCTGAAATGGTTATAGAAAAAGCTAAAAGATTGGTTGAGCATAAACATGATGTGGTCATCCTTTTGGATTCAATCACGAGGCTTGCTAGAGCCTACAATACAGTAATCCCACCATCAGGAAAGATCTTATCGGGTGGTGTTGATTCCAATGCTCTTCACAGGCCAAAAAGATTTTTTGGCGCTGCTAGAAACATCGAGCAGGGTGGAAGTTTAACGATTATTGCCACGGCTTTGGTCGATACGGGATCTAGAATGGACGAAGTGATTTTTGAAGAATTTAAAGGAACAGGTAATGCTGAGATACATTTAGACCGCAAATTGATGGAAAAACGTATATTCCCTTGTATGGACATCAACAAATCAGGAACAAGAAAAGAAGATCTCTTGGTGGAAGCTAAAGATTTAAGCCGTCTCTGGATACTCAGAAAAGTGCTGGCACCAATGAATGTGGTGGACAGTATGGAGTTCTTGTTAGGTAAATTAAAAGGCACGAAAACCAATGTAGATTTCCTTAAGGGCATGGGTGGCGGTTGACACCTCCCCTACTTGAGAGTTAATTGTAACAAGCTGATTTAGCAGGTCTTTTGAGCATTTGACCCTTTCAATAGATCAAATTAAACAGTAATAATTGAGACCCTCACACGTTAGGGTCCAAAAGGATAACGATTATGAAAAAAGACATACACCCAAAAACCCGTCCAGTAATATTTAGAGACATCTCAGTAGGTTTCTCATTTCTTACAACGTCTACAGCTTATTCTAAAGAGACTGTTGAGTGGGAAGATGGCAAGACTTATCCTTTAATCACGACTGAAATTTCTAGCGCTTCGCACCCATTCTACACAGGCACTCAAAAAGTTCTTGATACTGAAGGTAGAATAGACCGTTTTAAAAAGCGTTACGCGAAGCTCAAAAAGTAATTTTAAGCTTTTTAGTTTTAAGGCCAAAAGAAAAGCTCAATTACTGCTAAACTTCATAACCACCTTAACAGGCCGGAGTTCGCGTGTTTCAAAAATTAGAAGATGTAGAGCGTAAGTTTCAAAAGCTAGAAAGAGATTTACAAAACCCTTCTATTATTCAAGACAACGATAGATATCAAGTTCTTTTAAGGGAGCATGGAGAGATGGAGGCTTTGGTCTCCACTTTTCGTTCTTACCGCAAAGCTTCAGAAGGTTTAGAGGCCAGTAAGGGTCTTCTCAAAACAGAGTCTGACGAAGAAATGCGCGAGATGGTAAAGGCAGAGGTCTCAGATTTAGAAGAAGAGAAAGTACATTTAGAAGCAGAACTAAAAATACTACTTCTTCCTAAAGACCCAAAAGATGATAAAAATATAATACTTGAACTGCGAGCAGGAGCAGGCGGTGATGAAGCCGGTCTTTTTGCTGAAGAGCTTTTTCGTGGCTATAATTATTACGCTGCAAAAAATGG
>Ga0115567_10003826_pt1 | contig 14748 bp, 14 predicted proteins | sample COGITO_mtgs_1204_2_FD_88679 | JGI IMG/M metagenome (GOLD analysis project Ga0115567, IMG submission 88679) | Pelagic marine microbial communities from North Sea - COGITO_mtgs_120412 | ecosystem: Environmental > Aquatic > Marine > Epipelagic | place: Germany:Helgoland, sampling site Kabeltonne... | reverse complement strand
GGTGCTGCCTTGGCACCCCATCCTGTATTGCGCTCCGTGGCTCCATCGCGAACCTCGCCGCGCCCTCGCCTCACGCCCTCGCTCGCCACGCCAACCGACCTCGGGTCCTGCTCCCACCTACCCACCGGGGCAGATCCATCGCGCTGCGCGCGCTCAGCCTCCATCACAAAGCGCAGCGCCTCCGTCACTCGCTCCCCGCCCTCATCGCCGCTGCGGTCAAATGCCTTGGTCTCCCACCCGCCACTGCCCTCCATTCGCGCTCCCTTCGCTCCGCCGCCAACCGAAGCCGGCGTCCCGACCGACCGAAGCGTCTCGCACGCCGTCTGCGCCGCTTGCCCCGGGAAGAGTCCAGCGTCGCTCTCGCCCCCAGCTGTTGAACTTTGGACCACGTATCGATTGAGACCATCCTCTGCGGTCCGTTCTGTGCCCGCACTGCCTGCCACACTGGGGTGTGAACCCAACCTTGCCTCTCCGACAGCGGCGCTCGCACGCACGCCCGGAGTCTTCGGCCGTGAGTATGCGCCGGCCGGCAGCGCAGACCTGGCGATGCACATGGAAGTTTCAGGTCCATTCAAGTCAGCGGCAGCACTCTGGGAAGAATGCGATTCAGGTACAGGTTTTGAGGAAGGCAGTACCTCGCCGTCACGCCCGTCTGGACTGCGCTCGCACCCATCGCGTGCGCCGGTGTAGCACGTAACAGTGGTTCACGGAGGGTCTTGTGTTCTGCAACGGCAGCAGGAGGCTCGTTCTTGTCGAAGTAGGCTGGTCCACTAAGCATGAAGGAAACCTGTGCGTTGCGCAAGGTGAACACAGTTCCCCCCAATCAGGCCTTCCAACATGTACTCTGAGAAGGAGAAGTGGCGTGGAGAGACCTGACACCCAGTCAACTTCGGCGACGACACAACCAGCTCCTGGCCACCGCCAGGCGTCCAGTCCGGCGCCATAGAGACAGGTCGCTTCCAGGTGCTTGCACTTCCGGTGCTAAGCTCAGACCGCATCGGGGCGCCATTACCGCCTTTACGCAAACCTGGCCCGGGGACAGAGCTGTCGTCTCGATTCGCTGCATCACTTACAGCAGCAAGCTGCAGCCACGCTTGCCCGGCGTCACCTTTGTGATTGACTTCGGCGTCAGGAATGCCATTATGTGCGCCTGAGTGCGCAGCCGTGGTAGAGTGATCAGTGTCCGGACCATAGTGCAGCGCCCACGGTGGGGCTGAGGAGCCATTCCGGGCCGGTCGTGGAGTTGCAGCTGAAGGGTCTGTCCCGCTTCGTTCTTCTCTCGAATCCTGGTCGACAGCCGATGGGGGATTCGCCGAATGCATCTGGGCACGAATCTCCTGAAACACGGATGCGCTGTGAGAGAAGCGCTGGGAATCTGCCGGCACTGAGGCGGGCCTTTGAGATTGTCCCGGTTCACCAGCCAGCCAGGCGCGATCGGTCGTTGCCATGGGGTGCGGGGGAAGCAAAGCGTCTATCCCCATCACGGCAGTTCCAGGAGACGCTCTGCCAGGGGAATATGATTCGAAAGGTTCCTATACCCTGTTCAGAATCAACTTGCGTGCTGTGCCTGGGGTCGAACCAACTGGTTCCTGACTGTCTGCTACTTGCCCGCAGTATCAGGCAAGAACGGTGATGCCCACGCTGGAAAGGCGATTGTGCACGATCCTGCCAAGCCAGGTTCTGGGAATAATTCCCCTCCGATCAAGATCTGGGTGATGTTTGCAGCGACGGGGCGGTCCACGGGTTTGACGCTGACGAGTGACGAGGTTGACAACTTGACGACTGTCGGTGCATTAGCAAATGTCCTGACAAGTCCTGCACACGTTGGGCGGCTCCGACAGCTCGGATTTTCTGGTGTTGCGATCTCGCTGATCGCCAAAGACGGCGTGGAACGCGAACTCGGGCATCAGATCTCGCGCGGAGTCCTCGAAAATTTTACCGAGCAGACGTCGCCGCTCGTCTTTGAGCTGTCCAAAACGCCAGCTGTGCCCCTGTCCGGTGTACCAACCGAGGCGGGAGCGAGTCGGAGTTCGCTGCAGGTGACAGTGGCACCCAGCCCTGAAGTGGCATCAGAGGGGCGTACAGCACTGTCTCCCGGTTCTCCTACGCAGGGTCGGTTTCTATCACCCGCGGAACGAGCGCACCGGGCTGAAGTCGAGCGTTTGGCCCTTGCGGCACGAAACTCGACGCGGCCGGAGCCAGCATATCTTCCTGGGGAAGTAGTTCCCGAGGTGCAGCGTGACATGCTCTCACACCTCAAAAAGAGCTGCCCGCCGCCGTGCAAGGTCCCCACGCCAGCTTCCCCGGTCACTGAGAAGGAGGAGGAGGAGGAGGAGAAGAAGAAGGGGGAGGAGGAGGGGGAGGAGGAGGGGGAGGAGGAGGGAGAGGAGGAGGATTTGACGACGCATCCAGCATTTCTGGCTCCCGCCTCGGTACCAAAATTCGAAGCTCCGGGCACCCAGACCGTCGATCGCTCGCTGCAACGCCAGCTTCGCGCGCAACTTGCTGGGTTTACGAATAAGTATGCCTGCAAGGATCGTGCAGCACTTCTCAAGTTTATGCCCTCCATGCTCGTATTCCCATTTCTACGCTGACCGCGCTGCAGCCTTCCCCGGCATCCTGCGTTGCCGACCCAGGCCCAGATGCCAATACGGTCGCTGGAAATGGCTCAATTGCTCATCATGGCTCCTCTGGCGTCTTTGCGCAGGGACGTGAGGGCATGCGTGACAGAGGAGAGTTGGAAGCAGCTCGAGAATGAGGTGGCAAAGGCAGATGGCGCATGGGGAGGGCAGTACTGCCTCGCGCGAATCCGCGGTTACTGTGAGTTTGCTCGGCACCACGGCCTGCTCACCACCAAGGGGAAAAAGTTAGGACTCTCCTTGCGGGCGGAGCGAGACGCCTACTACCCGGGACAGGTCTTTTGCAGCCCCCCCGCGGACAAGGCGTACCTGCTCTTGTTGCCGGAGCAGACTGTCACGGGTGCTGTCGGCGCGGCGGGCGGGCGATTCGCGTTCGCGGTGGACGACGCGCCCGGTGCGGGGACCTTCTCGCTCTGGGCGACGGGGCGGTTCCTCGACCCGAGCGTCGGCGCGCGGTGGACCGGGCCTCCCGCCACACGCCCGCTCTTCGGCTTCTGCGGGCAGCTCCCAGGACTGTCCAAGCAGGTGTTAGGCGGCGCGCTGCCGCCGCGCAGGGCTGCAGCGCTGCGCGCGTGTAGCCCCGACGACCCGCTCGAGTACCCATTCCTGGCAGAGGGCGCTGCACCCGGCGCCAGTGTGGTGACGCTGGACCTCACTGTGCCTGCGCTCCTTAATCTGCTCCAGCCTCGCGCGGTGCTCGACGCCGCCGTGCGTTTCCCTCAAGGCGGCGCAGCCGACGGGGGGGATGTGTGGCACACTCTCCCAGGGTTCGGGGAGGGGACCCTGCCTGGCCTCACGAGCCGTGGGAGGCATCTGCTTCTCATCCAGTCAGCGCAGGTATCCAGTCCGCAAAAAATATCAGGTGTCCCGCTGCACAGCGGGACACCGGAGCTCCTTCACTCCGTTTGACCCAGCGTTCTGTTCCGTGCCAAGGCTGCGTGCTTGGGGTCTAGCTGGGGATGTGCGTGACGTTGCTAGGGCAAAAAAGCTCTCTCAAGTGCGTGGTTGGGCGATGATCAGGTTCCCGCCGCGGACGCAGCCGCATTGGCCGCGCTTGGTGTCACATGCGAGAGGTCCCCTGCTGTCGCCCGCCACCCCTGCCCCCGCTCCTCGCCCTGCCCACCCAGCGTGAAGCGCTAAACTAGGCTGGGCTCCGGCAGGCTGGCGTGAATGAGGGTGCAGAGGAAGAAGCCTCACGGTGCACAAGACACCTTGAGTTCCAGCGCTGATTGGGCTCGCCACGCGGTTCAAGAGCCGCTTCCTCTTGCAAGAGGCCGATAGCCCTGCAACAGTGGGCTACAGCTTTTCCCTCCAAATGCACCCTTGCCGTCACGGCGCGCTGCGTGCCTTCACGGTCAAGACAGCTCACGAATGGAACAGAGCGAAGCGTCCGCGGGACCGGGAAGCCGCGGGACGAACGAATGCTGCCTAGTAAATCGTGGCACTCCGGGAGTGTTGAAGAGCTGAAATCGATCAGGCGAAGTTGGTCCAGTTCAGGGAGAGTTGCGCGCCTATCTGGTGTGGCTTGGTCGTTTGGTACCCGGTCTATACGGGGTAATTCAATACACCCTCTGCTTGCGAATTCCGCGCGCGCGTTTCTCAAATTTTTTTCAAGTCTGTTTATCGTTCTCATCTTTTCTGCTAGGGCATTCAAGTGTCGGGTTTTTTCCCAGTGTTTGAGTACATCGCCCACACCCTCCGCCTCTGCCGCTCTCTTGTGTCTTCGAACAAGGTCTCGGGCAAATATCGGAGATATCAGAGGAACCAGAATAGTCACTCGAGTCTTTGCTGCTCATCGTTGCATTCCGCCAGTCCCCTGCCTGTACAGCTCTACGGAGTGGACCGGGCCTCAGCGGCCCTGGCAAGAGGGCCGCGGCTCGTCTGGGAGCTTGAGACCGAGAAGACCGTAGAGATTGGAGGCAGGTCCCGCAGTGCCGCTCTGCGCCTGATACGACGCCAGCACGTTCTTGACCAGATTGACCTCCACGTCCACCTGCCCTCCCAGCGCTCGAGACCCTCAGTGACAGCGCACGGCGTTCAGCGCCGCAGTCACCCTCCCACCTCAGTACCCCGTCCACTATTGCAAACTGCACCCGAAGCTCCTGGGCGCGCCGGGTGCGCGCGACAGCGCGACAGCTGGACAACAAAAAGTCGCATGGGGAACAGAGCAGCACCGGCGGTAACTCGTCCTCCTCGGATCCACCGCCCTGCGAGCCCGCATCACTCTCCTCCTTATCCTCATCCTCATCTTCATCCTCCTCGAGGACATCGAAGCCGCTAAGTTCCCTTCCAGCGCTGCCGCTAGGGAGGCTCTGTCCTCCGGCCCGGCGTGACTGTCGCTCAAAATCCTGCGGGCGCGTTCATTCATGAAGCGCATGTCAAAACTGTCAAGCACACCGAGGGCTGCTGCCGGCGCACATTTTGACTGCAGCCGTGTGGAGGGGCAGAATGACGCCTCACCTTGAGGGGACTCTCCACCTCCAGCTCTTTGTCCATAAGTGCCATCAGCTCGTCCATCCCGAGATCCTCGAGGCCACCCTCTTCTGCGTCTTGTCCCGAAGTCGTCCTGCCCTGTGCCACTCTCCCAGATGCAGCGCTAGTCGACGCTTCCTCTTCCTCCACCCCTTCGCTCTCATCCCATCCCTCTGATCCGTCGCTTTCCCCCGATGACTCCTCTTCGCCACCAAGGGCTCGCCTTAGTACGTCCAAAAACCGCTCTGAATCCAACCTCACGCATTTTTCGTCAGAAACCGTAGGCTCTACCGCATCGTTTGCCTTCTCCTCTTGCGCAACTGATGCGCTGCTTTTTCCTGGCGTTTCTGCACCTTTGTACGAGGACACCTGCCTCCCTCCCCCCATGACGCCGCGCGAGGCAACACGAATTCCCCTGGCTATGCCGCAGCACAGAAGGACGGACGGACAGACAGACAGGCGGGTGGGAGGGGCAGTGCCTTTTGCACAAAGTCCTCCATGCCGCGGACAAGCGCTTCCACCTCGCCTGCTGCATCTTCACTCTGGCCTCCATCCGACTCGTTTGCGTCCGCTGTCTTTGCCGCCTGCGTGTGTTCGGCTCACTTTACGTGCAGGTATGGCGTGCATTCCGCGCCAGATCAGCACACGATGTCGTGTGGTGAAAGGAAAGTCTGTGCTGTGGAGGACTACAAGTAGAGGTGCCTACGAGAATTTTGTCGAGATCCTCAGGCGCAAGATCCAGCCATTCCTCGCTGTCTCCCTTGTCGTCGTCCCCTCCTGTAGCCGCTTCCTCTCCCGCGTCACACCTACTCGCAGGGACCTCCGCCAGTATCCGGTCCATTTCCTTGTCCAGTCTGTGCGGTGCGGCGCTCGCGTTTCGGGAATCCCCTGCACCACCGTGCGTGTAGAACTGCTGGGCCGCGGCCAAGAGCTCTCTATGCACCCGCGAGCCCTGCAACTCGCCGCGAAAGTATCCCGCACGCCCCAATCCCACGAGAAATCGCTCCCACCTTTCCCCGTGTGCCTCCCCCGCACATACACCTTCAGCACTTGCCATGGTGTTGAAGCAGGCTGGCTCGTCGGCTGGCCCCGGCGCGCGCGCGTACAGCATCTCGAAGGCCGCTGCGAGTTTCATTCCTGCTTCGTGTGCGCGAAAGTCTGGGTGTGTTTGCGGCGGAAGTACCACACCTTTCGGGGGATGCCACGCCTGCCACGAACGAGGATAGCAAGATCTCACGGAGACACTGTGGATCGATGGAGATGGATGCGGGTGACGCGCAGGGAGGTGGGCACCTGCTTTGCGAGCTGCGCGTAAAGGCACCGGGTCATGCGGAGAGTGCATGGCACCATCCGTTCGCGACCGAAGCGCGCGCGCGATGTCGCAGCGCGCACGTCTTCTGGCCCACGCGTGTAGAGCGCATGAACTGCCGCTGCAATTAGCTGCGGCCGTACTTCAGCCAGCCGAGCCACGCCCTCAGGCACCACGCACCGCACCCGGTGCCGCCCCTCCGCGACCGCCCGCGCAGGGTACCTGCCTCGCAACCAGACCGCACTAGTCGTCAACGCCAGTGACCCTTGCTTCGCGCGGCATGAAGGCGCTGTGTGGTACATCCATTTCCATTTCCCAAATGGATGGATTGAGTCCGATGCTGACGCTCTTGTGGCTGACAGGGGCTCTCGGGGCAGTCGTGTGATTGCTCGCGGCCAGAGAGTCTCTCTCCGCGGGAGCTTTTCTGGGTGAAGATCTTTGAGAGAGCGCACCCCGCGAATCTCTTGCTCAGGACTCTTTGAATCCTATCCGATGCAAACGTGTCTATCACCATCCCAGCCACACCCGCACGTTCGTTTCGCCGCAGCTCGGCCGCTCGTACCGCACCGAGGCCTTCAAGAAGCGACGGCTCCCGCGGCAGGTGCGCCTCCTGGACACAGGCGCGCGCGCGTGAGCGGGACTAGAGATCTACCTCGGGTCACTCTCTAAAAAAATTGGGCGCCTGCCTGACTGGGCCCTGAGCGCGGGACAATGTGCAGACGGCCGCCCGAGACAAAAATGCGGTTGTCCGACGACTCTGGCTCCAACCACGCGGGCAGCTCCTCAGCCGCCTCGATGAGCAGTACCTGCGATATACCATGTTCCGCATGCAATATCAGCGCGGTATACTAGACGAGGACCGGCAGGAATGTTTTGCAGGTGGCAGCCGCGCCTTTGCGCGGAATGGAGCAAGCGCGCCCCAAGCAGGCGCCCCAGGCCCTGTAGCGGCAGCGCCCCGGGCAGGCTGAGAAACCTCGCCGTCAGTATCCCAAAGTCGAACGACTACATGGCGCATCGCGTGCGAGAGCTTGAACAACACCGCAATCACTGCCCACTCGTCCTCCACGTTGTCTCCAAAGCGCATAGAACCACCCACGTGCGCTGGTACGTCCCCCGCTGCTTGCCGGGCAGAGACGGAGAAAGCGTCCCGCTGCCAGATGTAGCCGAGCAGCTCATCTGCCGCAAAAGTGCAGACAGCAAGACTGAGAGCTTGAAGAGAGTCCCTGTCCTCGACAAGCGTATCGCCGTCGTGGAGGAAGACCTGCGATACGGAAAAGTGAGCATCTGCGTCAGGAGTGGCACACGTGCATAGCTTTGAAGGTGGGGGCGATTAAAAAAGGATTCGAGTAGCTCTACTTGAACGCCAAAAAGTGTTGCCACGGCTGGTGTGATCGTCTGCTGCCGCACAGCGCCTCCTGGGCCTCTCTTCGTGCGGCAAGAGCACACCGGCTTCCAAGCGCGGGAAGGCTGCACCTGGTAGAACAATCTCTCATCTTCCACTGAACCGAGAAGCCCAGAATTGTCGCCCATCCCATCCATTGTCGGATGCCTACACGACCTCCGCCGGTGCGGTGGGCGTTCTCTGGTGCCTCCGACCGGGTCAAACGACCTGGATTTGTGTGTGAGACGGCCTGATTATCGCAAGGGTAGGGGATCACGTGAATTTGTTTTGCAAAATTGGGTGTCGCGTGCGGTGTCGCGTCCTAAACGCGACGAATTTTGTCCCCAAGAAACTAGTTTTCATCCCCTGCTGACATCCTTGGCTGCATCCGCTAAAAGTTTGTTTTTCGTATGACGGTCATCTGCAACCTGATCGCCTCGGAAGACGCGCCTGACTGTGGTCGCGGGCATGCGCGAGCACACATGTCGACCCAGATGAAGTTCATGCACAAGGATCAGCCGAATCTTGTGCCACCGTAAAGGCAGGTTCGCAGCGGTCGAAGCGCGCGGATATCCAACATTTCCCTCGCAAAAAGATGGCGCCAAAGGTATCCTCTTCGCGGTTCGGCGTTCTGGCGGGCCTTGCAGCAACAGCAACGATGGCCTTGCTTGATTCTACGGTCCAGGCTGCGCCAGGGATCAAGACTCCTGGCGGTACGATAGCCACGGCTCAGGCTCATGTGAACGAACAGTCCAATTTCGCAGGACGCAGGAATCGGAACTCGCGTCCAGGACTGCTCAGTGATTTTGACATGGAAAGTAGAGCACGGAGCAGTGTTGGGCTGCGAGTCTGGCAGAAGACTTGGAATTCCGCAGTGTGGAAGTGGGACTGGGACCAGACGGGCGGATCGGACCCTGATGGATTCGATGTCCAGCTGCCAGAGTGGAATGAAAACGTCAACGACCGCGACACTAGCTCTTGCCCAAAGGACGTTGATAAAAAAGATTCTGTGGTGTTCGGTCAGACCGAGGCAGACGTGAACAAGGACTGGAAACAGGGGAAGAAGTCGGGCAAATCCAATGACGAGGAGTGTGAGGGCTTCTCTGACACGCTCTTCAAACTCCCCTGGGGTGCTGCGGTACAACCCAAGCACACTCTTGAAAACCATGCGCAAGCAATTTCTTAGAATACTGCAGACCAGTTGGCATCATGCCACTTGTCTTGAGAGGGCTTTCGCATTCATTCACGAATTGGGCGTGGCTGGAGCAGGTGTCGCGAGACGGTGCAGTGGCGTACATTACAGACGTGGGAACACAATCGATCAAGATGCTGGACCTCGCAACGCGGACTATCAGCCCTCTCGCGGGGCACCCCTGCCAGGTCCAACCGGACAAGCAGCACTACGCAGAGCTGACCGTGTTGTGCCTCGGCGCCTGAGCCATTTTTGTGCATTCTCCTCTCACGGGCGTCGGGCGTTGCAGTTCTGGGAGCTCTCCGCTGGCTTTGTAGATGGGGTGGGCTCAAAATCGTATTTTCGGGCGCCACGTGGACTTGCGTTGTCACAGGATGGTGCAGAACTTTACATCGCAGACTCTTTGAATAACGCAATTCGGAAGCTCACCCTCGCTACCGGCTTCGTGAAGACCCTTGCGGGTACCGGTGCAGCGGGTGCCCGCGACGGGCTCATGATACCGATATGGGATGGTGAGGAGCAATGTGAAGTGGCACTGCTGCACAGCCCTGTGGATGTGGCAGTCTCCCCCGATGGCAATCTGCTAGCGGTTGCGGACGCGGGGCAAAGCCGGGTTCGATTGATGAACCTTGAGTCCGGCACGGTGATTCCCGTCACCGACCTCACTCGCATCGCAAGATCTCGCCGTAAACGCGAAAGGCTTTCGTTTTCAGGGTGACGTTTGGTATCCTTGCAGTGACAACTGTGTGTAACGTTGGGTGAACTTGGTGCACACAGGTGAGAACGGTGGCTTCGTCTGACAAATGGTCTCTGCACCGTACCCTGAAGAGGCCGCTTTCCGTAGCATTCGTCAATGGTGGACTCGGTCAAACTCCCTCCTCGGCTGTGCCCCCGCTCGCCACGGTGTGTATGAACTGACAGAGCTTGGTTGCACTCCCAAATCCTGAAACAGGCATCATGATTGCCGACGAAACCCAAGCAAGGATCCTACACATGACCAACTGGACAGTGAACACTGTTCTCGAGTCTCGCTACGACGGCAAATCAGACAAGTACAAGGCTCTGGTCGGTGAGGCGTGGCGCCACTTTCCAACTGGGGGTGGTCGCACACGGGACCTGTTACTGTTTGGCAACTGGGCTGGACAGCTTATCCATGTCACCGTGCTAGACCCCGAAGGATCGTTGACGCACCTGGACGAAACGAACGATGCTTACTGCGATTTGGACAAGAAAGAACGAAAGTTGAAATGGCAATTGGACGGGCATCAAGCTTTTTCAGCTCTCGCGATTTCCCCCGAGCTCCGTGACACTCTGGTCGTTACGCACGCGTGCAGCGGCCAGGTGCACGTTTTCCCCCTGGATGGCTCTGTCAGAGTGGTGGGAGGTCCACACGCTGCTGTCATCACTTTCTCGACTGTGGCGTATGAGAATTGGATGCCGCGTCGTCGCGAGCAGTTGCGTCTCGCTATGCAGACTTACCTTTCGAGTTGGACTGGCGAGGATGTTGAGGTGACTTCTTGCGGCGGCCAGCCAGACGCCCAGTGTATGCGAGTGAAGGCAGAGGCGGAGGGGGTGCACGCGATAGCCTCTGGTCTGGCTATGTGGTCACTACCAGCAAGGCTCAACACTTTCCTCGACTTCCACGGGCTCAATCCCATTATTATTTCGAATGTTGATGTCGCCTGTGCGGAGCAGTACCGGGTCGATGCTAGCAAGTACTGCATCCAGGGGTGCCCAGCACACGCATTTCAGGAGTTGCCGGATGGATTATGCGAGTGCGACGAGGGGTACACGGGCGATGGCACCAGTGCGTGCGCAGCCTGCCCCAGAGGCAAGTACAAAGCGGGGCGCGGCAGCGGCGCTTGCCAGTCATGCGAGTCCAGTACCTACCAGGACTCCGCCGGTGCTGCGGTCTGTCACAGCTGTCCCCCCAACTCGGAGAGCCAGGCGGAGAGCTCCGCTGTGACCGACTGCAGATGCCTACCGGGCTTCGACGGTTTCGACGGCGCGCCATGCATCGCGTGCACGCCGGGCACGTCCAAATCCATTGCCGGGCGAACGCCCAGTGATCCAACGGAGGCATGTGCTGACGGGACGCCAGATGTGATCTTTTCAGACCGTGTTGTTGGCTGCGACACGCAGTGGGAAGCGCCGGGTTTAATGTCAGGCGCAGATGCCTGCTCGGCAGGCTGGAGTCTTTGCGCGTCAGAGGCCGCCGCACGCACCAACGGCATGACGGCAGCTGCGTGTGCTTCGCTCGCACCGGAGGGTACATTTTACGCATCCCAGGCGTCTGGCCCTGGCAAAGTGTGGAGGTGCTCGGAGGAACACCCAGGGCAGTCTGACGGCTTTGATAACATCTTTGGGTGCGGGAACAATTCGCCCAATTTCCAGATTAGCAAAGAGCTCGGCATTCACAGTTGCGGTGTGTTCACGCATGCGATCGGCAACAGCGATACGGGTACATGGACCAACATCCAAGGCGTGGCCAACAGCGAGCAGGAGTTCATGTCCGTGATCAAAGTCGGTGTCCAGAATGGAGGCGTGCTCTGTTGCAAGGATCCCTGTACCCCGTGTGCAGCAGACACTTTCGCGGACGGTCATTCTGAGCTTTGCGCGGCGTGCCCGGCGCATTCTCAGTCGCCGCCAGCGAGTGATGCTTTGAGTGACTGCATCTGTAACGCAGGATACAGCGGTCCCGATGGCGGACCGTGCCTCGCTTGTCAGGCAGGGACGTACAAGGAGGGACCGGGAAACGATGGATGTGTTGGTTGTCCGTCTGGTACGTTCTCGACGGTGTTGGCGGGGGACTCACCGGCGGTGTGTGTGGCGTGTCCGGACAAGTCGTGGACGGTCGTTTGGTCGGGCGCCAGAAACGTTTCAGCGTGTCAGTGCAATCCGGGATTCACTGGTGCGGACGGAGGGCCGTGCGAAGCCTGTGTGCCTGGGTCGTTCAAGGAAGAGCGAGGGGCGGGGTCATGCGAGACATGCGGGCCCAATACGTACTCGGCAATGACGGGCTCGACCTCGGCCGGAGCCTGCCGTGCTTGCCCCGCGAATTCAGTCTCTCCTCCAGGCTCGGGAAACGTCATGCAGTGTCGATGTCTTGCAGGCTATGTGGGAGCAGATGGGGACGCCTGCACGCCGTGCGGGCCGGGAACTTTCAAAGGCAACATAGGTGACGGGACATGCAGTGCGTGCCCGGCCAATACGTGGTCTGCAACTGTGGGCGCTGTGGACGATACTGTGTGCGTGAGCTGCCCAGAACATGCCTCGGCACCAGGGGGAAGCACCTGCATCGAGGACTGCAGCTGCCTCGAAGGTTACACCGGTGCAAATGGCGCTGAGTGCGTGGCGTGCCTCCCAGGCAAGTACAAGGAGAGCGCGGGTTCGGAAACGTGTGTTGCGTGTCCACGAGGGACCTTTTCTGGTGTATTGGGTGCCGTGTCTGCTTCGACGTGCGAGGCTTGTCCGGCCAATTCAGGGTCGGCCGAGGGCTCGAATCGGTGCACATGCCTCGCTGGGTTCTATGGCCCGCCGGGCGGGCCTTGCATAGAATGTCCGGAGGGCTCATATTGCGCGGGTGGCTCACTTGAAGACTGTCCGGCTCACACAAGCTCGCCGCTGAGGTCAAGTGTTGTGACAAACTGCAGCTGCATTGCGGGTTACGTCGGCCCAGACGGCGGATCGTGCGACCTCTGTTGGGTGGGTTTCTTTTGCCCGGGTGGGATGAAGTCGTACATTTGCAAGCAGCACAGCTCATCGCCCGCAGGTTCTACGCAAGCTGCCAACTGTGTGTGCAATCCCGGGTACAAAAGCATGACTGACGGCGGGGAGTGTGAGCTCTGCCCTGTCGGACAATTTTGCAATGGGGGTACAGCAGTCAGCTGTCCTTCAAACGCGCTAGCCCCAGCCGGAAGTTCCTCGTCAGTTCATTGCATTTGTAAGCCAGGCTGGTACGGTCCAGTTGGTGGCGATCAGTGCACTCGCTGCCCTGCAAACTCGTATTGTGAGGGCGGCAACTCTGTCGTGTCTTGCCCAGGTGAACTTTCCCTCTGCCTCGCTTCGCGCACCTCACGTTATTCTCCCATCTTGTATCGAGTTTGGGCGGTTGTCCCCTTGCAGCTGATTTTTGTCGCCCTCTTGGCAGCCAACAGTGACTCGCCGGCGCAAAGTATGGCGGCTGAGGACTGCACGTGTCTCGCGGGCTACTATGGTCCGCCAGGAGGACCATGCACCCTCTGTGAAGCGGGGTACTGGTGCATGAGAGGCCCTCACCGAGGCCCATGTCGGGACTTCAGCGTGTCTCTCGAGGGTGCCACATTCGCGCAAGCCTGCATCTGTATCGGCGGTTTCTACTCTGACTCCTTCGATGTCTGCGCGCCCTGTCCGGGAGATCACTGGTGCGCCAACGGCTTGATCAACCCGTGCCCGGACAACTCTTGGTCGCCGGAGAGCAGCAACGCTGAGACGGATTGCCGCTGCAAGGCTGGGTTTGGGGGCCCCGACGGCGGTCCGTGTCTTGCTTGCCCAGCTGGGACGTTCAAGCATGGTCTCGGCAGCGGAGGCTGTATTCCATGTCCGGAGGGTACATATTCATCGTCTTTGAGCGCCATCTCGAACCTCTCATGTGCTGTATGTCCCGCGAGCAGCACTTCCCGAGAGGGATCGGACTCGGTCTCCGACTGCAAGTGCCTCGAGGGCCACAGTGGAAGCGATTGGACTAGCTGTGCAGTGTGTGAAGCAGGTACCTACAAGCCTGATTCCGGCTTCGGGGATTGCACGCACTGCCCGAAGAACTATTTTGCCACCATCCTTGGCGCAACATCGCCAGAAACATGCCAGGCCTGTCCGCTCAATACGATTTCGCCTGAAGGGAGCTCATCGGCGGAGTCGTGCCTCTGTGCGAAAGGGTACTCCGGACCGAATGGTGGGCCGTGCATTGCTTGTCCAACTGGTACCTTCAAGGCACACGAAGGGATCGGAGAGTGCCAATCGTGTGCAGTCGGTACATATAGCAACATTGTGGGCGGCACGACTCCGGCGGCGTGTTTGCCGTGCCCCGAGCACACAAACACGACGAGGCCAGGTAGTGTGGACAAAAATGCATGCATTTGTGACAGCGCGTTCGACGGGGCGGGTGGGTCAGCCTGCCTTCCCTGCCCCGGGGGGCGAGCCAAGGCTGCACGCGGACATGGGGAAAGCGACCCCGCGGGGGCGTGTGCAGACGGCTCCTCGGAGGTGGTGTTTTCGGACCGCGTCGTTGGATGTGATGCTTCCTGGGACCACCCGGGTGTTGCAGGCGCGGAAGGGGTTTGTGGTTCGGGCTGGGAAATATGCACGTCTGAGCGTGCGGCGAAAGCGAACGGTCTGACTCAGGAGAGTTGCGGCACGCTGCCCGCGGAGGGCACTTTTTATGCGACGTACGAGTCAGGGCCTGGAAGGCGCTGGATTTGCCATGAAGATGGCCCTGGCCAGAGTGATGGGTTTAATGATATATATGGCTGCGGTAAGTCATCGGCTAATTTCCAGATCACGCGTGAGCCCCCACACCTTCTCTGTGGGGTGCTCACGCGCGCGATTGGGAACAAGGACATCGGCTCTTGGACCAATATGGAAGGAACTAATTCGTTTATGGAGTCGGCAGTGGTACAAAAGGTAGAGGGGAACGGTGGTGTACTGTGCTGCAAAACGCCATGTGAGGTTTGTGGCCACGGAACGTATTCACTTGGGGCGGTACCGACCTGCAGTCAGT
>Ga0115567_10003825_pt1 | contig 14750 bp, 11 predicted proteins | sample COGITO_mtgs_1204_2_FD_88679 | JGI IMG/M metagenome (GOLD analysis project Ga0115567, IMG submission 88679) | Pelagic marine microbial communities from North Sea - COGITO_mtgs_120412 | ecosystem: Environmental > Aquatic > Marine > Epipelagic | place: Germany:Helgoland, sampling site Kabeltonne... | reverse complement strand
TCTCCTGTCCCGCGCTCGCGACATGCGCGCTCGCGGTCCGATCCACGAGCACACGCCCAACGCACACGTAGGTCTGTGTCGGCGGTGCACGTGCCGTCTGCAAGATTCACTGATGAGCATGCGTCGGGATCGTACGATGGAGACGCATCCAGCTGCAGCGCACTGTTGTCTCGCGAGACAGCTCGAGATCCTCCCGCAATACTGGCGACGAGGTTTGACTCCTCCACTTGGAAGGACCGGCGAGCAACCGAAGATAGCTCCGACCTGAACACAACTGGAACCATTACAGGGTGCAGCATGCTAGCAATGAAAATGCCACGTCCAGATTCTTTGGACACGACCCGAGGGTTTTCCAAATTCAAGATCGCGGTGGATCTGAGGGAGTCATACCCGGCGAGTCGGGCGACAAGCACCGCCTCATACGTCTGCCGAGCCTTGATTATTCCAGGGTCAATCTTGAGTGATGATCCCATGCCTGTGAGCACCACTGCCTGTCTGGCGGCATCATAAAGCGTCCAAGTCATGATGAGGGAAGCCTTGTTCCCACACTCGGAGAATTGCGCGACAGAGTTGAGGTAGATTGTACGAGCAGTCGTGTACGGCGGTGGAGGAAGATCCATTGAAAGCAGCGGTGGTGGTGAACCTGCTTGTACGCGGATTCAGAACTTGTACGACCAATCAAGACGAAATCGCTTTGACAATTGATCAGCAAAAGACGTTAATCCATGGTCAAACGAATCACATCATCCTAGGGCTGCGTGATTCAAGTCCACCTCGGCGAACGACAGTTTGCATGGCTAGGGGCGATTGCGAGCCGAGAAATGAGACACCCTCCACAGCGACGACATATTCGACGTCCTCCTCCAGCCAGCTTCCCGGAATCACAGCAATATTGCCTGCTTCGCACGCTGAGTAAGCTCCAAAACTGCCAGGACTCTTGACAATGTTCCCTACAGGTGAAAAGGGGCCGTTCAGAGCGTAGCCCGACGCAACCTCGCGTGGAGGAAAGATTCGCAGTTAGCTCCGGCGAGTTGATGCAGGTCCAGGTAAAGGACCTACTCTCGCATAGTACGGACGGTCAGCACGTCGACCATCAATTCGGAAAATCCAATCTCCCGCGCAGCAAGTGACCGTGATAGAGAACCCTGATACTCATACCAATATCCAATAACGTCCAAGGGGGAGAGAGTACGCACAAGGGACGTGGACGGCTTAGCACCCTTGGCCGCAAGCGGTACATCCGTCCTCTGTCCGACGACCGTACCCAGGTCTTTTGCATCCTGTTCGAAAAACCAAACGACTTCAGATTACAGAGGACCATGCTCCCCAAATTGTGTGGATTGTGTGACTCACCGAGCACTTCGCAGAAGAAAGCGTACTCTGATGTGCAAGGCTCGTCATACCATTTCCTTTTATGATGCCCTCCGTCCAAAGCCACGCAATCGGCTCCCTGATGCCATAGTCAAGGTGATGTGATCAGTACAGTTTATCTGCTAAACAACAGCGAATTCCGAGTACCATGTCACTGGGAGAAGACATGGGTGACGTGAGGATGCTTTACCGAGGCGGTATTATATGTTTTGCCAAGGTCGTTGGGCTGTCCGTCTGAGTTCCAATTCGTGAAGGCATGATCACCGCCGTCAATCCATTTGAATGTGCCCTCTTGATCCCTGTTTCATAGATCCAGATCAGCATACAAAACTCCCGCCGACGTGACGGACAAGATGAGTTCGCTGGAGAGCTGTATCAAAGAAGTGCAAGGTGTTTTTGTTCAGGGCATTGAACCTATCGTCAAATCCAATCCACGACGCGTAAGAAACAAAATCATCGTGAGTATAGTCTTTGATCATTTGTTCCAATTTCCATTGATCCAATTCGTTTTGAACCTTGAAAAACAACGAGAAGAGGATAGTTCAGCTCGAGATTCGATTACACCAGGGAGCTTTCTTAGAATCGATGCGCAGAAATTGCAGGTAGACGAAGGATCTGGACGTGCGCACCGTGGCAAGATGACCACCAAGATCGACGCAATATCCTTGCGCGTCCTCGTAGGAACGCTGGCGGTAGAAAAACCATTCATTCACCATAGGCCAAGAAACGAGCACCAATTCTCAGAGCCGGGGCGGCACCTTCGCCACCGGCGAATCACCAAGCAGGGTTGGATTCAGAAAGACGCGATAAGCGTCGACACATTGCCCATCAACAAGCTCATGGGCTCCTCCGATGCATATGCATTCTTGAATGTTACTGATAGAGTGAAGGATTATGAGCCCAAATTGAGATGCTGAGCATGGAAAGGTCAGATCGGCTGCACAGCGAGAGTCCACACCTGGACCCTGCTGACATTGTTGACGACTGATCCGGGCACGCCACGCAGCTTGCAATCCCCACAAAGCCACTTGAAAGCTTTGAATCTTTATCCAAATAGAATCCAATTGGACATGCGACGCACACATCCTGACAGAGTAGCACTTCAGTATCAGTATCGTATTCGATTTCAAGAATGCACCTGAGCTTCGTAAATCGGCTTAGAATGAGTAGAGGTGACCTCGTCATTGATGTAGAAGCCCTCTTCACAGGGCGGTAAACATGCAGCCTCTGACATGGCCGAACGATAGTCGAACCTTACAGTATGAAAGCCTGATTTGAGAGGCATGTCCCGAACTGCGAGTACAGGATTGGTCGCGATCAGATCAGATGACTTACTTGATTGTACAAGGTGCGAATAATCGCAGATGCAGGTTTTCCGCTTTCCATTCACAGAGTGCCTGCCAATTGAAGGCAATCTTGGCAAGGGAAGATTGAAAGAAAAGACACCGGTCCCATTCTAATGATTGGTTGGGATCAACATGTGTCATCATTGTCGATGATGAGCACCTCATCAACCCAAAGGAAACAGTGTTCAACTCCTGTATCGCAGGGAACTTGTCACTCACAACGCAGTGTCTGTGAAATTTGAAAAGGCCCACGATCTACCATGTTGAAAACGTACCGTTACATCTCCACTTGATATCCTGGACATCTTGCTCCAGGAAGAACCATCCCGACCAGCCACCCGGCGAAGAATAGCCAAGCCCCCGAATAATATTTCTGAAGGGCCAAAATGAGCTGTTTGCGTTGCTAAATTTGGATGCTGGAGGGCACTATACAGAGCTATGTCAATTGGAATGGCATTGGGAGTCTCGCTCACAGGTCACTTGCGCCGGTAGATCCACTAGCGGTTTGGAGGTTGTCGATTGCAAGTCCTCCTGGAAGATGGTCCCAAACGTTTCCTGTATCTGGACCCTGCAGGCATCGATCGCAAATATTGCCTCACACGAAGAATCATGGTGCTGGAGGACAAAAAGCCTCTTGGCAGCGTCAACGTTGACCCAAATCTTGTGATGGATCAAACATCGAATACCGCACAGTCTGCGGATGTACCTTGTATTTCGCGTCTAGCTCATAGTCTCCATGCCACTGTGCACTTTCCATTCGAAAATTGTGATACCTGTGACACACGGGTCAGCTGGCGATCATGATGACCATGACAGACCCAGCCTCACTACAGGTCGACAGAGAATGGATCACAAGTACATAATGCGTGTTCCATCGGGTTTGAAACACGTATCAGGGTTCTTGATCGATCTCACCCGGGAGAGAGATAAATTTGCGAATCAAAATCCAAATCAAAAACACTGTGATAACCGAATGAGCTTGCTATCAATCGGCCATCCACCCAAATTGCATGAGCTGCGCCAGGCACGCACTTCAGCAGCACAACGCAAGAGGAGTCCGAAAAATATCCTCACGAATCCGGGAGTTGGAGACGTCTCCAAGCCCATCGAAACTTTCTTGCCCATAATCATTCCCTGCGCTACCAAAATGATTCCCTGCAGTTCTGTCGGGATGATGTGGAGGGTCACCATCATCACTGCGCACATTGAAAACGTATAGTCCACCCTCTTGGATCTCTATGAGCCCATAGAAAGAGGAAACGATATCCTCTCCTACATACAAAAGAAACATTCGTCATCCTTGCCAAGTTTTCCGTTTGAGGTTCGAGAAGGTCATGACGTTTGGAACTTTATGTGGAGACTGTCCTTACCACCATACCCGAAGTATCCAGCAGCAGCATTTGTGTCCGTGACGATTGGAATGTCTCCAATCGTGAAGGACTTGTACTTTCCTTTGTCATACTGCCATGGGAAACTCCTCAGAGCTCTAAAGAAATTTGGAGTTGTGCAATTGTGTGTCTCGATTTCCGACCAGATAATATTGAGACGAATGGTGCTACGTTTTCGTTTCGTGCCCAAAAAAGATGAGGACCCTCCAGACTTCTGTCGAAGTTGTCGTAATTGTAGAATTCTACTTTTAGGCCAACCTGCGCAAGAGAGGAAGTTTGCATTTTGATCGCAACAAGATTGGCATCGTAACTTTGCACAAAACAGCATGAAGGTCGCTGCTCCTCTAATCATAGAAAGCAACGCTTGGGCGGCAATGCCCAATTCTCACAGCGTCAAGTAATGCGCTGAAGAGAGCGTAACATCGTTGCTGGCTGCTCTGAAGAGAGAAAAATGATCCCTCTATTTAGGATGAAGTCGCACCTGACTCCCCACATTCGACTCCGATCCCGTTTCCTCGATCTGTCACACACAGCAATCTCGGGAATTTCAGCAAGCCAGCACATTGCACTCGAAAACAAATCTATGATTTGGGTCTACTTCTGATTAATCGGAACTGAGGCCTCCGCTCAGAGTGGGACATACGTTCTCGGCGTCTTGTGCGATATGAAAGCCTACAAAATCTTGGGGTGTGGATGCAATTCCACTGCCCCAGTACTGCAATTTCGAGGTGTTCCACCCGTATTCTCTTCCTTTGTCGGGCGTGCAAAGGCAATCGAAAACGCTGGACCGACTTGCCTATTTACAGACGAAGGATTACGCTGCTGATGCAGGAAGGATGACACAACCATTTTGATCAAGTCCACTCAAGCTAGGATGCGACAGGTTGTGCAAAGGAAGGAGATCTAGACACCTTACGGCCGCTCTGTCTCTCGACGCCAAAAGCACTTCCGGGGCATTCTCTGCAGAGGTCTCCCGCAGCACTGAGAAAGGTCCTGATTGCGGCGCACAGCTCTGATTACGCGAATGGGACACAAAATGAAATAGGATCTTAGCATGGCTTGAAATATCATTTGCAATCCGCTTGAGTGTGTACAGGCAATGTACCCTGCCCTGCACTGAACACAGGATGTTCCAGTCAGCGCCTCACCGTAATCACATCGAGGTCCAAAAATTTCGACCTTCACACATCAGGGATGATATCAGACATGGCTGTCGAAGCGACCGTACTCACTGCTAGCGCACAACTCAGGAAGCATATGATCGCATTCCAACTCTGATGTTCATGGTACCTCGGGTAACATCAATGTCCTATCGGTGCCTTCGAGCCCGATGATGATGAGTTGTGCCATTGCGTTGCAGACCACATCATTGTAGAATGGTTCTTGATGCACGGGTGTGTGATATCCACCGCATGGAACCAATTCCCCACCGATCAACTGGGCATAAACTACAAAGTCCTGTGCAATGTAGTAGCAGCAATTCAGTGCAGAAGGTTCAGGTGGGTAAGGCACGCATATCAATACCCTCGATGTGACCATTACGATTATCTGTAGCCAAGACACTATACTGGCTTGCTGGAGTACTGGCGTTGACCTGCATGAGGTCACTTGGGAAAGGAATGTCTGGGTCCGGAGAACCTGGGTCCACCTGCCACACTCGAACGGTTCCAACCTGTCGCGGGGAAAGCTCACAAGGATCAGACCTATGCCTTCGGTTAGGAACAGCGAGATTCTAGAGGCTAGTCTCGCGGCATTACGAGGCCATAAATGAACATATGTGATTAATGCCATCAATAAAAACCTTCTCAAATCAATGCAAGCAGGGTGAGACCATTCGTGCTGTATCCCCGAGATTGATGATCCAGAATGGCTCATTTGCTGCCTTAGAAATGTAAGCACAGCATCCTTGTGGTTGCTGGTCTGAGTTACAGCAAGTAGTATCAACCCCAAACACACGCTGCGCATCGCCATCAATTGCTCGCTCCTGGCACGAAATTACATATTCAGAGTCATCACCTAATCACTGCTCTTCAGCTGTCTATTCTCTAGCTAACCCCTGACTGGCCTCAAGACTGAAGAAGCATGAAAGAGGAGTGATGATGCCGACCGGTGTCCAATTATGGCTGACAGCCTCCGTATACGCGTAAAGTGCACATGCTTCGTTTCCTGGTTTTCAGAATTCTCTATCATTATTGGGCGCCTGTGCTGCATGCACCATTTTCGCACTCAAGGGACTCGCATGTTAGCGGATGCAAGTGAAACAATTCGCTGAAGAGAAGTTGCGACCGTTGGGGCCGCAGCTTCGGGCTAGGTTGATCGCACAATTCAGCTGACTTCCCGGATACATCTGTAAACGGTGCAGAGTGTTCCACAATCAGAGAGCTGAAAAAACTGCATTATGTCAGCCAAGTTGCCCATCTAGTCCTGGGTTTCAGCGCAGAGCAACGGCGAGCCTCGAAATAGGTGAGCATGTACAAGTAAGGCAGTCTTTTGCCCAGCAAATCAAATGTGGATTGAAAAATGCTTACCGCCAGTGCTCTGTAGGGCCCCCCACTCACATCACTCGTTCCAGACCAGGAAGTGATTCCTGACACATACAAAAACATGCCTCAGACTCCTCTGGCAACGTTCAAGACGATTCGGTGAAACCGATACGCTATGTCGAGAGGTGCTGTGATTGACGGGGACTTGTTGGCTTACCCTCCCCGTCCGGTGCGAATCCTGTTTGTCCAGTCATGAATAGCATTAATCCTGTTGTGCCCCAGCCAACATCTTCGAGTCCTGTGAAAGCCGATGCCAAAAGTAAGACAGTTCATGACACGATTGAAGGATTGCGCCCTCATGAGGGCACTTTCTGCGCACGAGTTCCCAGAGAACAAACGCGGTCAAGTAGAACACTGCGTTGGCAGTATGCTTAGTCTCAGGCCACCATGTGCGACTCACCCATTGAAGCTTCGGCTTCACCCTTGAGTCGTGAGTCCATGAACACGCGGAGGCGCGCGGGGTGTCGAACACGAATTTCAACCACCACAACCTGGCAATGAATCCAAATCAATTTCAAAACCATCATCACAGTGCTATGCGAATCGAAGCTCGCACACTCGGGGCTCGCGTCACGAGATTTTCGTGCGTGATGCAAATGCCGACTCGCAGCGTCGGAAATCGGACAACCAAGAGAAGGCACATCTCTGGACCATGATCAAAACGATTGAGTAGAGCTCAGGACGGCTCGTACCACATTCGATTTTCCTCGGACGGACAGGCCCTTCCAAGGAATGTCTACTGCAATCTGTGGGTTTCAGTTTGTTATTTGGCCCGGCTCAAGCGATTGTTCCCAGCGTGTGAGCATTTGGTCCGTGGGCTGTGTGATGCAGTAGAACATTTTCCAATGTCATTGACTGCATCAGCTGAGCAAGTTTCATAAACAGCGGGCATGAGATTCGGATGAACCAAGTCAGTAAAATTGGTGTTGGCGTCGATAGCTCTCCAGTCACCCGCGCGGACCCGAAACTTTGGCTCCGCCGTCCCTGCCAGCCAGGACGGCTGAGAACGTCCACAACGATGCCAAAGCGCACCAGCATAATCTAGACAACTATGAATGGTCCCGAGCGTGTTCACGCGGATGCATCGGCCGGGATCTAAGCATGCCCATATGGATCCGTGGGCCACGCAACATTGCACACAGCTGGTCACCGATCACATCTTGTGGGAAGATTGCAACTCTGTACTTTGACGATGGGCCGGCGGGGATCATGCATGAAAGGACAGAGATAGCTATAAAGTTGAAAGGTGTTACCAGAATCACGAATTCCCGCCCACACGCCCCGTTGTTTCGATGTACCGTAGCCGCCCCCAGCTGAGAAAAGCATCCCGTCCGCGGCGTCCGAGGGAAAAGAAACTGTTGGGGGTTGCCCCAGTGTTGGTAGGGTCTGACTTAGTGACTGAAGGCGAAATAATCGTCTGGCCGAAAGAGGCTATGGCCGGCAATGCCTCTCATCTAGGTGGTCCCGTGCCCTTTTGTTAGAGACAGGCCAGGGTGAGTCGGACCTCTTGTCAAAAACACGACGTCCTCCAGCAACTCTGGCCCACCAATTATGGAACCGAATCCCTGACTTTGACTCACCATATTATGGTGAGCGACGATAGCCCTATCGCGAGGCCAACTGGAAACACGCACGCCCGCACGTTAGGCCGCTCGCGGCGTCCTCATTCTCGGTTGGATTGGCGATGCCGGTCCGCAGCGCACCGCTGGCTAGCCCGCTGAGGCTTGCGAGCCAACATCGATTTTTGCCGCTGAGACAGCAGCAGATCAAGAGAGGACGCCATTGAAGTCCTGTCTGCCGACTAAAAATGTGTAGGCATGCGCCGCGCGTCACACCCAGGCTGCTATAGCAGTCTGGGTACTAGGCTGGGTGGGACGCCTGGGCGTCTCGCCACGCTCATGGATTGCCACCTTTGCATGCAGAGACCGACATTCCTAAGACAGGTGCTACATGCATCAAAATAGGTAAGTAAAGCTCTGAGGCACCGACGGCGCACCTGCTCCAGATCGTGGAGTGGTCTCCGCAATGCGGGGAGCCAGCGGCCAAGCTGTTGAGGAGTAAACCAATGACGCCAAGCATAACGCGGTGCGCAGAGCTGCAGCGCCGAAGGCGCATCCCTATGCGTCGCTCGCTTGAAGCCGGCATCCCTTCGACTATTTACGGGTCGCAATGCCGGCCACTAGAAGACACTCCTCCATCCGCACCGCTCCCCTGGGAGTGGCTTCGGGTTTTATCCTCTAGGTGGATACAAGGAGTGTAAAAGTTCAATTGTAGAACTTGTTGAGGATCGATCCTCAAAATCGAGAGACTCGGGTATGTGGAAGCGCATGGCAGGCAAGCTTGTTATGAATCAGGAAATTTCCAAACTTCTTGTCACTTGACTTCGTCTCCGCGTTTCAAATGCGATTGATGCAGAATGGAGCAGCCTGGTCATGCGAAAACTTGTCCATATTGTCTGATGAACAAGATAGTGCCCTTGCACAGCGTGTTGACGTTTCAATTCAGGTGCCTGCGTACAAGACGATCCTCTGTCTTGTTCCCTCTCGTTGTCTGCCTGTCTCAGTTCTTGCTCCAGCGAGGTGGGTCAGAATCTGTCTGAACCCGCAGACCATGCACGCAGAAGCCCTCATTTTGTGCCACTTGCCCTCGTTGTGAAACGTGATTTGGTGGCAGCGGGGCGGAGTGGACCCTCGCACGAGATGTGGATCGAGCTCTACCCCAAGCCATGCCGAGTACTCGTCGAGTAGCCTTTGCTGTCTCTGACCCGTGCGAAGCCTACCAAAACCTCAGACGGTGCCTGCGTCCGGTGTCAGTGTCCATGAATTCGATACAGCTGATTGGCGCGCTTCACACAGGTACCTTTCAGCTGTTGTGGACCAAGGTAGCTTCGTCCTCTCAGCACTGCACGATCTTTCCAATTTGGTGCGTTGGCACACACACACACCGAAGTGACCAGAGTCATGGATCTGCCGCGATCTGTCGGAGCTCTCGCCAATGGCTCTCTTCACATTGCTACAGTCATCCACACTTTTGGGAGCAGGTTGAGGAAAAACGAGCTGGCGCACTACTTCTTTCGGGCCACCCGTCAGATTCAACACTACAAGGAAGGGGCGAGTTGGAAAAAAGGTCATGGCCGCCACTAGCTCAAACTGTGGGCACAGTGGCATCATAAAGACAGATTGAGGCGCATTATTCGCACATTTTCTAATCGGCTATTGCCGTCTTTGGCGCAGCTTCCTTCACATGCCAAGGCACAACTTTGACGAGCGTGTGCGTCGGCAGGTGGGAAATGGTGGAAAAGAGGCTTGCAGAGATGCGTGTTGTAGAGACAAAAGCTGAAGACGACACCGAGGACCAAGAATTGAAAGCAGCTTGTTTTGTTCGTTTTCCGCCCCATCACGACTCATTCTTGTGTTGAAACTGCATCCCAACTGTGGGAGAGCGATCGCATCTGCGTAATATTTCAGAATCTATTCCGACCCAAATTTCCTCGGATGGGATGCAGGCCCTGACGTGTTGCGGAGTGCGAAGACTTTGGATGCCTCCAGATGGAAGTGCTGTCGAAGCTGATACTGTGAAGCAGTGGTGGGAAGATCTAGGAACGCCTGCGCAACCCGAAGGCTTCGCGGCTTCCATCCAGCTGCAAGCGTGGTTAGTAGCAGAGAAAGAGTTTTCAAACCCCCAAGATCAGCTTCCTCTGACACAATGGTCCTGTCTTTCCCGCGTCTCTGTCACTCTGAATGGTGGTTGATCATTCTTTCGAGCAGGTTGGATGACGAAAATGGAGGCTGGCCAAACAGTTTCGGCTAGAAATCTCACGGCCTAGGGGCACCCAGAATGATATCGCCACGAGTTGCACTACTAGACTCGCATCCGGCGTACAGCTCAACACGGAGCGCACTTGTGATCAATCCGCGCATGTCAGAGACCAGCTGGGATAATAAAAACCGAATTTCATCAGGAATAAACCGGACATTCGACGGACCAGGAGCCTGCATGGGTGCGTCTTACTGTACAACCTCGTCTGTGTTGACCGATGGGGACAAAAATGGGCGTCTCGTGTGTGTGAATCTCACACTATGTAAAAACAAACGCTGGGAGTTGGTATCAACGATTCAAGTTGAAAATGATTGCTACTTCACCTGGAAGCGATTGAACAAGCGTTTACATGCCTGGTGGCATTCGCACATGTACCGATCACTCTACAATCCGAAACCTCAGGACGCGGCGTTACTTAGTAAAACCGCATCTCGTCGCCTCGTTTAACACGCTTCTTTGGCCGTGGCTTCTTACTCTCCCTCCACAGAAAGTTTTCCATCGCCTTCGCTTTCGTAAAGCCGAGGAATTTCGGCTCTTGAATGACCTGCAAGGATGGCATTCTGAGACTTGATGACCGCAATCGTAGCACGAAGATATTCAGTGCGACCAGCGAGGAAGAAGGATACTGCGTGAAGCTCAGCTCTACACAGACTGTACCATGGGAAAGGCCACGGCCGTGCGAGGGTACCGTGTATCTATTTTCCGGCGCTGGCTGCTGGAGTCGCCCGTTTGGAGTCCACTTGTCCAAATGCTGCTTCTTAGCTTTCTCAGCCAGCACGATTCCACGCTGAGAACGCAGCTGCACTGTGTTCATGACCTGTGTCGTACAGAGTTGCCGAATTCTCTCCTGCGATTCACGTCGAAATCAATGGATCTGCGAGACGGAAAGGTGGATCTGGATGGATGCACTGCGATGGATGTGTAGTTTCGGACCTGCATGCTCTCAGGATCGATCCACTCCTTGGCCCGTGTTTGATTTACCCACTCATTAGGAAGTGGAGGTGGTGATGATCTAATTGGCGGCAGGAAAGGGCCTTCTTGGAACGATGGAAGGCGAGACTTCCCAACTGGGAGCATGTACTTGATGGACATGGCGGCCCCACTGCGTCACCTGATTCCAAGCACAGTCTTCTGACGCCCCCGCTGCCAACGAGCCTCCACGGACCTACGCCGCCGCAACGGATTTTGCACGCAAGGTACGGTTTACACGACAAGGACCAGTTTTTTTATTGTTTTAATGTCAAGGAAACTGGTCAACGTTGACCACTTCTGCCACGGCGCTTGTAAGCAAGGGGCTACCAGCACGGCGTGCAGCAGCAAACTATGCCCGGTTCGATTACACCAAGAACTTTCATTCTGGTCTACTTGCTGCTGTGCATGCCAAAAGGATCCGCGTTGAGACTTCAGCGGCGATATCGCGGTGACCAAGAAGCAAAACGAGAGATAGGCACTGCACATGCTGCGCAGGTCTGCCATTCCTGCGTAGAGAAGCAACAACGGTATGCATGCCCCATTCTGATTGTTTGCGGATGATGTGCAGACAGCCGTGCTGGAAATGGCGAATTTTTCGGGTGTGGATGCGCCGCCTGTGATGCTCGAGGACTACATGAATACTGAATACGTTGGGCATGTACGGAGCAGATCTGAATCTAGAATCTGTTGAGATCCTGATGCTTGCATGTCTTCATGAAATGTTTACATGTGTGCTCACGAAGTGCCCATTTCAGATATCCGCCGGCACCCCGCCTCGAGATTTCCGAGTAGTTTTTGACACAGGGTCGTCCAATCTCTGGCTGTATGGAAGTGCATGCCCAGACGAGCAGTCATGCGGTGGGCGTAAGCGCTTCTTGCCAGAGCTCTCATCGACTTTTAGGTTCCCTTATCCCCCACGATGTCTACGGTTCCCCCGTGCCTGTCTACCCAACTGCGCCGTAAGCCCTTTCCTCCTCAGGGTACCGGAACGGTGCCGCATCATTTCGCATTCTCGCGCTTTCGCACGGGCATCCGCCGCTATGGGCAGCCGCTGCGCTGTCAGTGTAGACTACGGTGGAGGGCACGTAGACGCTGCGCTCGTCGCAGACGACCTCATGGTGGACGGCGCGCTGTAAATTCCTTCCCGCCCTCTGGAGCGTGGCAGCTGCGCCGAAGGCCAACGATGATTTACGAAGTTGACCCTAAGGCGAGCTGGCCTTACAGGCTAGCCGGGGCAGAATTTGGCGCGGCATATGCAGTGCAAGGTGCAGCCTGCCCCTCGGCAAGGTGCAGCTTGTTGCTTCCGACGTGACTCACAGAGCTGTGCTCACAGGTCTGTTCGGTGAGGCGGACGGCCTGGTCGGGCTTGCCTTTCCGGGCCTCGCTTCAGGTGACGATTGCCATTGGAGCGGCCGAGACACGGACAGTAGCCCGTCATGGGGTGGGGGCTGCGGCGGGGCGGTTGGTCTGCTCAATGCCATGGCTGTGGCTCGCGGGAACATGTCGATGACTCGCTCCTTTTGCTTCTACCTGACAAAATCGCCGGGCTTGGAAGGATCTGAGCTGACTTTCGGCGAGCCGGATGGACGTCGGCACGACGCTCCGTTCCGATACCATCCACTGATCGCGCAACGCGACTACTGGGCCGTGCGGCTGCAGGACATCTTGGTTGGAGGGCGTTCTCTTGGAGTGTGCCCTCCTGCTCCGGGGCACTGCAAGCTTGTCGTCGACACTGGGACATCATTTCTCACCGCGCCATCGCAACAGGTGCTGTTATTCGACCATGTGCAGCGGCCTAGGGCAATCAGTGGAGGCCGATTGGAGAGCATCCACTCGAGAGGCGTCCAGGCACTTCACCAGCGCACCAGCTGATGTCTTTTCGACCGCAGGCCGCGCAAATCCTGTCTCTGATTCGCGCACCGCCGGATTGTGCGGGCGTCGACGCTCTACCCGAAATTTCGTACCTCATCGACAACACTTATTACACGCTCGCACCGCGCGACTACGTGCTGAAGGCACCGTGCCATCTCGTTTGTTCCCTTGGCCGAGCTTTGCCTGACCTGCTTGCACTTTGCCCTTTGTGACCAAGACGTGCGCTCCTCACAGACGGGTGGTGAATGCATTACGGGGCTTGCGCCGCTCGACGTGGAGCTGCCGCTGGGTCCGCTTTGGATCCTGGGGGACGTTTTTCTACGCCGCTTCTACTCTCACTTCGACCTCGACGGTTCGCGCGTGGGTTTTGCGAGCGCTGCTTAGGCTGCGCCCAACTTGTTTGACCTTGATGCGCCACAAGTGCTGTGCGTAACATCGACAGTGCCAACGTTCACTAACGTGACCGCGGTGCAAGCTATCGCAACCGCAACGCGTTCCGGAGGCATTTGAGCAAGCTCTGCACTGCTGCAGCCGGTTGTCCGCAACAGGATTTACCCATGGTTCGCCTCCGCATGGGAGGCTGACATTTCGACTAGCGCATGCCTAGCACGCACGGTGCCGCGGGGGGCGGCCTTGCAGCGTTGATCAGCGCGAGGCTCACAGTAGATAGTCAGGGGCTCAGATTCGGTGGGAACCTAGTTGGCCGGATTCTGGGGCGGCGCGGGCTTTTTCTGCTGGTACATGCCCTCAATGATGTTCTTGTGAGCGCGCTTGATTTTGAGCCGGTTCAGCGACCCGTCTGCATTCAGTTCGCCCGTCTCCTTCGTGAAGTGCGCCGTGAGAATCGAGAAACGTCGTACCTGCACGCAGACCCAACTATCGGTACCGCGATGCGCTGCTGACAACAGAACAGGACAAGGGGCGCTGGTGCGCGGGGGAAGGGTTGTTGAGGGGGGGAAATGCACCTGTTGAGCGCTGTCACCAATCTCCTGGTTTGCCGTCGAAAAGCCGGGGAGAAGGCCGTGTGAACGGAATAGCTGGCACTGGCGAGCAAGGTGAACATTGGTCGCTTGAGAGTTGACTTTGCGCGCGAGAGCAAGTGCCGGTTCGGCGAGTTCGAACGGATTCGGCACAGACTTGGGGTCCTGGCCGCGCTCAGCCGCCTCTGAGCCATTGGTCTTGAGCGTGAGCATGCATGAGAGGAACGGCTTGCCCGAACCGATGACCATGACGTACGCCACCGAGTCGAGGTGCTTGCGGAGCACCTCCTCGAGCCGCGCTGCCGCCACTTTCCGCCCGTCGGAGAGCGTGATCTCTCTCTCGTCGTCCATGTCATCCTCATCCCGGGGAGGCAGCGACCCAGCATGCGCAGCAGGCTGCCCCTGGATAGTAGGGGGCATTGCGGCGGCGGGCGCGGCGGCGGGCGCGGCGGCGGGCGC
>Ga0115567_10003822_pt1 | contig 14756 bp, 15 predicted proteins | sample COGITO_mtgs_1204_2_FD_88679 | JGI IMG/M metagenome (GOLD analysis project Ga0115567, IMG submission 88679) | Pelagic marine microbial communities from North Sea - COGITO_mtgs_120412 | ecosystem: Environmental > Aquatic > Marine > Epipelagic | place: Germany:Helgoland, sampling site Kabeltonne... | reverse complement strand
TGCTGGTCAAAGGGCGGATTGTGGGGATCGACGGCGAGCCGATTGATGCAGTCGAGGTTGACGTTTGGGAGGCGAACGATGAAGGGTTTGACGACGTTCAGCAAAAGGGTCTGCAACCGGCTTTTAACCTGCGCGAAGTATTTCGCACAGGCGATGACGGGACTTATCACTTCAAAGGGCTCAAGCCGAAATTCTATCCAATTCCGAGCGATGGTCCTGTCGGCCAGATGTTGGAAAAGCTTGGCCGCCATCCGTTTCGCCCTGCGCATCTGCACTACATTCTTGAGGCCGAGGGGTTCGAAACTCTGGTCACGCATCTCTTTGATCCAGATGATCCCCACATCCATTCCGACCCGGTTTTTGTGTCAAGGAAAGCTTGCCGGCAAAGTTCGATCTGATTGAAGATCCAGCGCGGATTAAAGACGCGGGTTTTGACAAACCCTACTACGAAGTTGTCCACGACTTCGTTCTAGCCCCGTCAAAGTGAGGATTGCGGATTCAGTTCATGCTGAGCTTGCGGTTTTCAATTTCACATCCAAAGACATCCCCGTCACTCTGGCGGGGGTTTTCAATCATCACGTTACATAGACTTCTGTCTGATCGCCGAATGCCCCTTTTGAGATGGCGAATGCCTTTAAGACTCTGTAAAATATATTAAATCCCATAACACCCGTCCAATTCAACATCGGTGCAACGGATAGACGGGCCGCATCATAAGCACTCATATCAATTGGATATTCAATCGTACATGCACTGCCTTGCCGGATCGAGATCATGACCATTAGACGTTGTTGCTCCGTAGCGTTCCTAGGGGCGGCGCGATTTAACCCCGGTTAACCTGAGCCATCGTCGCAACAAGCGGCTCACCCGCATTTCGCACCGTGATCCGGCTATGTACCCTCGCGGCCTAGCCCAGTAATCCCGATATCTTGCCTGGCGTGGATCTAGCTGTTGGCAAGCACCCAATCAGACATCAGAGGCAGCAACCCATCAAGTATGGCCTGAAATGCTGTAGTGATGGTTTCGGCACTATCATCTGCAACCACCGCTGACCGCGCGAAACTGCGTGTCCCAATCACCGATTGGGTCCGGTCCGTCATCACCGTCAGGGTCAAATCCGCCAACGACTCGAATGTGCCATCCTCTTTCGCCACGACTTCGAACCCGTCGATCCGTGACAGGACGACAACGTCGGGCACAGGTCCACCTTCACTTTTGCCGATATAGCCGATGCGGCCCGTTCCGGAAATGCTTCGGATGAGCAGGGATTGCAGTACGGCGGGAAGTTCGTCGCTCCAACGTGCGTCCGGCAGATAGCTGATGGAGGCCACGCCGGATTTAATCATGATGCGGTCCGTTGCGATGGCCGCGGGTGCGTCCGGCATCGCAACCGCGATGGTGCGCGATATGCGCCGCCCGGATGTGGACCCCGGGAGCGGCGTCAAAAGATACGTATCCAATGTTCGCGCGGCATTATTCAGCGAGGTGACCGCACTGCATCCGCCCAGCAGGGACACGGCCCCGAAGAGCATCGCACGGCGGGACAATTTCATTCGTTGCATAACGTCATCTCCGGTAATCTGGGACGCGATCATTCAAGAAGAACCGCGCCGGGTCGCGCTCGATCCGGCGCGCAAGGCTGTTGAGAGTATCGATCAATGAACGCGCCTCGGCACCCAGTCGCGTCAGTTCGGGTAATCCGGTTTTGGCGAAGTCACGCACGCCGGGTGCCGCGGCGGACACTGCCCTTTGCACTTGCGCCACCACGCTGTCGGTACGGGCGATCAGGGCGCGCAGTTCGGAGGTGACGGCAGGCACATCGCGGCTGACCCCTTCAACGGCAGTGCTGATACGGCTGGATGCGCTGCGCAGATCGTTCAGGACCGGGGCAAGATCAGTATCCATCAGATTTGTCGCAGCATCAAATGCGGTTTCGGCAGAAGTCAGCGCGCCTTGGGATCCTTTCAATGTGGTGTCAAACACCTCAAGGCTGGCTTGTGCGCGTTCCAGAACGGTTGTGACAGACGTCAGCGTGGTGCGCGCCTGTGCCGCGAGAGGGTCAAGTTGACCCGTGAACCGCGTCAAATCGTCAGCGACTTTATCGACCGCAACAGACGCTGTCGAAACGGCAGACCTGATATCGGTAATCACGGCGGGGACGTCTTCAATGATGACGGATTCAAATACCGATATCGCCGATTTGGCATCACGCAGCACATCACGCGCCTCGGCCACCAGCAGCGTGCCGTCCCCATCAACCAGTTTGTCAAAACTGTCGGAGGCTTCGGTTACGGCTACAAACGCGGTGTTCGCGTCAAGCAGTGTGTGTTCCAGCTCGACCAGTCGCGCGTTCAGCAGATCGGACGTTTGCGCATAGCCGTCGATCGTGTCGCCAGACCGTTTTTGCAGATCGGCTATGGCCGCGTCTGCGCGGCTTAGCGTCTGTGCAACCTGTTCCACGATTTCGGGTATCCGGTCCTGCATCAGGCCTTCAATCCGCTCGATGACCCGCTGCGCTCCTTCAATCGGGGCAACGGATGTTGTCATCACGGTATCGGCGGTCTTGAATGCCTGTTGCGCTGAGACCAAAGTTTCATCCGCTGTTTCCAGCGTTCGGGTCAAGGTTGTGGCGATGGCGTCCAATTGGCTGGTAAAGGCGGTAATCTGGATGGTGGCATCGCTCACGGTTCCGCTGATTTCGGAAAAGTCGTTCAAAGCCTCGTCCAGACGGGCAGAAGAGCTGTCCAGATTGCCAAGGATACTCCTGACCTGGGTCTGGGTCTGCGGTCCCGTCAGCTCTTTCAACTGCGCCAGCAATTCCGTGACTTCAGTCACCAGATCAGGCGCATCGTCGACCAACGCTTGCAAGGTTGACCGTTGCGATGCGATAATGGGAAACTCCCCCTCCTCTGCATCCAATGGTTCCGACGATGCGGTTCCCCCCGACAAGGAGATGTAGGCCACACCGGTCACGCCTTGGGATTGCAATCGCGCAACCGTGTCGGCGCGCACAGGGGTCGTTGCATCCACCTGGATTGTCGTCAGAACTTTGGACGGGTCATGTTCATAGATTTTCAGATCGATGACCTTGCCCACGGAAATACCATTGAACAAAACATCGCCCGAAGCATCAAGGCCCGAGACATCTTCGAACAGGATGCCGTAGGTTTCATACTGGCGGTCAAGCTGGACACTGGCCAGCCAAACAAAGAATCCCAGCGTGCCGAGAATGGCCAGCAGGGTAAACACCCCGATCAACAGATAGTTTGCGCGCGTTTCCATGATTATGCCCCTTGTGCCTGCTGGGTCGCAATCGCGGCCCGCGCGCGGGGACCGTCAAAATATTCGCGCACCCACGGGTGATCGACATGCATCATGTCGTCCATCGTGCCAACGGCCAGGACCTTTTTTTCGGCCAGAACCGCGACCCGGTCACAGATCGCATGCAAACTGTCCAAATCGTGCGTCACCAAAAACACGGTCAGCCCCAATGCTGCCTGAAGCTGTTTGATCAGGTTATCAAAAGCCGCAGCGCCGATGGGATCAAGGCCAGCCGTGGGTTCGTCCAGAAAAACCAGTTCGGGGTCAAGGGCTATGGCGCGGGCAAATCCCGCGCGTTTGCGCATGCCCCCCGAAAGCTCGGATGGATATTTGTTCATTGCGTTTTCCGGCAGTCCGACCATGCGGACCTTAATCGCGGCAAGGGTCTCGCGCAGCGTGTCATCGATATCAAGCTGTTCACGCATCGGGGCCTCCACGTTCTGGCGCACTGTCAGCGATGAGAACAATGCACCGTCCTGAAACATAACACCCCAACGGCGACGCAAGCGGCGGGTGTCTTCCTCGGACGTGTCGCGCACGCTTTCACCGAAAACCTCGATCTGGCCCTCGGCGGGTTTTAACAATCCGACGATGGCCCGCAACAAAACTGATTTTCCGGTGCCCGATCCACCAACCACGCCAATGATCTCGCCGCGTTTGACGTCCAGATCAAGACCATCATGCACCGTATGCGTCCCAAAGCGCGTGACCAATCCGCGCACCCGCACCATCGGATCATCCATGGCATCCGTCATCACACCCCCACTACGGCGAAAAAGATGGAAAAAAGCGCGTCTGCCACGATTACCATAAAAATCGCGAGAACCACCGACGTCGATGTTTGCCGCCCCAGCGAGTCCGCGTTGCCAGCGACCAACATCCCCTCATAGCATCCGATCAGGCCAATGATCAGCGCGAAAAACGGAGCTTTGATCATGCCGACACCAAAATGCCAGACATCCGTATTGGAGACGAGCCGGGCCTGGAATACCGCAGGTGAGACACCCAGTTCGATCCACGACATCATCGCCCCGCCCAGCAGACCCGAAATGTTCGCGATCAGCCCCAAAGCGGGCAGCATCAGCATCAACGCCAACACGCGGGGCACAACAAGGATGACGACAGGATCAAGACCCAGCGTGCGCATGGCATCAATCTCTTCGCGCATTTTCATAGACCCGATGGCGGCGGTAAAGGCAGAACCCGAGCGGCCCGCGACAATGATTGCCGTCAGAAGTATCCCCAGTTCACGCAACACCGAAATGGCGATCAGGTCGACCACGAACACCTCGGCCCCGAACTGGCGCAACTGGGCCGACCCCTGAAATGCCAGAACAACCCCGATCAGGAACGCCATTAGTGCCACAATCGGTACCGCGTTCAGGCCAACTTCTTGACAGTGATGCACCAGCGATGTCACCCGCAAACGTCGGGGATGGATCACCAGCGATCCCATCGTTGCAATAATCTGGCCCAGAAATGAGACCAGTTGCGCGGCTTTGCGCCCTGCCCTGACCACGTTGCGGCCAAAATCTTCGAACTTGTCCGTGATAAATGTCTGGCGCGGTTGGGACTCCTCTACGTCCGGCATATTGCGCCGAACGGTCTCGATCAGTTGTGATTGGACCTCTGACGCGCCTGCGATTGCAAGCGTATCGCCACGTCCCTCCGCACGCCGTTGCTGATCGACCAGAAACCACGCGCCCGCGGTATCCAAATGCGTCACCGCGCTGATGTCGATGCGGGTCGTATCATTGGCGACTACAGCATTTTCCGGTGCCACAAGGGTATCTACAGATGCGATAGCAAGCCTGCCTGACAGGGTCAGGCAGGTGCCATCAACCTGCATGCTGACCGCGTTTTGCGGGGAGACGTCTGCGTTACTCATTGAGGGATCAACACACAGGATTGGCCTCGGAGCAAGAACAGAGGCGCATATCGATCCCTCAAACCTTGCAGGTAGAGATGCCGAAGACGCGGTAAAGCGGGCAAAACCGAAAGAGTGCGGTCCCCATCAGCACAACCCCTATGGCCATGCTGACATAGGCATAGATGCTTTCGGACCAAACTGGTGGCAAATCAACCAGCGGAGCCAGAAAAAGAGCAAGACCCAAAAGAGCGCGCGCGATGCTGTCGCTGATTCCAATATTGAAAATCATGATTTCATCTCCTGATATATCGCATGAACTCAGAGCAATGCGCGCTCCCGCAATGATGTAGACTAAACTGATTGCCGTGCATTTCATTGATCAAGGTCAATACGCCGTCCGTTTCAATCTGCTAAATTCAGGCATCCGTATTGCGGCGCAGTGTCGGGTGCATCTGCCGCTGATCGGGTCTTGTAGAGAGGACTGAACATATGAGATTGAAAACGATCCTGGCCTGTCTGACAACGCCGGAACACTCTGGAAATATAATGAAATTTGCAGCCTCTCTCGCGCGCAGACATGCCGCGCATCTGGTCGGGTTGCATGCACCGGAAGCGCTGGACGTCTATCCCAGCTTCGCTTTGCACGTTCCCGATACGATGTTTCTCGTCTTCAATGAAAATCAGGACAAGCAGATCGAAGAGATCAAAGCGATCTTTGAGCGCCACACGCACGGCGAAACATTCCCCAGCGAGTTCCGATTGTTGCGCGCAGACAGGATGTCCACAAGTGCCAGATGGATCGAAAGCGCGCATACCGCTGATCTGGTGATCATGGCGCAGGACGACAAGACAGCGGACAGGTATGACCAACGCGGCGCGCAGGTCGAGGTTATCCGCAACAGCGGCTGCCCGGTGATCGTAGTCCCTGCAGAGCATGATGGCACAGAGATTGGCAAGAATATCGTTCTAGGCTGGAGCGATACGCGTGAAGCGGCGCGCGCGGCCCATGACATGTTGAGTGTTGCACAGAGCGGCGCGGACGTCACCATCCTGAGAGTTGGCAAGGCGTCCAAGGATACGCTGGAAAATTCGGGGGGTATCAGCGTTGCAGAGATGCTCTCTCGCCACGATTTGAAATCGACGCTGGCGCATCGCAGCGCCACCGACAGCGATATTGCAGGGATGCTGGATCAGGTGGCCTTTGAACAGGGTGCGGATTTGATCGTGACCGGGGCGTTGGGGCATTCAAAGGTCTATGATTTTGTGATTGGCGCGACCACTCATGCGCTCTTGAAGCGCGCCAGAATTCCGGTCATGTTCAGCAAATAGGGAGCTCTGGAATGAATTTCGCAGGGCACAACCAGCCACAGACCCCTCCGCACGCGCGTCCGGCCTGTTTCGGGCGCGAAAGACTTTAAACGACGGCCTCACACCGATTGATCGCCTTTCGATCAAGGGTCACCTGTAACCCGAAATCCAATTTCAACATTTTCCACGGCAACAAGCGGCCGATGTCTCGCATTGGTTAAACCGGCCAAACGCCGCTAACATACCCTATCCAGATCCCGATATCAGAAATGGGATTTTCAAGCTATTTCTTGAAAGGTCTACTCGGATGCGATCTGCAAACATGAGCCAGAAACAGCGCGTTGAAATCGTGGTGCCCCGGCTTGTCCAGGCGTATTTGCGTGTGAACCCGCAACCCGTGATTGAAACGGCGCGCAAAGGCGCATCCATTTTGCGCGAAGACGATTTTGCGGATCATTCCATGCTTTTGCTTGAGGGGTGGGCTGCCTTGTCCAAGATGTTGCCAGAAGGCGAAACCCAAATCATCGACGTTCTGTTGCCTGGTGATTTTGCGCTGATTGGCGCTTTGCATGCGTCCGTCGCAGCCTGTTCCGTAGAGGCACTCAGCGATATCCGCTATGTGAACATCCGGCGCGCTCAGATCAATGGTGACGGGCCGGAAATGGCCAATTTGCGCGAATTGGCGGCTGCGGAAATCGTCCATACGCAAGCGCGCACCGCCGAATTGCTGCTGCGGTTGGGTCGGGGCAGTGCCGCAAGCCGGATCGCCTATGCCTTATTGGAATTTTACATCAGACTTGAAACGATCGGGCTGACTGACGGCAATCGTTTCGTTTTTCCAATGACTCAACGCAAATTTGGTCAATTTACCGGTCTCAGCAACGTTCACGTCTGTCGGACCCTGCGGCGGTACGAGCGTGATGGCATCGTGTCACATCCTGCCCCGTCAGAAATCGCGCTGAATGATCTGAACGCTCTCTGCGAGGCGGCTGGTATTGACCTGGACACCTTCCGGCAGGAAATTCTTTTGCAGCGCAGCACGTAGCGCTAACGTGTCTCGACCACCTCACCCAAGGACTGGCCGGCAAGCACTTCATCTGCATCATTGGCAATATCACCCAATGACAAGATACCAGCGATCTCATGGGCATCATTCAATACCACCAACCGACGAATCTGCATGTCCGACATCAGATGCGCGGCCTGTTCGATGGTTTGATCGGTCCGGCACGTTATAACGGTTTGCGTCATGATCGGCGCAACGGCACAGTCTGTATCGGCGTTGCTGGCCCAACGCACAACAATATCGCGGTCCGTGACAATTCCGACAGGACGGCCATTTTCACAGACCACGGGCAACACACCGATGTTGAATTGCCCCATCAACGCCGCAGCCGCCTTCACGGAGGTTTGCGGTGTAATCGTCCTGACAGTTTTGCGCATTATTTGGCTGACGAGCATTTTCTGATCTCCGTGGCGCGCGTTGGATTTGTGTCCAACGAGCCTAGTTTGGGCCGGTGTTTGTGAATTTGGTAAGGCGAAGCAGCACAGCACTCCTGCGATATTCGTTATCCTCCGGTACCCTTTCGAGATGATCCGGCAGCAGATATATAAGACGATCCTCAATACCGGTAACTTCAATTTCGCCGATTGCTTTGGCCAGAATCTGTGTCAGCACCATCCGGGTTTCACGGGTGTCCGATGTCATCAGCGTGGTCTGCAAATAAATCGACATCCAGACATTTGACCGGGCCATCGTAGGTTCGCTGATATTAGGAAATGTGGACATATGAATGTAGCGCATGTGGTCGCCTCCCAAGGCTTTCAAATTGAATTCAACAACTCAAATCTAGAACACAGCGTGCTTGGCAAAGTTGATCGCAGTTAAAAGATTCTAACGCCGTACGGTTTTTCCTGTTCAAATCTTGGTCGCTTTGCGTTTCTCTCGGGGGCTGTGCGGGGCGAAGTCGAAGATGACATCCGGCAGCTCTGTCGTAATCTCGCTCTAGCGCACGGAAAACATCTTGGCGTTGAGATCCATTGAATATTCATCGACCGACCACTCAGTCTGCTGCCAGATGGGCCGCGTTTTGTGTCGCTACCGCTTCGGCGTTGGTACGTTAAACCTCGGTGAGCGATTGATAGCGGATCAAGCGCCAAGATTATTGCGCGGTTCCAGCGCTCAATATGGCCGCCAGCGGCAAAAAGCCGGCGAGGTTTTGCGTCGGGTGGAATTCATCCATCAGGCCGTTGTCGACCGGCACAAAGGACCGATCCGCCAGAGTTTGCACAATCTCCTCGCCAAATTCGTGATACGCGATTGCGTCATAGACGCGCCTCAGAAAGCGGTAAGTATTCTTGACGGTTTGCTAATTGCTCAAACGGCGCGGACACGTGACTGTCGCGCGATGATCATGGGCCGTCACCTCAAAACTCGGCCTGTGGGTGCTGTCCTTTTAAAAGATCGCCACAACCTCACGATCTCTAAGCGTCGACAGGTCGGTGACGCGTATTTCACTGCAAAGTAAGGCAATGCGCCAAAGCATTGACACAGGTTAATGACGCAACCGCCGTGGGCTTTAGACTTGTTCCTGCTATTCCCGGCACCTGCATGAGAGGATTGCGCAATGTCCAGGCCCGAAAATATTATCGCCCCCAAAACCGGCACCGAAGCAGCACAGACCATATTTGGTCGAAATCTGGTTTTCGGTCCTCAATCCAAACATTTGTGGCAAGCGCAGGATCAGATCCTGGATGAGGTGCAAAAATTCTCGACTGCGTGGTTCAAGCGCCGTCACGAAGCAACCCGATCAACTCTTGGCATCGTCTCAAGCATCACGACGGGCGAGTTTTCTCAGCCAGCAATTGCGATGAAAGCGATGACGGATTGGCAGACGCATATCCTGGAACGGTTGGCAGAAGATGCCAAAGACTGCAGCGAATTAATGACCCGGTGCGCGGAAAGTCTGGTCAGCCATGAGATCGAAGCGGTCGAAGAAATTGCTGATACCGCGAAGAAGGTCACGTCAGGGCGACATGCACTACCGGTTTGAGCACAGAGCACTGGCAGCGCATGCAAACCAAAGGCGAGACCCTCTGACGACCCCCATAGGCGAAGCGGTGGCAATTTTTTGGGAAGTTGCGCGACACTGATTTTTCAATTCTGGATAGGCGTTCACGCCGCTTCGTGGCAACAGCGTATAGCCGATGGCGTGGGTTACGGGCGAAGGTATCTGGCTGATCTGGTTCACGAAACTGCGGACACGCGAATGGTCCGACCCTGTGAATACATCTCAAAAAATCAGAGAGAAAAGTTCATCTGAATACGCCAGTCCATCCGGATGCGCGACGAAACCGGAGTCTTGGAGACTCTGAAAGCTGAGGGCTGTCGCCGTGAGATTGCTTGGCATCAAAAGGCAAAGTTCTTCTTTGCCCAAATTCTCTGCATCCGCACCCGGATGGGCCGGTTCATGCTCGGAAATCCCAATATCTAAGCGCTCCTCCAGCACAGCGGACAGGGCGCCGGGTTGCGGCATAGCTTCAAGCCGGATCATGGGTTCTGCAGACGCCGGCATCAGCGCAAACAGATGCGGCTTAAGCAGCATCGCAAAGCTACCGGCACAGGCCACGGTCACCTCTCCGACAGTGGGATTATCTTGCACGATGGTCTCGTTCAGCGCCTGCTCCTCAGCACTCCTTGCTGGGTCATGCCCAGCGCTTTAACGGTCCGCGTGAAGTGTCCGGTTTCGATCAGCACAGGAAAGATTTCAAACCAATGCCGTTCTTCATATTTCATAGCGATTCGTTATGAAAATGCATTGTAATGATTATTCTCGAAACCTGCTCTGTGCCGTCAAGTGTGGCTGGTTACCGACCACAAGAAACAGGTTTTGCTACCGACGCAACGCACTTTTGCTAGTGCCGGCCTATCCGTGCCTGACCTAGACGCCCCGGTGAAATTCTACACGCAGGCTTTAGGGTCCGACACAGTCATGGGACCCACAAAAGTCGTCGAGAAGGATAACGACATCCGGCGGATGGATCTGGTTCCGGCCGGATCCGCCTACCCATCTGTCGACAGCCGAAAGGATCGGTTGCGAGCCTTTTGAATTATACGGCAACCATGCCGCACAGGACCACCTGTCCTTGCGCCGGCACGGTATCCTTCACTTTTGCGATCCAAGACCCCGAGCTTGAGAGCCTCCTTGCCAGGATCGCCACAGCAGGCGGAAAGCGGCGGATGGCGGTCCGGAAGTACTTTTCCGGCGATAAACCCTACCGGATGGTTTATGTCGAAGATCCGTGTGCATTGTTTTCAAGCTATACAACCATAGCTATGAACTCACCTACACTGCCGGTGGATAGGCCTGATCTATCGCCCTAATGAGACCACACGACACCCTTTGCGGCCCCCCTGCAGGGTCGCCATCAACTGCCGTCCGGCCCCAGGCCAGACGAGAAAAGGACCATAACCATGACCCAATCCACCACCGAGAACCGCAAGTTCGTTCTTGCCGAGCGCCCCAAGGGCGAACCCACTCAAAATACCCTGCGCCTCGAAACCGAAAGCATGCCGACGCCCGATAAAGGTCAGATGCTTTTGCGCAACGAATATCTCTCGCTCGATCCTTACATGCGCGGCCGGATGAGCGATGCACCATCCTATGCAGATCCGGTAGAAATAGGAGCCGTGATGGTTGGCGGTACCGTCGCCCAAGTCGTAAAGTCAGACGTCGACGGCTTTGTAAAAGACGATTGGGTCGTGGCATTTGGCGGTTGGCAGGATTATGCGCTGTCTGATGGCAGCGGCGTTATCAACATGGGTAAATCGCCAGAGAACCCGTCCTGGGCGCTTGGTGTATTGGGAATGCCGGGCCTGACCGCTTGGGCGGGACTGACCCAGATCGGTCAACCAAAGGCAGGTGAGACACTGGTGGTCGCCGGGGCAAGTGGTCCTGTCGGCGCAACCGTCGGGCAGATTGGCAAAATTCTTGGGCTGCGTGTCGTCGGGATTGCTGGCGGGTCAGAGAAATGCACTCATGTGGTTGATACCTTGGGGTTTGACGATTGCATCGACTACAAGGCTGACGGCTTTGCCGATGCTTTGAAGACTGCCGTTTCGGACGGCATCGACATCTATTTCGAGAACGTCGGCGGGGCTGTTTTTGACGCTGTACTGCCGTTGCTGAATCCAAAGGCCCGGATCCCGGTTTGCGGCCTGATTTCGCAGTACAATGCCACCTCCCTACCCGATGGGCCGGACCGCATGAACCTGCTTCTGGGCACGATCCTGCGCAAACGGATGACCATGCGCGGCTTTATCGTCTTTGATGACTTTGGTCACCTGTATCCGGAGTTCGCCAAGCAGATGGGCGATTGGGTGACGCGAGGAAAGGTCCAGTACCGCGAAGAAATGATCGACGGACTGGAACAGGCACCCGCGGCATTCGTTGGTCTGTTGAAAGGCGAGGCTTTCGGCAAACGCGTCGTCAAGCTGAGCGATTGATACACATTTGAAAAGGACGCAGCCTGATGAAAATTCTCATGGTTCTCACTTCCCACGACCAGCTGGGCGATACCGGCAAAAAGACGGGCTTCTGGCTCGAAGAATTCGCAGCACCCTATTACGTCTTCAAGGACGCAGGTGCACAGATCACACTTGCTTCACCAAAGGGCGGCCAACCGCCTCTTGATCCATCCAGCAACACGGACGATGCCCAGACCGACGCGACCAAGCGCTTCAAAGACGACGATGATGCGCAAAAGGAGCTGGCCAACACGGCCGTGCTGTCAACGGTCTCTGCAGACGGTTATGACGCGGTCTTTTATCCCGGCGGTCATGGTCCCCTATGGGATTTGGCAGAAGACAGCGACAGCAAGGCGCTGATCGAAACATTTGCCGCAAGCGATCGCCCTGTCGGTGCCGTTTGCCACGCCCCCGCAGTGTTCAAGCACACGAAGGGCAAGGATGGCAAATCCTTTGTGTCCGGCAAGACCGTGACCGGTTTCACCAACACCGAAGAAGAAGGCGCAGGCCTGACCGACGTCGTTCCGTTTCTGGTCGAGGACATGCTGAAGGCCAACGGAGGCGATTACAAAAAGGGCGATGACTGGGCATCCTTTGTAGTGGTCGACGGAAAACTTGTAACCGGCCAGAACCCCGCTTCATCCGAAGAGGCCGCGCACAAACTGCTTGCACTGCTTTGAACCAGAGTATCGGGGCAATCCCCTAGCGATTGCCCCGAACCCGGCTTTCAAACTCGAAAATTGGAGAAAATTATGAATATTCTTGTAGCCGGTGCAACCGGCAAAACCGGCGTGCGCCTGATCGGCGAACTGAAATCCAACGGCCATTCTCCCATTGCATTGGTGCGGGAAAGCTCTGACACCAGCCTTTTGCCCGCCGATATCGATTTGCGTCAGGGTGACCTGACAGATTTGCATGAAGGCATCTGTGACGGATGCGAGGCGGTCATCTTTGCCGCAGGTTCGGGTGGTTCGACAGGCCCCGACATGACCGAAAAAGTAGACCGCGACGGCGCGAAGCGTCTGGTTGATCTGGCGGTCAAAGCCGGTGTGTCCCGCTTTGTGATGCTCAGCACCGTGGGTGCCGAAAATCCGGATCCGGACAGCGAACTGGGCCATTATCTTCAGGCCAAACATGATGCTGATGAACATCTCAAGGCGTCGGGCCTTAGCTATGCCATTGTGCGCCCGGTCAGCCTTACCGATGAGGACGGCACTCGAGACATGCGCTTTGGAGAGAGCGTCGATGTCAAAGGCAAAGCCGCTCGGGGTGATGTTGCCGCTGTTTTGGCGAGCGCGGTAGATGATGCTGTCTGGACCGGAAAGGCACAATTGATGCAATCGGTTTGAAACGGGCTATTCCCGGACCGGAGTATGGCGTGTGTGGTCCAGCGGCAGGCCATGTTTCAGCGCCCTATCGCGTAGGCTTGCATCAAACGGGGCGTCGCAGCCGCGCGTAACATGCCATCCGCTTCGCGCATCGCGGCGGTCAGGCGGCCAACGGTCCACGGCTCGGCCACAATAACCTTGTGACCGCGCGCCCGCAGGTCGGCGATCACGGCGTCGCCGACGGCTGGTTCGATCATCATTTCGCCCGGCCTTGCATCGCGCGGAAAAAACGAGCCCTGAAAATGCATTGAGTGAAACAGCGGCGCGTCGATGCCTTGCTGGAGGTCGAGACCGTGATGCACAAAGCGCAGTAACCAGATCAGTTGCCACTGATCCTGCTGGTCGCCGCCCGGCGTGCCGAAAACGATCGCCGCGCCGTCCTTTTCCGCGAGGGTCGGCGTCAGGGTCGTGCGCGGCCGGCGGCCCGGCGCAAGCGAGCTTGGCAAGCCGTCCTCCAGCCAGAACATCTGCGCACGCGAGTTGAGTGCGAAGCCCAGACCGGGGATCACCGGGGAGCTTTGCAACCACCCGCCTGACGGCGTTGCGGATACCATGTTTCCCCAACGGTCGATGATATCGAGATGCACAGTGTCACCGCGTTTTTCCGTCAGATGCGACATCGTCGGTTCTTGCGCGGCCACGTCCCCTACCTCGAAATCACGCGCGGCACGTTCGATGTAGGCGTCCGCAAGCGCCTCATGCCCCGGCACGCGACCGGGGCGCTGCGCATGCGACGCCGTCGCCCCGATCATCGTGCGGCGCTCGGCGTTGTAGGAGTCGCTGAGCAGCACATCAATAGGGATATCGCTGTGGTCGGGATCACCATAATACGCCTCACGGTCAGCATAGGCGAGCTTGATCGCCTCAATCACCGTGTGGACGAAATCAGCCCCGTTCGGGTCCATCGCCGCAAGGTCGATACCCTTTAAGATCGCCAGCGACTGCGACATTACCGGCCCTTGGGACCACGTGTCTGTCTTGTGAACGGTCCAGCCGTGATAGTCATACGAGAGTGGTGCCTCATAGGTCGCGCGCCAATCCGCCATATCGGCACTCGCAAGAACAGCGGCATGTTTTGCCTCCGACACATCCATTACCTTGGCATCCTTGAGATACTCAAAAATCGCATCGGCCACGAAACCTTCGCGCCAGGCCTGCCGGGCGGCGTCGATCTGCGCCACACGGGTGTCCCCTTCGGAGGCGGCAAGACGCGCGAAGGTCCTGGCGAGATCGGGGTTGCAGAACAACGCGTTGGGCTGCGGCACCTTGCCATCCGGCGTCCATACGGCAGAAGATGTCGGCCACTGCGCTGCGAAAAAATCCGCCAGACCGGCAATTGTAT